>Ga0265298_10007236_pt1 | contig 13518 bp, 10 predicted proteins | sample AusTroGonzalo_MG_3_FD_193486 | JGI IMG/M metagenome (GOLD analysis project Ga0265298, IMG submission 193486) | Bovine rumen microbial communities from tropical cattle in Woodstock, Queensland, Australia - Gonzalo_01 | ecosystem: Host-associated > Mammals > Digestive system > Stomach > Rumen ...
CGTGGTCGAATGCGATCTCGCCGGCCCTCCTGACGTCATAGTACTTCCTCTCCGTGTATTCCGTATCTCCGACGGTCCAGGACCTCTCGGTCATGCACCTGTATGTGACGTCGGCGTCAAGGTCCGCGTCGTAAACCCAGAAGGGAACGTACAGTCCCTTGATCTCCTCGAGCTTGTTGTTGAGGAGGAACTTCTTGGGTACGAACCTCTTGCCGCCGCAGTGGTCCGCCAGGCCCTGCAAGGCCTGTTCCTTCGTCTTCTGGAAGGGGATGACCTTATCGGGTTTCAGCGTACCGCTGAGCCTTCCTTTGAGGATCACCGCGTTTCCGCAGTAAGGGCAGAGCGTTGCGGATGTGGTCGCATCTGAATAGATGTCTCCTCCGCATGACTGGCACTGATACTCCGATATGCCGTACAGCTCCTCTTCGGCCCATTCCTCTCCTCCGTCCGCGGCAAGATCGACCTTCTCATTCTGGCTGAGGTCGCCCTCGTTCTTCTTCAGGACAGATGGGTCGAATTCGCTGTCACAGTAAGGACATTTGACCATCTGTGAGCCCGCATCGAACTCCAGCGTGGCGCCGCAGCAAGGGCACTTGTGGTTGATGACATCTTCTGACATCAGATCTGATCCTCGTCGCCGAATGGATCCCCGCACTCGGGGCAGAATTTCGGGGGCTTGGTGGGGTCCTCGGGCTTCCATCCGCATTTGTCGCACTGATACTGGGGAACTCCAGCCGGCTTCTTCGCTCCGCATTCCTGACAGAACTTACCCTTGTTGACTGTACCGCATGAGCAGGTCCATCCGTCCTCGGGCTTCTTCGCTCCGCACTCGGGGCAGAACTTTCCGGTGGCAACTGTACCGCATGCGCATGTCCAAGTGTTCGCCGGAGCCTGCTGGGGTGCGGCCTGCTGGGGCCTCTGCTGAGCATTCTGCTCCGCCATGTTGTAATAGCCCTGGGCACCCATTCCGGTACCGTTCATCTGGCCGATCATACCGACTCCCATGAGTCCGGTGACCGCTCCAGCCTCGTTGCCTGCAGCGGTCTTGAGGGCCTCTGCCTGTGCGCTCACAAGGGTGGCGCCTGCCATGGACGGGTCGCGGAGAACTGCGGCCTTCTGGGCGTTCTTGATGATCTCTGCATCCTCGGGAGGCAGAGTGACGGATCCGAGAGCTACGCTCACGACCTCCAGTCCGCGGATCTCTGACCACTTCTTGGAAAGGGCCTCGTTCATCGCGATCTGAAGGTCCTCGCTGTGGTTCATTATCTGGTTGGGACGGAGTCCCATGTCCGAGAGCTTTCCGAAACCGGGCTGCAGAGCAGCGATGAACTCGGTCTTGAGCTGGTCGTCGAGTTCGGACCTGGGGTAGCTCTCTGTGACGTTACCGCACACGTTCGTGTAGAACAGCACGGGGTTCGCGATCTTGTATGAGAATATTCCGAAGCAGCGGACCGATACATCGATGTCCAGACCGATGTTCCTGTCGACCACACGGAACGGGATGGGAGTGGATGTCCCGAATTTGTTGTCCACTATCTCCTTCATGTTGAAGTAGTAGACCCTCTGGTCCCTTCCGGTGTCGCCGGCGTAGGTGAAACGGTGGCCCATCTCCTTGATGGTGCTGACCACGCTAGAACCGAGGTTGCCGCAGAACACGCTGGGCGTCAGGGACGTGTCGAAGGTGTACTGTCCGGGTTCGGAACAGATGTCGACTATCTTTCCCTGTTCTACGATGATCATGCACTGGCCGTCGGCAACTGCTATGCCCGACCCGTTGCTGATGATGTTGTCACTGCCGTTGTTGGCCGAACGCTTACCCATGCGTTTGACTCCCTTCACCATGAGGAGGTCCTTGGGAATCGCTTCGCAATAGAAGAATTCCTTCCATTGGTCCGCCATAGTGCCTGAAACGGCTCCTGAAAGTGCTTTGATTAGTCCCATAGGGCACCATATGGGACACTAACAATTTAAGTGATTGTTCGGGGGGAGTGTTCATATATAAGCGACTATCTTGTTCAATCCGAGCGTGATACGATGCGTATGGTCGCCTTCCTTGCAGTGTTCGCCGCAATTCTGGTGGCAGTAGGAGGTTATCTCAGCATCGGCGGTGCTCCGGAGAATGATATTGTGGACTGTCCCGATTCCATTGATGCACAGGTTGGAGAGGAATTTACCGTTCCGTTGGAAGGGAACGTTACCACAGGTTACGACTGGAAATTCGTATCCGGAGAGGGTGTGGAGCTCGTGTCCGACTGGTATGTCTCCCACGATGCAGGTGACCCGCCCCGCTGCGGTGTCGGCGGTACCCATTATTTCAAGTTCAAGTGCGCCGAGAAGGGAACGTATGAGCTCACGTTCGATTATCTTCGTTCCTGGGAAGGATCGGAAGGCAATCTGAAGGTCGTTCAGATCACCGTTTCCTGATCTTCGACATTCATCCTCTCAGGTCGTATCTGACCGTCGCTTTCTCATCTTGGATGACAATCTCAGCCTTTGCACCATTTATGAACGTCATCCTTGGGGGTTTGTGGCCGACATCCGCTCCGAAGACCTTGGGGACGTCGAAATCCTTCAGCGAATCCAGTATGACTCCGTTGTAATCGGCCCCTTTGTAGAACAGCGGTCTGCCGAATACGAACCCGGACACTCCCTCGAACCAATCGTCGTCTGCGAGACCCTTCAGCATCCTGCGTATGCGTTCCTCGTCCATGTCATATGTCTCCATATACCAGATGATGCCCTCGTCCGAGTACTTCTGAAGGAACTTCGAGATATCCAGATTGCCTTTTCTGTGATACCATTCTATGACATCCATGCACCCGCCGATCAGTCTTCCGGAGAATCCGGCATTCCCCTTGTCGCAGATCCATTTCACGTCATTATCCTCGGCGAAGGGTTCCAGTCCTGTGACCCTCTCGATGAATCCGTCCTGATATTTGGGGAAAGAACGCTGCTCGGTCCTCTTCCCTTCGAGGAACTCCAGGTTCTCTCCGATCGATCTGTGCCAGGGTTCCATCCCGAAATCGCCGAAGTTGCCACCGTAAATCGTTGCGATATCATGCTCGACCGTGATCTTGAACAGGAGCACGGTGTTGTCAGAGTATCCCTGGATCCATTTGGGATGCCTCTCTATGAAATCCCAATCCATCCCCATGAGCATCTCGCACTGGTAATCCCCTCCGCTGGCGGAGATCACCGCTCCGACGCTGTCGTCCTCCAGAAGGCTTCCCAGCTCCATGACCCTCTGCATCAGGGGAGAGCTCCTCCCCTCCTCATCGGCGGTGTGGACGTTGGGCGTCTTCCTCACAGGATGGCCTCTCTCCTTCAGCATCCTCTCAGCGTGCTCGAATCTCCTGATGTCCGCCGGTTCGGTGACTCCGAAGGACGGCGCAGTGACCCCGATGGTCTGGCCTTCCTGCAGGAACTTGGGGATGATCATGCGGGTGCCATGGCACTCCATCGCATTAGATTTTATCGAATGACTTCCATGCCCGACGCATGGCCATACTATCGGACAAGGACATCGTCGAGAGTATGATGACCGGCTACATCGGCATCAGCGATTATCATGAGAGGGGACTCACCCCGAACGGCTACGATCTCCGTATAAAGGAGATCATGGTAAGGGGGGACCCGGACCTGAAGACCGAGGGTACGGTCACCGTTCCGCCTAGGACGATGTTCTATGTATCGACCATCGAGAGGGTCAGGATGCCGAAGGACGTCTGTGCACAGCTCTGGCTAAGGACCACCTGGATCAGGAAAGGGATAATCGGAGCATTCGGAAAGATAGATGCCGGATTCGAAGGGACCCTCACCCTGGGAGCCTACAACGCCACGGACGATCCGATAGAGCTGCCGATAGGAGAGAGATTCTGTCAGATGGTGTTCGAGACGCTGAACAGCGAGACCATCAAGGATTACTCCGAGAGGAGCGGACACTACCAGGGCCAGACAGGTGTGACTCTGGAACAGATCAAGAAGGATTGATCAGAGCTTCACGATATCCATCGAGTACACACTCATCGTCGGAGAATATGTCTTCAGCTCCGAGCTGTGTATCTCGATGCGGTATCCTCTTTCTTCCATTTCTTTGACAAGATTTTCACAGAACGGGGGGAACTCCGTCCTTTCGATTATCTTGTACATGTGTGCGACGGCGCCCGTCTTCATCCTGTCCATCGCGAAGCCGAGGAACCTGTCCGCGATCTGAGGCAGGTTCATGATGACGCGGTCGGCCATAGGCAGATCATAGATGAGTTTGGAAGAATCGCCGGTCATCGGCTTGATGCATTTGATATGGTTCTTCTCAGCATTGATGAGGGCGAAGCGTTCGGCCTCTGGATTGAGGTCTATAGAATATATCACGGAAGGATGTGCCAGTTTGCCGATCACCGTACCGAACGGGGCCACACCGGCGAACATGTCGATGATCGTCTCGCCGTCTTTCACGAGCCCGGCGATCCTGGATCTCTCCGAGGAAAGCCTGGGGTTGAAATAGACCTTGGAAGGGTCCGTGTACAGCTTCACCCCGAACTCTTTGTGAACGGTCTCAGAAGAACCTTCTCCGGCGATCTTTTCCAGATCCCTGATCCTGAAGTCCCCTTTGACTCCGTAATCGTGGAATACGACGCGGATGTTCCTGTTGGCCTTTATCAGGGCCTCCCCGATGTTTGTCCTGTATTCCCAGATTTCTTCTGGAATTTTTATCATGGCTACGTCCCCGACCACGTCGAATGAACTGGGAAGTACGCTCCTCAATTCATCTGGCACATCGGCGATTTCCGTATAATCCGTGATCTTCTTCTGCTGATTATCCAGGTCGCGTTCGACCACTTCATAGCCGTCGAAGGAATCACATAGGATAGGTATCAGAAGGTATTCCCCTTCACTGCGGATCCTGGAGCCGAAGTCCAGCATGCCCTCTGACATGAGACGAGAACGGACGGATTCACCGTCCGCTTTGGGCACCAGGATGCATTTCGCCATGGGCTGGGGATTGCTGACCTGATTTATAGGATGTCGTGCTCCCTCTTGTACCTCTTCGGAAGTACGAACAGCTCCCCGTCCTTGTCCAGACCCACGGATGCGCTGACCTCGTAGACGTCCTCGATGAGTTCAGGGGTGATGACCTCCTTCGGTTCTCCGATAGCTACGATCTCTCCTTTCTTCATTATGATGCAGAGGTCGCAGTATCTGGCCATCAGGGAGATGTCATGTTCCGCCACCAGGATGGTCATATCCTTCTTCACCATGGCGCTCAGATATTCCATGACATCCAGCTTGTACTTCATGTCTAGGTGGGAGGTGGGCTCGTCGACCAGCATCAATCTGGGCTGCTGAACGTACGCTTTCGCGATGAGCACACGCTGCCTCTCTCCGGATGAGAGCATGCTCAGCGGGCGGTCCCTCAGGTGGTAGACTCCGAATTTCTTGAGGGCATCCACGACGAAGGATTCATCCTCCGGCGATTCCCACCACATGTTCTTCAGATACGGGTATCTTCCGAGGATGACGGTCTCGTACACGGTGAGTCCGAAACTGGCCTTCAACTCCGCCGGGACGTTGGCCACTATCTTGGCGATCTCGCTGGGAGTCTTGCCCTTGACGGATTCTCCGTCTATGAGCACATCGCCTTCTGAGATGTCATGCAGTCTGTTGATGCACTTCATCATCGTAGATTTACCGCAACCGTTGGGTCCGATCAGACCTACCAGTAGGCCGGTCCCGATCTTGTAGGAGACTCCCCTGACGGCGTGATAACCATCCTCGTAGTACTTGTGCAGCTCCTTCACTTCCAGGAGCGGGACCTCGTTTGAGAAATCATCCGTCATACATCTTCCCCCTCTTGATAAGGAGCCAAGCGAACACAGGCACACCTATGATCGTGGTGATGGCTCCGACTGGCAGTTCGAATCCGATGATCAGCATCCTCGATAGCAGGTCGGCGGAGATCATCAGGAATCCGCCGAAGGCCATGGATGCAGGAAGGACCAGACGATGGTCTCCGCCCAGCATCATACGGCACAGGTGAGGTATGACCAATCCGACGAAACCTATGATTCCGCAGAATGCCACACAAATGGCCGTGAGTATCGAAGCGAGCGTGAGCATCATGATGTTGAATTTCCTCACGTTCAGACCCATCTGTTTGGCCTGATCCTCACCCAACAATACCAAGTTGAACTCCCTGGCCCAGAACAAGGCCGAGAATGATATGGCCAAAGCAGGGATGAACACGATCCAAACCTTGGACCATGTGATCTCGGCGAACGATCCGTAGAGCCATGACAGTGCTCCGGAGACGCGGTTCCCGGCGAATGTCAGCATCAGCGTCTGTGCGGCTCCGAATACCAATCCGATGATGACTCCTGCAAGGACATAGTTGACAGAAGATCCTCCGGACCTGTTTGCCAGTATCATCGTGCATGCGAAAGCGAGTATTCCGCCGATCGCTGCAGAGATCGCGGTAAGGTAGATGGAGTGCGACGGGAACAGTCCGAAGAACGTGAAGTCGAATGCGATGACGGCGATGGCCGCCGTTCCGGCTCCGGAGCTGACACCCATGATGTACGGGTCGACCAGCGGGTTCCTGATGATGGCCTGATACATCGCTCCTGCGATGGACAGTCCCACTCCCACGGCCAATGCGACAAGGGTCCTGGGCAGTCTTGCGCTGTAAACCATCAGTTCGTCGTATGTCAGGTTCTGTCCGCCTTTTCCTATGGCCGAGAACAGTGCCGAGAACATATCTATCGGATTCATTATCGACGTCGGCCCTAGACAGAGCGATATGATCGAAACGATCACAGTCAGTATGATTCCGAAGGCCATGACGATCCAGAGTCTGTGCCTGCGCAGGGTGTTATGGGTGTAATCCTCTCCGTAAAGGAAATGCCCGATGTGATCCTTCAGATCGGTGTACGGGTGCTCCCATTTCAACACGAACCTGAGGATGAGATAGATCGCGACAAGTATTATGATGATTCCCGCGACCACCCCGAGCACCAGCCAGAGATTGTTGGATTCCACGGGTTCGGTCTTCCTGGGTTCATCGAATCCTCCCTTGACGAAGAATACAGACACATCGTTCCCCGCGAAATAGTATCCGTCGATGAAGATGGCGTTCGTCATGCAGAAGTCCGAGTACTCTTCCGGAGGCCAGTATTCTCCGATCCTCTTTCCGGAGAAGTCGAACAGCATGATGGGCTGACCGGTTGTGTAGCTGGTGGCGGCCAGGTATTCCCCGTTCATGTTCACGAGGGCGGCATGGGTCACGTAGTTGCCGGTCGAGAGGATCTCGAGCTCCCCGTCCACGCTTATGCGTCCGACGGTCGGCGTCGAACTCTTGTTGCATGAGAAATAGAATCCTGCGAAATCACCCAGTATTATAGGGGTCAGGTAACCGCTCAACGATCCGAGTTCGGAGTCTATCTTTGCTACCTCTTGGAGAGATACCGTACCGTTATCGACGACCTTGTAGACAGCGACTCCGTATACCGTGGCGGCCATTACCAGACCGTCGTTGAAGGCGAATCCCAGATACTTCTCGCCGTTGTATTCCAGGATGGCTACCGGGCAGACGGATCCTGTGGGGTTCTTTCCTCTGGTGTTCTCGTACACCTTCTGGTCGTACAGCAGCTCTCCGTTCTGCTTGTCGATTATGTAAAGGTGTCCGTCGTATTGTCCTGCATAGACGTATTCTTCGTCGATGCTGGCCGCGTATGTGTAACTGACACCGAATGTTTGGGTCGACCAGATCGGGTTGAGATCGAGGTCGAAGCAATAGACCATTCCCGTGACTCCCTTGGATATGATCACTCCTGAATTGTAGCTGAGCGATGTCAATCCGTCCGCATTCGCCTTACCGTGGACGTAATCCGGAATTATGCTGGGAACCACTACATCGGAGTCGATTGCCGGGACACCGTAGAATGTTGTGACCTCAGGGGAATTGGTCATGTCTCCCTCTGCAGTCTTGTAATTGATCTTGAAGATTTTCCCATAGGATGACTGGACATAGATGTAGTCACCGATGATCGCCGAGGTCGTGACCTCGTAGTATGTGGTCGGGAAGAAGAAGTACCATTTCTCTTCGCCTGTATAGATGTCCATACATGACAGGCAGGCATCGTTGGCGAGCTGCTTCATCCCATATCCGTATTTGATGAAGACATATCCAGATGCTGTTACTGGCTGAGAGTATGAACCGCAGACTCCGTGCAATCCGTTGTTCCCCCACACGAACTCAGGCTTATCGGATGAGACGCTGGTGTTCATGTAGTACTGCATGGTCGAATCGTTACCCATGCAGGTGATCGCTTGGTGATCCGGAGTCTCGGCAGGCACGGTTCCATCAGGATAGAATCCGATGGCGTACTTGCCCTCGAACTGCGATGATAGGTCGCTCACAGGCTCCCAGCTTCCGTCATTCCATTTGTATACGATCCAGGTGGACGTCACGGTTACGGACGAGGTCCCGGGTATGTTTATTACGTCATCAGAAGTGGCGATCCCGGTACCGACAGTGTAGCTGCTCTTCCCATCTACCGTGAGCGTGGATCCGGATACGGAGGCCTGGTGGCCGTTGCTGTTCAGTGTCGAGACTATAACTTCGGAAACAGTCCCTGTTCCACTGTGTTCGAACCATCTGACCTCACCGTTTCCTTTGTCATAGAGGAGGTCGCCAGGACGGTCCGATGCATCCGAGTCCGATTGCGAGTTCACGATGAGAATAGCTACGAATGCCAATGCCAGAACGGCACCGAACGTTATGATCTTCTTGCTATTCATTTCAACTCCTCAGATGTATCCTAGATGCTTGGTGTAGACCAAGTAATCAGTGTAATTATCGCCCAGATACTTGGGCATGCTCTCTAAATCGTATGCGTCAGGATAACAAATCTCTGCCAGGAGCTCCACCATCTGCGGGAATCTGGGGACAGAACGAGATGCGAGGTCTGTGGATTTTCCTGTCAGAAGGTAGATCTCTTTGTTGGCATACGCTGTGGTGGCCCTCCACATGGCGTGGAGGTTGTTGTACATTATGTCCCAATCAGACTGTGTGGCCTCGTACTGGTCGTTCACGATGATTATCAAGTCGGGGTTGTAGCTAGATATCATTTCAGTGTTGATATGGGACCAACCGTCAAAGGATGAGAAAGCGTTTGTGAGATAGATCTTGCCAAGCATGTCGTCTATGTAGGTATCGCTTCCAGCAACATACGGTGAGGCATCCGCTGACAGAGCCACCATCACTTTGATGTCCTTATGCGGGACGGAGGTGACGGCATGGTCGATTTCTTCCATGGCGGTGTCGTCGTTTTCCTTCACCATATCAAAGGCCAGATCGTAACATATCGCGATGCTGGTGATGTATGTATTATTGTAAATCGTTTGAATATCGTCCCCCGGATAGAGGACGACTGCGCTGAAGTTCGACCTTGCGGTCTTGCATAATTGAACCTGATTGAATTGGGATCCGTCGCCAACGATCATGTCTGGATTCAATTTGACCACGATCTCGTAGTTGGGGTCCGTGTAGGTCCCTGTGACTGTGATCTCTCCCGTCGCCTTTCTCTGGTTGATGCTGTCGGGATAGTTGCTGTAATAATCGGTACCGATTATGATATTGGAGGCGTTAAGCGATGCCACGGATTCCGTGGCCACGGGGGAGAGGGTCACTATCTTGTGGGCCTGGCTGTACCCGTATACGCAGACTCCGGTGTAGTCGACAGCGACCGTCGGGATGTTCCCTTCCGATCTGAATGCCCATGCTACCGCCGCATACGCACTCGCGTCTATGTCATAACTGTCGGATTTGATCCATTGGGTGCTCCCGCCGTTCTCAACATACCATAGTCCCCACGAACTGGACCCATCGTTCTCGACTCCGTTTATCTCGATAACGGTCCCTTTGGAATCTATGGTCAGAGCGTATTCTTTTTCTTCGCATGCCTCCATGAGTAATTTCACGGGATCCTTGTTCTCATTGAGGTCCGCTTCATACCATGTGACATCGTATTCATCGAAATCTATCAGAATCCCGGAAGCATGATTCTGGGTGGCCTCAGTCGTGTTGATTGCCAGCACGACCGCTATTATGACGCCGACTAGTATAATTGCCAGAGTGAATCTGACCTTCAGTTGGAATATACGTTCAGCCGTCCTCGGCGAATGTCCGGTCTTTACGGCTCCATCATTCAGAATATCACCAGTCGGAAAGAGGTGTAAGGGGTTTAGGAAAAGGTTTGCTGATCATGAAATCAAGCGTTCTTCTTCTTCAGGAAGAATACAGCTGCGATAACAATGATAATGATGATTACAGCCGCTACGATGTAGAGGGTGTAGTCCGCGCCTCCGCCGTATCCGTTAGGTGCGGTGGACGGGAGTTTTGCCCAGAAGCTGCCCCAGCTCTGCTCGACGTGGATGAAGTTCTTGGCATCTGCTCCAACGGGGAGCTCGTCTGCGTAGAAAAGTGTTCCGTAGAGGGCAGGATCCCACATGATGATTGCTGAAGAGTCTGCACCGACATATGCTGTCTTGGTATCCTCGACCCATGCCCACTTGCCGTCTTTGTTGTAGTAGGTCGCAGGCCAGAGCGCTGAAGCGTCGTAGACGACTGAGACTCCATCGTCGTTTCCGGTGATGTAGTAGTCTCTGACATCGTTGACGTATTTGCCCATTACCTTCTGGAAAGCAACGGTTGCTGCTGCAGCCCATGCGGAGTTGTTTTGTTCACACTCGAATGATTCCCAGCCTGATGCCACTGTGTTACCGTCAGCATCGATAACCTCGGTGTAGAGGTGGTAGGTCTTATTGGCCGCATCGCTGTCGTCTGCAAAAGAGACGAATGCTGTCATCGCGAACATTGCGACAACTGCAACCGCAAGAATCTTTGTATTCATCTTCATTGTAATCACCTAGTTGAACTAGATGGTACTGAATCAAGCCCAGTGTATTTAATAAAGTTGGATAAACTATCCTAATGTAAATCTGAGTTAATGAGGGAAATGACCCAGTTCGCTGGATTTTCTCATTCGTCCTCGATTATTTCTTCCGGCGCCCCGGCAAATTTGACCAGTGCGTATTGCTCCATGAAGTGCAGGTTCCCAGGGAGCACTAATGTGAATAGGGGCTCTCCTAAATCCATCTTCAATAGGTCTTGCGGGTATCCCGCGAAGATCTTCTCGGTGGGGGATCCGACCTGCGATGCAACGCAGAGTATGGTCTTGTCATCGATCAGGCCCTCCTGCCACTTCTCTTCGCCGGTGATGAGCCATTCTATCGCCTCGTGGGCGGTCATGTACCTCATCTCATCGGCATGGATGTCCAAAAGGATCATCGTATGCAGACCCATCTTCTTGTTCTGCATGATATGGTCGTAAGGTGATTTGGGGTGGTATCCCTGTTCTATGAAAGGCAAAGTGACCGCCCTTCCGAACTTGTAGTTCTGAAGGCCGAACACCGTGGGGCATGCGGAGAATATGGTTATACCGTTGATCAGTCTGACCGGAATGCCCGCTTCCGCGGCCTGGATCCTCAGGTCAACATGGGTGGTGGCCGACATGGTATCCCCGGCGGTGATGAAGCCGACACGCATCTCCAGAGCATCCTTGATGATGTCATCGCATTCCTCGACCTGGGCCCTGTAAAGGATCTTGATCTTCTTCCCGATGACCTCCTCCAGATCCTCTACCTTCGTCCCGATGAGGAAAGAGGTGTAGAATTCGGCGTATATCTTGTCGCATTCCTTGAGTGCGTTGAGCGCCTTGATTGTCATTCCATCTGTGCCGCTGAGGCCCAGTCCGACGAAGACGAGTTCGGAAGTCATCGTTCCGTCTATGGAATCCAGTTATAAAATGGAAATGACTGAAAAGATGATCCCGGGAGTCTCCTCCCGGGTAAAGTGATCGGGATCACTCTTTGACGAGTGTCACGAGGGCGTCTACTGCGTAGGCTCCCTTGCCCTCGACCTGCACGATGACCGGGTTGATCTCCAGTTCGTGGATCTCGGGGTTTTCGACGGCGATGAGGGCGATTCTCTTGATGGCCTCCTTCATCGCGGGGATATCCGATTTGGCGAGTCCCCTTGCACCGGACATGAGCTTGTATGCCTTGGTGGATGTGATCATCTCATCGAGCTGCTCCTCGGTCATGGGAACGTGGGCCTGTGAGATCTCCCTGAGGATCTCCACGTAGATTCCTCCGAGTCCGAATGATACGACGGGTCCGAACTGGACATCGCGGATCATGGAGAGGATGACCTCCTGACCGGAGACCATCTGCTGGATGGAGACACCGTCGATCTTGGCGCCCGGCACGTTCTTCGTACAGGAGTCCATGATCTTGGTGTAGGCGGCCTTAGCCTCATCGGCGTTCTTGACCCCTACGACGACTCCGCCCACATCTGTCTTGTGCTTGATGTCGGGGGATACGATTTTCATGACGACGGGATAGCCGATCCTGTCGCATTCCTTCGCGGCCTCGTCAGCGGAGTTGACCGTTGCCTCGCCGGGTGTGGGAACACCGTATGCCTGGAGGATCTGCTTGCCCTCGGCCTCGGACAGCGAGTCCCTGCCCTCTGCCTTGGCGGCATCGATGATCTTCTTGGCAGCTTCCCTTCCGCCGCCGGTCACCTTGGGGTAGGCCATGGGTGTGTGCTTCTTCTCCTTGTTGATCGTGTATGTCCTGAGGACGTCCAGTGCGTGGATCGCTCTGTCAGGCGTCGGGTATGTGGCGATTCCTGCCTCCTTGAGGTAGCTGTTGGCCTTGTCGCACTTGTGACCGCCTGCGAAGCAGACGACGAAGGGCACGGGAATCTGGTCCTTGATCTCGACGATGGACTGAGCGACAGCCTCGAGGTCCGCTGTGTCCAGCGGGGATCCCATGATGACCAGTGCTCCGACCTCGGGGTCGTGTGACAGGATGTCGATGACCTCTTTGAAGTACTCGGGTTTCGCGTCTCCGCGGATGTCGATGGGGTTGGTGACTCCGGCGACGGTGGGGACCCTTGTCCTGATCTCCTTGATGGTCTCGTCGGAGAATTTGACGGCGTAGACGTTCTTAGCATCGAATGCCGCATCAGCGGACATGACTCCAAGTCCTCCGGCGTTGGTGATGATACCGAGTCCGCCCTTGTCCATCTCGGAGCAGCAGCTGAACACATTAAGGACATCGAACATGTCCTCGAGGGTGCTGGCCCTGTAGACGTTGAGCTTCTTGAATATCACATTGTTGACTGCATCGGCCCCTGCCAGGGATCCGGTGTGCGACGATGCTGCCGCGGCCCCTGCCTGTGTCCTTCCGGACTTGTAGACGACGATGGGCTTCTCGACAGGCATATTCTCGATAGCGCTGACGAACCTGTGTCCGTTGGAGATTCCCTCGCAGTACATTCCGATGACCTTCGTGTTGGGGTCCTCGGATATCTCGGGGATGATGTCGGCCTCGTCGAGGTCGGCCTTGTTACCGAACGTGACGAAGTTGGCGATACCGATCTTGTTGAAGTATGCCCAG
>Ga0265298_10007238_pt1 | contig 13515 bp, 12 predicted proteins | sample AusTroGonzalo_MG_3_FD_193486 | JGI IMG/M metagenome (GOLD analysis project Ga0265298, IMG submission 193486) | Bovine rumen microbial communities from tropical cattle in Woodstock, Queensland, Australia - Gonzalo_01 | ecosystem: Host-associated > Mammals > Digestive system > Stomach > Rumen ...
TACCACGCAAGGAACCCACGCCTGCAGGACAGCCGCTACTTCATGAATTCGCTATTCGAGCAGTACGACATCATCTACGACGAAGACCGATGCGCACTCGCGATATACGACTTCGAGAATGTGCAGAGCGACCAGGAGAACAAACCGAAGAAGATAGACCGAGAAGACGAGAGCCAACAGGCAGACTTCCTCGACAATAACCGCTACTTCTTCCACAAGTTCTACAAAGAGATGCGAGAGATTGAATAACCAAAAACAACCAAAGACAATGATAACGAAAGCCATCACAATCAGCCTAATCATCACCGCGATCCACCAGAGCATGAAGGACGGGATGATATTCGAGAAGCTGCGCACGGCCGCAGCAAACCTGCTGGACAAAGCACGGGTGCCAATACTGAAGAAGCCCCTCTTCGAGTGCCTAATTTGCATGGGAGGAATCTGGACGCTGGCCATCTACCCGGCCCTCTACGGATTAGACTGGGAGATCATCCCGACCATGCTGGCCACCATCGGCCTGAACACACTGATAGCATACCTAACCGAGAGAGAGCCATGAGCACCAAGAGAGGACACGCGCCAAAGAGACACTGGCGCTCCTGGAGGAAAGAGATGATCCGGCACCAGGAACAAAAGGAACGCTACCAGCGAGAAAAGAACGAGATCAACCAAATGATAAACGAATACCGCAAATGAGCAGAATAGACACACAAGCGCTAAAGCGCATAACGAGTACCCTGCTGAGTTACGCAGGAGTCGCCCTCTTTTTCTGGGCGATTTATCCGTATAAATGGGCGCGCCGCCTTTTCTGGGTCCTTCGCAGAGAGAAAGCCAAGAGCATCGCACGAAGCAGAGCCAATGAGGAGCGCAAAGCCATGTACGTGATCCAGAACAAAATGCACTTCACGGTACACAGCCGCGCAGAGGTTCGGAAGCAGAACACCAAACTGCAGAGGAAACTCGACGACAACCACCAGGGCTACGTCAAATGGGACTACAGACACGGCCTCATCTTCGTCGCTTACCCGGACGGAACCGAGGAGACCATCGACAGAACGCCAAAGAAGAAGGAGGAGAAGAAATGAAGCAGCAAGCAATAGACCTCGGCTTCTACTACAGCCGGAAAGGATGCTCCTGCAGCGGAAGCCCCTCCATCTACGCGGCCGTGAGGAATAACATCCGCTACGAGCTGACGATCTACGAAAGCCGAGACACCTGGAAACTAACAGCAAACAACACCAGCATCGCCGAGGGCGACGCGGCAAACTTAAAAACCAAAATACAAGAAATATGGGACTCTTCAAAGATTTAATGGAAGCCTGGCGCACCGAATGGGATAAGCGCCGCCAACAGAAGGAGCGCTACCGCATCGTTTACGCATTCACGAGCGGAGGACGCAAGTACTACACCTACGAGGACATCACCAACCTCCCCGTCGAGAGAGGACTGACCGCCCTCCAGGTCTACAACGAGGTAGAGATGCGCTGCAGCGTCAAATTCCTGCGCCGCTACACCGAGGCCATGGACAAAGTGCTCCACGCACAGAAGATAGACATCTTCGAGATCAACCGAATGAACGAAATGCTGAAGCAGAGACTAAGCCTAAGCATTGACGTGGACCTTTTGTACAAACTGGCCAGCGTCGTCTTTTTCGACAAAAACGAAAACCCGCTCCTCTACGAACCAGCCTACGCAGAGAAGAAGATCGCACGCTGGAGGAAGGACCAGAAGGTGTCTGCTTTTTTTTCGCAGAAGCCCATGAAGGAATTGATGCCCTTCTTGGCGAATGTCGGCTACGATTTAGACGCATATACTCCGATAAACCAGGAGATAAACGAGACACACGAGCAGTTGATCCGTACGATTACCTCAATGAAAGAGCAGAGCGCTATGAGGAATGGAAAGAGATAGTGGCCGGAGGAAACAGAGCCAACCTCGACAGGATGACCTTCCTGGAGTTCATGGCCAGCCTCGACCGCGAGATACAGAGACGCGAGGAGGAAAACCGAGCCGCGCAGAAACAAGCACAAAAACTAAGACAGCATAAGTAAGATGGGAGACGAGAACATCATCATACGAATCCAGGGGGAGAGCGACCTGAGCCAAGCCAACGCCCAGATCAAAGACCTCGAAGCCAGATGGCAAGCCGCGCAGAAACGGCTCGCTGAACTGCGCCAGGAGGAGCTGCAGAACGAAGCCGCGCTACGCCAACAGGTCAAATCCCAGCAGCTGCTAGACAAAGCGCTAGCGGATAACGCCAAGAAATACAAGCAACTCAAAGCAGAGAAGGAAGCAGAGGTACAGACGACCAAGAAGAGCATCGACGCTCTCAAGCAGTCCGTCAGCGCCTACAACCTCCTCGGAAACGCCACGGGTTCAGTACGAGGCAGGCTGAAGGAGATACGCGAGGCACTCATGCAGATGGAGATGGCCGGAGACACATCGTCCCAGGCCTTCATCGACCTGAGCGTCCAGGCAGCCAAACTGCAGGACCAGTTCGGAGACACCCAGAAGCAGATACAGGTACTGGCGAGCGACACCGTCAACCTAGACGCGGCCATGAGCGCAGGCCAAGGATTAGTCGGAGCCTTCAACGCCGCCACCTCCGCTGCGGCTTTATTGGGAGACGAGAATGAGGAACTGCAGCAAGCCTTCCTGAAGGTACAGGCGGCCCTCAGCATTCTCAACGGAGTCCAGCAAGTAGCAAACACCCTGAACAAAGACAGCGCCGCCCGCGTCGTCTTGAGAACTGCGTATAACCGCCTCTTCGTAAAGAGCAAGGTCCAGGAGACGGCCGCAACTGCGGCAAACACCGCAGCCACCACAGCCGAGGCCGGAGCACAAGCAGCCAATACGGTAGCCACAGGAGCAGCCACGAAAGCCCAATGGAGCCTCAACGCAGCAATGGCCGCGAACCCGATCGGAGCCATTATCACCCTGGTAGTGGCAGCCTTGGCCGCAATAGCCGCCCTCACGGTAGGAATCGTTAAACTGGTCGGCGCATTCTCGGCTGCAGGGAAAGCACAGAGAGCCTACAAGAACGACCTGAAGGAACTGGAGAAGGAGACCGTCAACGCCTCGGTACAGAATAGCGCCATAGCGCAGAACATCGTCAATAACTCCAAACGGATAGACGACGCGTACCGACAGGAGATCAACGCAGCCAAAGCACGAAACGCCTCCGACACAGAGTTGCTCGAGATAGAGAAGAGACACGCAGACGAAAGAGCCAAACTCTACACGGAGAAGATACCAAACGCGCTCAAACACCAGAAGGATGTGGTACTAGATGCCGAGAAGGTCTACAAAGACGCGCTCGATGTGCTCAATAACACCTCCGGCGCAAAGAAGCGCGAGAAGGCCATGAAGCAACTGGAGGAAGCAGAGAAGCGATACATCCAGGAGCAGAATAACTACATCGCCCTCCAGAAGGAGAGAGACGACGCGCTGCAGGCACAGGCTGAAGCAGAGCAGGCGCTGGCCGATAAACGCCTGGCATTGGAAAACCAACTCAACCAGAGCGAAATCAACCTCATGAAGAGCGGCCAGAAGAAGGAGATAGCACAGATACGCGAGACCTACAAAGAGCGCCTGAAGGAGATATCGGGAAACAGCGCTGAAGAAGCCGCCCTCCGTGCTTCGTTATTAGCAGAGCAGGAGAAGGAGATAGCGGCCGTCCGGCGCAAGTACCGACTAGCCGAGAAAGAAGCTGCAGTACAGGAGACGCGCAACGCATTGGCCGAGGACCAGACCAATGTCGAACTGAAGAAGAAACTGGCTGAAGAGGAAGCCGCCTACAAGATAGCCGCCCTCGACAGAGAGACACTCAGCGCAAAGCAGTACGCAGCACAGAAGAAGGCCATCGAGATACAACTAGCCGAGGACCTGAAGAAGATAGCCGATGAGCGAGCAGCCAAAGAAGCCGAGATACAGAAGACCATCACTAACACCACCCTCCTCGCAGCACAGCAACGCGCCGGAGTGGAATATAGCAGCGAGGTCTACGATATCCGCAAAAAGCAACTGGAGGAGACCGCCCAAGCAGAGATAGATGCCGTCAACCGATCCGTAGCAACGGAAGAGGAGAAGGCCGCGCGCATCGAGGCTATCAACCAGAAGCTGAGCAATGATCTCGTGGCACTAAAGAAGGAGCAGACCAGCCAGGAGATAAGCGTCACCTACGAGGCGCTCAATAACGAACTGCAAGCCCAAGCCAACCATGCTGCAGAGGTACTGACCAACAAACGGAGCAGCCTCCAGGAGATCATCGCTGCAGAGAAGGAAGCGAAAGAAGCCAGGGACGGCCTGCTCGATGCTGAAGAAGCAGAACTCAAAGCGCGGTACCAGAACCAGGAGATGACCTACGAGGAGTACCAGAAGCGCCTGGAGGAAATCAACCACGAACGCATCGAGAATGAGATAGCAGACGAAGAGGCGAAATTCGAGAGGATAAACGAGATAACCCAGAACGTCCTCAGTTTCGTAGGCGACATGGCCAGCGAGATATTCGGAGCGATCAGCGACAACATCAACCAGCAGCTGCAGGACCTCGACGAGTACTACACCACGGATGCTGAAGAGGCGAAAGAGGACGCGAACAAAAAGTACATATCCGAGAAGGAACTGGAGAATAAAAAACTAGCCCTCAAGAAGAAAGCCGCAGCCGTGGAGAAGGCAAGCACCCTCCTTAGTATCGGACTGAACACAGCCGCAGCTATCATGCAAGCCATTGCGCAGTTCGGACCACCGCCAAGCCCGATGGGTATCGCCGGAATAGCGATGGCCAGCGCACTCGGAATAACGCAGATGGCCATAGCCGCAGCCAAGCCGCTACCGCAATACGCCAAAGGACGTAAACCAGGAGAAGGCGAGTACGCACTGGTCGGAGAGAAAGGACCCGAAATCATGTACATACCGCCACAGGCATCCATAGTGCCGAACCACCTGATAGCCGATCCGAGCAAATGGGCGAACTTCGGAATACCAGAGCCGAAGATACCACCAGTACCAGACCCGGACAAAGCCATCATGCAGGCCGCAATCATGGCGCAACTCGGAATGTTCATCGACTACGACAGACTAGGGAAAGCGATAAGACGAAACATCCCAGAGCAGAAGCACGTGAGCGTTAACATTGACCGCAACGGCATCATGGTAAGCGACGGACAGGACAGTCATACATACCTCAACCGCAAATACACAGGATCATGGAGCTGAGACACACACTACAGATAGCAGGAGGAACGGAGACCACCATCGACGAGCCGATAGGTTTCGATAAGATGAAGAGCACCATCAGTCGAGGAGACTACCACGGAATAAGCGCGGCGGTCTCCGTCGACACGCTGGAGTTCTACGGCAAAGCGGCCGGGATTGTGAAGACCGCCTACGAAGCCGATATCGACACCGAGGTCACCTACAGGATAAAGACCACCAGCGGCGCGCTCTTCTTCCAGGGGACGCTCGACCTTTCCACATTCGCAGAGCACAGCGGAGACTACTGCAGCGTTTCATGCAAGGTCGGAGAGGTCGGAGTAAAGACCACCTTCAATAACAGAACGGCCACCGAGGTCGACCTGAACGACACCAAGGATGTGGACGGCCGGAATCTGGCGCACACCTACCAATGGCTGCAGGCCAAGATACCAGCCAGGGACATCGTCTACCGAAACGAATACCTAGTGCCGGAGCAGGTGGTCTGGGACCAGAACACAGCCCAAGCCGGAGAGCGAGACGCATACAAACTGGTAGGAGGAAAAGAGTACCAATGGATCAACGTACCGCTGGCCAACCTTGCCAAACCTAACGAGTTCGGTCAATGCGAGCCAAACGCATACATCCCAGACCTCGGAGAACACAGCCGAAACGGGGACGTGATACTCAATAACAACGGAGAGTACTGCACGCCACTATTCGCAAAAGGCCAAGGATTTGACGCGAAATTCGGAGCAGGCAGCACCTACACGGTAAGAGCGCACCTGAAGATTAAACTGGAGGCGCTAGACAACCTCTTCGGAAACAGCGCAGCGCCCAGCATTTGCGGAAGCAGTAACCGCAAATTCGCAGTAGCCCTCATGCTCCTGAACGGAGAGACCAGCATGGAAAATGCAGTCTTTCACAGCGGAGGAATCAACTGGACCAACTGGGAATGGTTCAATGACGGAGCAGACGGAAACACATACGAGCACAGCCACACCTTCGAGCTAGACATCAACAAGAGCGGAATGACAGACCAGGCGCTCTACCTCGGCTTTATTATGTCCGGCTACAACATCTACGACGACTGCGCCACATGGCACGAGGCCTTCAATAACGAAGCTAGAATGCGCGTGACCATCGACCCGAGTTCATGGCTGAAGATGACGCTGGACAGCAAGCAGACCGAATCACCATACAAGACGGACATGATCCCAGTACACGAAGCCCTCAGCAAGACCGCCGAGATGATAAGCGGGCTGACCGTCAGGAGCGACTACTACGGCCGCATGGACAGCAGCGTCAACCCGATACAGACACCAGCCGCGTGGACGGGTACAGGCGAGCAGTTCATGGCATGCTTCGGACCGGGCTCCCTGAAGGCACTGACCAACGGATACAAGATACGCGACCTCTTCACTACGGGAGACGAGCAGCGAAACATGGTCGTATCCTTCAAGAAGCTAATCGAGAGCCTAGACGCGCAGGACTGCATCGGCTGGGGGTTTGAAACCGAGAACGGCCAGACTTACATACGAGTGGAGCCGTGGTCCTGGTTCTACAAAGACCAGGTGCTGATGAAGATAACCAACCCCACCAAGAAGGACAGAACCGTCAACGTGAAGGCCATCATAAGCGAACTAAACATCGGCTACAAGAAATACACCACGGAAGAGGACCTCAACTCCACGGACAGCATCCACGGAGAGCGAACCTTCACAGGAGGAATCAAAGCCGTGAGCGGAGCCAAGAAGAAACTCTGCGAGTTCGTGGCCGATAACTACGCGATCGAGCTGACGCGCCGGAAAGGACTGGAGAGGACCAACGACGAGTACAAACACGATGAGACCATCTTCGTACTCGAGCTGACGGCCAAGAGAAGCAAGAGCGGTACCACGGCCACCTACAGCATCGAACCCAGCCTGAACTCTGGAGGAAGCAACCTGGCCAAACCGAGCCAGACACTCAACGCCATCATATCACCCAGACGAATGGCCGAGAGATGGCGCCTCTTCCTTTTCCAGACCAACAGCACGCCAGGAATGCGCCTCACCAGCGGTACCGTGAACTACAAGGCGTACTACTCCACCAAGCCGCAGAACGAGACCAGCGGAAGCGTCGTGACTTTCCGTCTTCAGGACCCAAGAGGAAACATCATGGGAAACGAAAACAGCACACTGGCCAAAACCAGATGCAAGATGAAGGCCGAGACGCTGAAGGTAGAGTACCCGGTAACCCTGGAGCAATACCAGACCATCCTCGCCAACCCGATGGGACTAATCGAGGTAGACGGAGAGAAATGCTGGATCCACAAGTTTACATACGACTTCAAGGAAGGAACGGGAGAATTCGAACTAACACCCAAATACTAAAGAGACAATGCTAACACCCAAGTACCAACTAATCCAGTTCGCAGAGCAACTCCCACACCAGGAGGACTGCGAGACCTTCGTACCCGTGGACGACGGATATACGACCGCCTTCTTAATCACGGATAACGGATACGACCCAAGCACCCACACCCAGCGGATAGACCTCGTCACGCCGGACGGAGAGCTGCTGAAGAGAGACATCACCTACAGCATGGCTCCGTACATCATCGGCTCCAGCGACAGCCACGAGCATAACAGGATCCACACACTGCGGCAAATCATCCGCAAGTACCTGGCACCAGGGGACTGCTTCAGGCTGAGGCTGATGAACGTCAATCCAAGAAGCGGAATCTACCCAGGAGACCCGTCGCCGCGCACAAGAGTCGGGATATCGGAGAATGACATGAGGAACCACGCATGGAGAAAAGAACTGGCGAAATATATAGAATCGGAACCAGGGGACGCAGTAATCGGAGGATCCTGGTACGCACTAAACCCGTACTTCGGAGCCGGAGAGTGGACCATCGTCATAAAGAAGCCGGAGATGAGCGCGAGATATAAACCGAACGGAAGGTTAGGAGGAGCCAAGATAGCGCTGAAGGTCGGAGTCTTCAAAGAGACGAGCGAGACCAGCGACGTGGCTGATCCATTCCTTGTGAAGCACGTCAATATAGGAGAAGAAGAGGTAACGCTAAACTTCACACTTAAGAGAGCGACATACCTACAGGTCGGCTTCGCCTCGGATGAGGACCACGACTACGGATGCTCGATACACCCAAACGGCTACCTGAGCTACGAGAGCATGACGGCCAGCGGGGAGGAGATACGCGGCTACAGCAACATTCTCGTCTTCACAGAGAACCAGGGAGAGTACTCCCACCTCAAGTACGCATGCGACGAAGAGGGCACCTTCGACATCCCATGGGGGAGCCACACACCAGTGAGCGCAGGAACGAACGTCACCTACCTGCAGTGCCTGGTACCGATACTCGTCAAGAAGCCGCAATTCAGCCAGAGCGATAAGGTCTACGAGAAGAGCGACGGAAAGCAGGTCGTCCTTTACGCGAGCTTCACGAAGGAGTACAGCGGAGAGACGGACTACATCGACTACGAGACCCACGAGAAGATCATGATAGCTCTGTGCTGCGACAACGTCTTCATAGACGGAGAGCGACTAACCAAGAGCGACAAATACGAGATCGACTGGGATAACCAGGAGGAGACCGACTGCGGCCGCAAACTAGTCCGCGCAACCTTCAAGATGAAGGCGAACATAACATCCAGGAACGGAAACTGCTAACCACAAACAAACACCGATATGATACTAACCGAGCAAAACATCAAGAGCATGCTTGGAGGGCAATACCGAAACAAAGCCCTCTGCGTGAAGAAAGCCCAGGAACTCCGCACACACGCGGACGGACTGGTGCCGAAACAACTCATCGAGGAGAGACGGCCGAACGAGCCGGATAACGTAAAGGAGTACCGAGAGAAAATCTACGTGCCGAAGACCAAGAACCCAATCTGCAAGGTCATCGCCAGCCTCGGCAAAATCCGAAGGAGCCAGGACTGGAACATCCAGTACAACACGGACAAAGTACCCAAGAACATCGCTGAAGGGGAGACCCTGCAGGATTACTGCGAGTTAAAATACCCGACCCACACCAGCGTGACGAACTGGGCCTTCGACGAACTGCTGAAGGCGTACCTGATGGACCCGAACGGAATCGTGGCCGTTGTGCCTGAAGAGATACCAGAGGACAGCAGCGAGTACATCAAGCCCGTCGCCAAATTCTTCGATAGCGACCAGATAGTCAGCTACGCAGAAGGAGACCACGTAGTACTGCTAAGCCGAGACAAATCGGTCTACAGAACAAAGAACGACGGCCGGATCGTAGCAACCGAGGGAAACATCTACTACATCATCACAGAGAACGAGTTCGTGAAATACGAGCAGGTCAACAGCAAAGGAGGAGTACGAGCAACCCAGATATACGAGCATAACATCGGAGAGCTGCCAGCCTTCAAAGCGGGCGCGGCCTTCTTCAAGCGCATGAATAACGACACCATCTACGAGAGCCGAATCGCAGGCATGGTGCCGGACCTTGACGAAGCAGCCAGAGAGTACTCCGACCTGCAGGCCGAAATCCTCCTGCACATCCACAGCGAGAAATACGCCTACACCAATACCGAGTGCCCGCACTGCAAAGGCAAGGGACATATCATCGGAAGAGACCCGGAAACAGGCAAGCCGACCCAGGAGACCTGCAAGCACTGCAACGGCACAGGCTCCGTGCTGAACACCAGCCCGTACGGAATCCACCTCATCAAGGCAGCGCAAGCCGCAGAGCAGCAACTACCGTCACCGCCGATAGGCTACATCCAGAAGACGGCCGATATCGCACGCCTCCAGGATGAACGGGTACGGCAGCACATCTACGACGCGCTGGCCGCCGTGAACATGGAGTTCTTAGCCGAGACACCAATCACCCAGAGCGGAGTGGCCAAACAGGTGGACAAAGACGAACTAAACAACTTCGTAAACACCATAGCCGAGGACATCGTCCGCATTCTCGATAAGGTCTACTACTTCATAAGCGAGTGGCGCTACCCAATCATCGTGCCGGACAAAGAGAAGCGCAAAGAGATGCTGCCACAGATCAACGTCCCCACCAAGTACGACCTGCTGAGCAGTAACATCTTGATCCAGGAACTAAAGGACGCGGCGCAGGGCAACCCGAACCCGGCCATCATGCGCGAGCTGCAGATAGACTTCGCCAAGAAGCGCTTCAATACCAACCTGGAGGTAGCGCGCATGGTAGAGACGACCTTCGACTTAGACCCGCTCTTCGGAATAAGTGAGGAAAACAAGATGACCATCCTCAGCAACCACGGAATCACGGAGATCGACTACATCATAAGCAGCAACATCCAACAATTCGTGCGCAGAGCGGTACACGAGAAGAAGGAAGCCTTCTACACGCTGGACTACACCAAGAAGATGGACATACTCCGCAAATACGCAGAGGAGGTCCAGAAGCAGAACGAACCGAAGGAGACCATCCTACCAGGCGACATCCACCTGAATCTGCCAGGCCAAGAGAGCAGTCAGGAGAGCAGCCAGGAATCCTCGCAAGAAAGCAGCCAAGAGAGTAGCGACGAATAACCACACGAGCAATGGCAAAGAAGCAGAGCCAAATAGATAAAGTGACACAGCTGAAGGACCAGGCGAGCGCCAAGTTTGAAAAGGCAGTGACCGCCTCCGAGAAGAAAATCTTCGACGAGGCCGTCACCCTTATACGCGAACTCGAGACCACGCCGGACGGCAAAATCAAAGCCAGCGTCGCCAACCTCAAACGCCTGGCACAGATACGCACCAAACTAGCCAAGGTCGCAAACAACAAAGAGTACCTGAAGGCAGTCAAGGAACTGGCCGGAGAGTTTGACGCGATCTACCAAGCCCAGGTGCAGTACTTCAGCACCCTCACCAACCAGATGCACCATGAGAGCAAGTACGCCACCATGAAGGAACTGGCGGTAGAGAATACCGTCGGCGGCCTTTCCGGGGCCGGACTGCAGGCGAACGTCACAGACAAACTGAACGACATGCTGCTGAGGGCGGTGACCAGCGGAGCCAAGTACGCAGACCTGATAGAGGAGATGCGCACCTACCTGAAGGGAGACGGGGAACACCCCGGAGCCTTGACGCGCTACGCATCCACCTACACCGTGACCGCACTCAGCCAGTACGCAGGACAGAACAACAAACTGCTGACAGACGATCTCGGCTGCGAGTGGTTCGAATACGTGGGGAGCGAGATAGAGACGACCCGCGAGTTTTGCGACCACCTCTGCGACAAACGCTACATCCACAAGAGCGAGATACCAGAGATACTGAAGGGACACATCGACGGCCACAAGTGCAAGATTTACGCAAAGACGGGACTGCCCTACGGACTGATAGAAGGGACCACCCCCGAAAATTTCCAGGTCAACGTCGGCGGCTGGAACTGCAGACACCAACTGGTGCCGATCGCCAAAGAAGCAGTACCACCAGAGATACGCGCACGCTTCGAGAAGCCGAAGGAGGAGCCGCAGCAACAAACCACCTCTAAAGACTGGGAGGAGTTCATGAAGCAGTACGGAAGCTACGCCGAAATGCTCATCAAGTGGAACAAAAACGGCTTCACAGAGATAGAGACAGCAACGCTGGAGGACAGAACGGCAAAATTCGAAACCCTCCAGCAGGCGTACTTCGCCGCATTTGCCAAGAGAACGCAGCTGATTATGCCGCTCTTTGACTTACAGAGCAAACTCGAAAGACTGGAGAAGAAGGCAACCAAGGCAGGAGAGGAAGCCATCGCCGCCAAAGCAAAGAAGGCCGTCGAAGACAATAAGATAGTCGGAGTCCCGGAATCGAGAGCGGACCTGCAGAGAAGGATAAACAATCTGCAGAACACCATCGACGAAATAAAACAGGCACTGACTGGAGCAACTCCGAAAGCGCCAAAGCCTGAAGGACCAAAGGTACAGACGAAAGAGGTAACGATGGCCACCGTCAGGATTAATAACCTCATGCCAGCAAAGACCATCCTGGAGAAGCAGATCAAGTTCGTGCAGAGGACGCTCAACGCAACCGCAGAGGAAGCAGGGCGCTACATGGACGCGCTGGACGGCTACACCAGCGACGACTACTCGGAGATAAGGTCGGTACAGATGGGAGACACAGACGACCCGCGCTATAAGAAGATGGCAAGCGATCTGGAGGAGTTCATCGAGAAGGCACCCAAGTGGGCCGGAGGAACCACCTACCGAGGAATCGGACTATTCCCGGACTGGGGAGGTACGGATATCGCGGCCTTCCAGACAGCAATGGCCACCAGAACGCCGATCGAGATGTACGGTACCGCGAGCTGGAGTACGGATAAGGGAACCGCGAAATACTTTGCAGAGAGAGACGGAGACATTCACGTCGTCTTCATTTGCAAGGAAGGACAGCCACAAGGAACCAGCATCGCCGGACTTTCTCGCCACCCAAGCGAGAGCGAGATAGTAACCAGCAACAAAGCAAGATGGCTGGTAGAGAAAATACTACAGCCGGACCCGAAAGACAAAACCTACTACGAGATAGAGGTCACGCCTTGCTAGCGATATCGGAAAACTCCTCAAGAGAGAAGACAGAAGAGGGATCGAGGTCGGAATCGGCCACGGCCCCTTTTTTGATGAATTTGTCGTAAGCAGCGGCCACAGCATTATAAGCATCGAAACCGCGCTGGCCGGAAAGACCAAAGGACGTGCAGAGAGAAATAGCATGGTCATGCACCAGGGCACGCTCATCAATAGCAGCCTCGGAAGAGAACACGTCACGAGGAACCGCCAAGCCGTTAGCATTCCAGGGCATAGTATTAATAGCCGTGGAAGGTTTCCACTCACGAGCGTAGCGCTCAAGATCACGGACGAAATTCTTCTGGAAAGGAGCGGAATCCGAGGCCGCCTTCATCTTTGCACGTTCTTCTTCGGTCATAACTTTTTGAATTTTGGGCGCAAAGGTAAGTATTTTTTTTGGATTGTGCAAATAATTTTGCAATTATTTTCATTTTATTTGCATTTTGCTATATAGACATAGCAATATGTCTATTCTTTGCATTTTATTTGCAAAAAACTTGCAGGAATGAAAAAATTGTATTATCTTTGCACAAGAAAACAAAAAGGAAACAAAAACAAAATCAAAACCAAAAAGAAAGGAACGATATGAAACCGCAAGAATTAAAAAACCTGCAAGAGCAACTCAAGGAGTTAATCAAGAAGGCTGGAGAGGTCCAGGAGATCATCGAAAACCACCCCGACGATTTCAACTACGAAATCTTCGACGACGCGAGATGCGCAGTAGACCACCTCATCGGAGTAGGAATGGGAATCGGACTAGAACTATAAACAGGGAGGACAA
>Ga0265298_10007240_pt1 | contig 13511 bp, 6 predicted proteins | sample AusTroGonzalo_MG_3_FD_193486 | JGI IMG/M metagenome (GOLD analysis project Ga0265298, IMG submission 193486) | Bovine rumen microbial communities from tropical cattle in Woodstock, Queensland, Australia - Gonzalo_01 | ecosystem: Host-associated > Mammals > Digestive system > Stomach > Rumen ...
ATCCGTCCTGTCTGCGGATTAGCAGGTGTCCTCCACTCCAGGCCGCGATTACGTCGCCGCACGCGGTTCTTCGGCCCATGCTGGCAATTCTGTCGGGGCTCGCGTCGTAAACGTCGCCTATCTGGGGGAGCATGAAGGGGTCCTCGGGCGCTGTCTTGATGAACCTTATGCATGATTCGCTCCAGAGCCGCACGAACGGCCCGATGAAAATCCGGAATCCTCCGTGTCCAGGATAGAGCGCCCCTGTCACCTCGACTTCGGCGTCCATGAAGCCGGCGATTCGCTTGCGCATATCGCCTGAATCGAAGATAGATACGTGCAAGACGTCTGCGCCGTCCCTGAGAATGAAGAAGTTCCATTCGGAATCTATCTCGTCCGCGAAAGCGTCTTCAATCATTCCGCGAAGACGGACAAAACGGATCGAATCGCTGTTCTTGACGAGATCCGATACGGTCGTCAGTTCCGGTTCCGGGAGCGGCGCATCGCCAATGGTGCGGCAATGGTCGCATATCAGGTCGCGCACTCTGGAGGAGTCGGTTTTGTATTTCGTGTGCCCGTTGGCGATTGCGATTTGCCCGGGGCGCAAATCGTGGGCGGACGTGAAGAGCAAAGTGAAGTATCCGCTTGAATCTCTCGCAAACACGCCTCCGTTCGGATAGACGCCGATTACCTGGCATCTGAATTCGAACGGGCGGCACTCCGCGAATTCCGCGTCGGTCAGCGCCTCCGCTTCGGCGTAGGTGCCGAGCGGCGTCGCGGCGGCGAACACGGATTGCGCGGCGGCGAATGCCGCCGCGAGCATTGCCGTACGTATTGCTCGCGGTTTCATACTGAATATTATATCATAATATGCGGCGTCCATAGCGGGCTCGGCATACTCCCCAAAAGTGTATCTTTGGAATACGGCACATGTGTGATATAATTATCGCATGGCAAAAAGTCAGTCAGCAGGGAATGCAGCGAAGACCGACAGACGCGGATTCATCGTGTCTGCCGCCGGCGCCGTCGCCGCCGGCCTTGCGCCACGCCTGTGCGCATCGACCTTTCCTTGCATCGGCTCCTTCAACGACGGCAATCCTCGCCTTTCGGTAGGCGTAATATCGGATATCCACATAGGCGCGGCATCGTCAACCGTCGTTTTCGAGCGGACGTTGCGGTTCTTTCGAGATCGCAAAGTCGATGCGGTGATGATTTGCGGCGACTTGAGCGACTGGGGGCTTTTAAGCGGGCTGAAATACGTTGCGGAAACGTGGGAACGGGTCTTCCCCGGCGGGAAGGGCGCGGAGGGACGTCCGGTGCAAAAACTCTTCTGCACCGGCAACCACGATTACGAAGGCTGGTGGTACGGCGACATGACCGCCGAGATGCACGCACTCGGCTATGACGAAGACGAAGCTCTCGTGAAACTCGGCATGAAGAAGTGCTGGGAAGAGGTCTTCCAGGAAGAGTTCGCGCCGATCCGCAAGCGCACCGTCAACGGATACGACTTCATCGGCGCGGAATGGCACGGCTACGACAAGACGCCGGGTTACGACCTTACGGCGGACTGGTTCGCCGCGCACGGCGGGGAACTCGATACCGAAAAGCCGTTCTTCTTCTTCCTTCACCCGCCACCCGCCAACACGACTTCAAGCAGCCGCGACGGAGCGTTGGCCACCATGGTGACGGAAACGCTTTCGCGATACCGCAACGCCGTAGCGTTCTCCGGGCATGTCCACTGGACGCTGAACGACGAACGTTCAATATGGCAAGGCGGCTTCACGTCCGTCTCCGTGCCGTCTCTTTCGTTCACATATTTGATCCCCGGCTACGAGAACGGTGCGGACGAAAGGAGCGGGAAAAGCATCAAGGCCATGCCACCGCTGCCGGCGAGATTCAACCGCGAAGAGCCGCAGGGGCTAGTCATGTCGGTTTACGCAGACAGCGTTGAGTTGGAACGCTGGGATTTCAGCAAATTCATCCGCGCGGGGAAGACATGGCGCATTCCCATGCCGTTCGTGCGCGAGAGCGGCCGTTGCGATTTTGCGGCACGATCGGCAGAGGAACCTGTGCCGCAGTTTCCGGAAGCCGCGAAGCTGAATCTGGATACGCGCAACACCGAGACGCGCGGCGGAAAGTGGGCAATCGTAATGGTCGCGACATTTCCGAACGCCAATGCGGTTTTCAAGGCCCGTGCATTCGACTACGAGATCCGGGCCGTGCCTTCGGACGGGTCGGAGACGATGGTGAAGAGGTTCCTGTCTCCGGCGTTCAACAAGCCTAAAGAGGACGAGCCGGGAAGACTGACGTTCTGGTTCAACGTCCTAGACCTGCCGCAGGACAAGGAGTACAGGATCAAGGTCTATCCGCGCAACTGCTTTGGAGTGTGCGGACGCCCGCTTGTCTCCGCGCCGCGTCGCGGCAAACCCGGCGGAATACATGCCAAGAAAACATGAACAAGACAAAGAAGGAGAAGCAATGATGAATAAAACGATTGTGGCTACGGCAGCCCTCGCATTGGCGGCGGGTGCATTCGCCGACACCATCGCGTGGTGGCACTTCGACGAAATGGATGCCGGAACCCCCGCGCCCGCGAACACCATAACGAACGAGACGGTGGCAGGCGTCTACGCCAGGGCGTTTTCGTACGAGGGATCGACTGCCACGGAAAACGCCGGAGCGTATCTGCCCGCATACGCCAAGTCGTTCGCCGGGCTGAAGGTCGTCGATCCCGTTTCAGGCGCGAGCCGCGTCAACCGTTCCGCGATGGAATTCAAATCCGCCCGCGGCGGCGCCGATCCGTCGGGGAATTCCGGCAGGGCCTATTACGGCGGAGCGCTGGCAGTGCCAGGAGGATACGATCTGTACAGCCCCATCTACGGCACGGAAGCCATGACAGTCGAATGTTTCGTATGCACTACAGGGGGCGTGGCCCATTCGGTCTCGCCCATCATTGCCGCCGTAGACGTAAACGACCCGAGCAATCCTAACGCCGTGTCGGACAATTTTGTCACGAAAGTGCAGTACGCGCTCTATTATGAAACCCATGACTACAACACGGGAGGTCTCTGCCTGGTTCTCAAGATCGACGGCAATGCGGAACAGCAGTTTCTGTGGAACAAAACCACGCTGGTGAACGATGGCTTGTGGCATCATGTCGCGTTTACCTACAACGGCTCGAAAATCACGCTTTACGTCGACTACAAGGCCGACATAAGCGTTGCGGTGAGCGGCGGCATCGATACGTTTGGCGCAGGCACGATGACATGGATAGGCGGTTTAGGCGCATATACCGGCGACATAGGCCAGCGCCGTTTCAACGGCTACATCGACGAGGTGCGTATCTCAAACGCTGCGCTTACTCCGGACCAGTTCCTGAGGCTTGGCCCTGTCGCCGCGCCGGCGGATCCAGACGAGGTTCTGCGTCTCCGTTTCGACAGCGCATCCGACCGGACGCAGCTCCAGTATGCCGAAAGCCTGAGCGAGAACTTCTCGCAACAGGCGGTCTACAGAAATGTCGCCGGCTCATATCCGGCGGAGTTCGACAAGTCGGAACGGTCCGGCACCAACATGTTCGACGGCGTGTTTTTTGACGGTGGTGTGATTGATTCGGCGGCGTACCATTCGTCCACCAACGGCGCCGGGATGGCGAACTACATCGAGGTGCCGAAACTTTCGAATGCGCTCGGTCTGGACGGTGCGGCTTTCGGGAATCCAAGCTGGACGGTCGAGGCCTTCTACAAGTCGCCGACAAACGCAATCGACCAGACGCTGTTCAAGATGGGGCTGGACACGGAGACTGTCGCCCACGTGTACTTCCGCCGCGACAACGATCACAGTATAGTCGGCTATCCGCAGTTCTGCTTCAGCACCAACACCGCTTCCATGTCGTTCGGCAAATGGGAGGGCGTCAACGCAAACAGGATGCCTACCCCCGGCGAATGGCACCATATCGCGATGGTGAGCGACGCGGACGACAAATGCCTGTACTGCTATTGCGACTACAAGTATGCCGCAAGGTTCGACATGAAGGGCGACACGAAGCTGATGGTGAAGAGCGGGCTCCCGTTTGTCGTTGGTTCCGCTGTCGATGGCGCGGGCCAGTTTTTCGACGGTTGGATAGACGATGTGCGTGTGACGAAGCGGGCGCTGCGTCCGCAGGAGTTCCTTACGACACACGCCGTCGGCGCGGCATCGCCCAATCCGCTGCTTCTGGCAAAGTTCGAGAACAACTACGATGTCCAGTCGTTGAACGACCCTGCACTTTCTGATACCGGCGTCGGCCAGGCGCGCACTGGCGGAACGGCACCGGTTTTCGCCAAGACTACGCCGGGACTTCTCGTCCTTGACGGCACGAACGGCACCAAGCACGCGTCGAACTACAATTCTGTCTATCTTGACGGCAGCCGCGTGAAGCTCCCGATCAGCCGCCTGTACGAGAGCGGAGCGTACACCGTAGAGTTCTTCTCGAAGTTTACCGGATTCAGAGAGGATGCCGTGTCTGGTTCCGCCGGCATCTTGAGACTGGTTCAGGTGGATGACAGGACGGCGTACAACTGGGCGCTGTATACATTGAAGGACTATCCGGACGCTCTTGGGCTTGCCGTGAGAAACGCGACCAACAGAGCGGACGTTCTTTACTACAGATGGGGCGGCGACGGCGCCGCGTCCACGCTGCCGAACATTGTCGCCGACGGTAAATGGCACCATTGTGCGCTGACGTTCAATCCAGTGGTCGTCGAGGAAAAAAAGCAGACCGAAGTTTCCCTCTACTACGACTACAATCCGGTGGGCACGTATGTAGTGCCGTTCCGGATCTACGCCCACCCGTTCGGGCAAAGCCTCGTCATCGGCGAATCGACGGGCGAGACCCCGAATCTCAGGGGATACGTCAATTCGCTGCGCTTCTCCCGCGGAGTGCTGCCGCCTGAAAAGTTTCTGGGGCTGTCTTCTGCGTTCGGCACGGTCATCATCATACAGTAATTGGCCAGGAAGCGAATGAAATACCGTCTGCATCTCGTTTTCTCGCTCGTAGCGTGCGCCGCGTTCGCGAACGCGGCGGCGATCAGCGATGCCGCCGACTGGTCCGCCGCAGAAAAGATTTCCGACGGCGTGGAACTTATGCGTCTCTCGTATGACGAGCCACGCCTCATGAAGGCGTGCGCGTTGCGCGTGAACCTGTCGGACCGCACGCTATTCTTCACTTCCAACGGACGCGACAAACGCTGGGGCATGCCGATGCCGGGCTACACGAACCGCACGATAATGACGCGGCGCGCAACCGTGACCGACTTCATGCGCAACGCCCGCGCCCCGATCGGACTTGGTGGACGCGGGCTCGATATGATCGCCGCGTTCAACACGTCGCCCTGGCGTCCGTGCCCCGAACCGATGCCGAAGACGTACGCCGATCTAGACGGACTCAATGTCTCGGACGGCGTGGTTCTTTCGGACACCGTCCAGCCGGACTCACGCGTAGGCGGCGTGTTTGTCGTCTGGAAGGACGGAAGGTCCGATATCGTGCCGGAAATCCCGCCGGAACGCCTTTCCGATGCGTGGCTCGCCCATTCCGGGTTCGCCATCGTGCTCAAGGACGGCAAGCCGCATGATGTTTCGGATACGTCGTGCCATCCGCGCACGGTTGTCGGGCTTTCCGGCGACAGGAGTGTTTTGTATGTGCTCGCGCTTGAAGGCCGGCACGAGGGCGTGAGCCTTGGCGCGAACTATGGCGACCTAGCCGCAATCATGCGTTCGCTCGGCGCTGATATTGCGCTGAACCTTGACGGCGGCGGCTCGACCGCGCTCGTGAAATGGGACTATGCGAACGGACGCCCGGAAGTCTGCCTCGAGCAGGAGACGCCACCCCGTCGCAACGCGCTCAACATGGGTGTTTGCCGTCGCGGCAGGCCGATCGCGACGTCTGCGGATGCAGAGAAAGAATTCGAGGACGCCATAGATGCGGACTTCCGCCGATCCGCCGGCGTCTTTCACCGCTACGAATTCCGCAAAATACGCGATACGTCGCCGCCGCAGGGGTACAAGCCGTTCTACGTAAGCCATTACGGGCGGCACGGTTCGCGTTTCCAGAACGGCAAAGAAAGACTTGTGGCGTACGACACTCTCCAGAAAGCGCAGGACGCCGGTGTTCTCAGATGGGCCGGCACGGAGCTTCTGGCTCGCATGAGGGCACTGAAAGACGCCCATGAGGGAATGTACGAGTCGATTTCCGCTTTGGGTGCGTGGGAGCACAAAACGCTTGCGAGACGCATGGTCGCGAGATTTCCGGAGGCGTTCTCCGGCGAGGGGACGGTGCGTTGCCAGTCCAGCGTAAAGCAGAGATGTCTAGCGAGCATGGCGAATTTCGCAGTTGCCCTCAAAGGCGCGGCCGCGAATCTCGACTTCAGGTTCGAGACCGGCGACGGATGCATGGCACGCATCGTTCCGCAAATCGAAGACGCGGCTGTGCTTCGCGGCAGAATCAAAAATCTGGAAGACGAGATGCTCCGCAAATTCGTGGATCCGGAGCGCATCGTCAAGTTTCTGTTCAAGGATACTCCGGAAGCCAGGGAAACAATAGGCGATGTACACCGTTTCGCGTCGGACCTGTTCGCGGCGGCATCTGCGTGCCAGTCTCTCGAACGGGAACTGGACGGGCTTGACATCTACGACTTCTTCATCCGCGACGAGCTGGTCGCTCTCGCAAAATACAAGAACTGCAAATATTTCGCCGGAATGGGCAACTCCGTCGAACTCGGCGGCGAGATAATCCCGTGGGCTGGGAAAATCGCGGAAGATTTCGCATCGCGCGCCGACGAGGCCGTGCGCACAGGCGGGGTCTGCGCAGACCTTCGTTTCGGACACGATTCGGCGCTTCTTCCGCTGGTAGCCTTTATCGGTTTGAAGTGCGCTGGCGACCGTGTGCCGGCTGCGGAATCATGGAAAACGTGTCCGCTCTGGAAATTCATGCCTATGGCGGCGAATCTCCAGATGGTCCTGTACAGGAATGAGGCCGGCCATATTCTTTGCAAGGTTCTTCTCAACGAAAAGGAAACCGCGATAACCGGGCTGATTCCGGTGGCAGGTCCGTACTATAAATGGGAAGACGTGAAAGGGCGGCTTTTGCGCCGTGAAAACACTGTACAGCAAATGCAATCGGGAGAAAATCAATGAAACTAGACAGACGGGAATTCATAGCATCGGCGGCCAGCGCTGCGGCTCTTGGCGCGTTCGGGGATGTCATAGGGAAATCGCGTCAGCAACCGGAATTCATGTGGTCGTATCTTGCGCACTTCGGCGTGAACTCATGGCGCGATCTGCCGTTGGAAAAGCAGGACCCCAGCCTCGGGGAGAATTTCCTGACGCGGTGTTGCGCAAATCATGTCCGTTTCGACGAGGCGTCATGGCTGCGCATATCGGACGCGCTTTCGAAGGCGGGTTGCAACCAGATCATAATTGATCTTGCCGAGATTGTCGTGTATCCGAGCCATCCTGAGTTGGCCGTAGAAGGGAGCTGGAGCGTAGAGAAGTTGCGCTCCGAGCTGGCGCGTCTGCGAGGTATGGGATTCGAGGTGGTCCCGAAGATGAATTTCTCCGCCTGCCACGATACTTGGCTTAAGGAATACCACCGGATGCTTTCCACTGAGAAATACTATCGGGTCTGCGAGGACCTGATCCGCGACGCGGTTGAGATTTTCGATCATCCCAGGCTGTTACATATCGGCTACGACGAGGAGACTGCAAAGGATCAGCACAACTATCTCTACGCGGTATGTAGACAGGGCGACCTGTGGTGGCACGATCTGCTCTTTCTGGCGAAGATTGTCGAGTCGGCTGGGGCGCGTCCGTGGATGTGGAGCGACTATATTTGGCGCCATAAAGACGAATTTTTGAGCCGCATGCCCAAAAGCATTCTTCAAAGCAACTGGTATTACGGACAGAATTTCAACGTTGCGGAGATGGGAGAACGCTCTAGATATGTCGAAGCGTACGAATGGCTAGACAAGGCAGGGTTCGACCAGGTGCCGACAGGATCCAACTACAGTTGCGACACGAATTTTGCCGACACCGTGAAGTTCTGTGGAGATAAATGCTCCAAAGACTTGATAAAGGGCTTCATGATGGCTCCGTGGACGCGCACGTTCGCTTCGCACGAAGAGAAGGCGATGCAGGCTATTGCCCAGATGGGCGAAACGATAAGGCAATGGAAGGCATAAAATGTTTATTGCGCGAAAGACGCTTCCGGTCGCATTGTGCGTCCTGTTCGCGGGCGTTGTCGCGGGCGTCCAGGCCGCGACGCTGAAAGTGCCGCTGAAAGACGGCTGGCGCTTCGTCAAGGCAGACGATCCGGCGGTGGGCACGAATCTCACCATCAAGGCGATGAGCGGGATTCTGGACAAGGGGTGCGGGGCGCCGGAATTCGGATGGGCGGCGCCGGCGTTCGACGACTCGGCGTGGCGGGAGGTCGCCGTACCCCACGACTGGGGCGTGGAAAAGACGTTCGATCCCGAACTTCCGTACGGCGACGCATTCCTCGATGTTACGGGCGTCGGCTGGTACAGGCTGAAGTTTGGAATTGAGAATGAAAAATGCAAAATGAAAAACGGGGAGGCCGTCGCAATCCCGCCGGGCGGGAAGGTCTTCTTCGAGTGCGACGGCGCGATGAGCTACGCGATGCTGTACCTGAACGGCAAATTCCTCGGCGGCTGGCCATACGGATACACCCGCTGGCGCATCGACCTGACGCCGCATCTCGTCCGCGATGGCGAAAACACCATTGCGATACGCTGCCATAACGTACCGCATTCGTCGCGCTGGTACACTGGCGGAGGGCTCTTCCGCGACTGCCGGCTGCTCGTCTGCCCCGAGGACTACGTAGTCCCCGGGAGCGTCTTCATCACGACGCCGGAGGTCACGGCGAAGCGCGCCCGCGTCAGGGTTCGCTACGAAATGTCAAAGAGCGGAAAGAAGGACTATTCGTTTTTCGTCGAGAATCCGCGCCTCTGGGATATCGACGACCCTTACCTCTACAAGATCGACATCGAAGGCGACGCGTACAGGTACGGCATAAGGACGATTTCGTTCAACTCCGACGAGCGGCGGTTCCAGCTCAACGGACGCACCGTTCCGCTCAACGGCGTTTCGATGCACCACGATTTCGGTGTGCTGGGCGCGGCGTGGAACGCGGACGCGATGAGGCGCAGACTCGCGCTCTTCAAAGAGGCCGGAGTGAATGCGATACGCTCGTCGCACAACCCGCCCGGCGAGGGGATTCTCGACCTCTGCGATGAGATGGGGCTTCTAGTGAAGGATGAACTGTTCGACGAATGGCGAAAGACCGGCAACGCCGGAAAGCGCAGAAACGGCTACACGAACCTGTTCGACGTCTGGCATGAACGCGATCTTCGCGCATGGGTGCGTACGGACCGCAACCATCCATGCGTGATCATATACTCGATCGGCAATGAAATCTGTGAAGGCCAGCCATCAATCGCGCCCTACGGGGAGTTCGCCGCGACTGCGCGCGAACTGGCGAGGATGACGGCCGAAGAAGATCCGACGCGCCCTGCGACGAACGCCAACAATCAGCCCCACAACTACACGAACGATTTTCCTACGGTAATGGCGATCATGGGTTGCAACTACTTTCCGTGGCAATACCCTGCGCTCGCCGAGAAATATCCTGACGTGCCTTTCTTCGGAACGGAAACCGTCTGCATGAGTTCTACACGAGGCGAGTATCATTTCCCGGTCGTTCAGGAGTGGACGGACGAAAAGACGGCGTTTGCGGACTTCTTCAATTCGTCATATTGTTGGGAGGCTGTCGGGTGGTCGCGCCTGGACGGCAACTGGGCGTGTTCGCCGGACGCGCAGTGGTACTGGATGGACAAGGTCGGGACCTGCATGGGGGACTTCATCTGGACGGGCATCGACTATCTGGGCGGCCCCTACTGGTGCGACGACTGGCGCAAGACTCCGAAGTTCACCGACCCGGCGAAGCAGGAGCGCTCGCTTGCGGAAGTCAAGGAGCGCGGCATGACGCGCGCGGCGATCCACACGTGCAACACGGGCTTTCTCGACCAGGCCGGATTCAAAAAGGATTCCTTCTGGCTGTTCCAGTCGCGGTGGCGTCCGGATCTCAGGATGGCGCACATCCTGCCGCACTGGAACTGGAAGGGGCGCGAAGGCGAGGTTACGCCTGTCTACGTGTTCACCAGCGGCGACGAAGGGGAGCTCTTCCTCAACGGCAAGTCTCTCGGACGCCGCAAGAAGCAGCCCGGCGTCTGGGACCGCGCGTACAGGCTCAGGTGGGACGAAGTCCGGTACGAACCGGGAACGCTCGAAGTTGTCGTGTGGAAGAACGGCGAAGAGTGGGCCCGCGACACGGTGAAGACGACGGGCGAACCGTCGGCGCTTTCGCTCAAAGAGGAAGAATGCCGCGACGCGGCGTCGCCGACGATGGAGCGCGGCGAATCGCTCATCTACGTGAATGTCGCCGTGCATGACGCAGAAGGGCTGACAGTTCCGACGGCTAAGGTTCCGGTGAGTTTTTCGGTCTGCGGTCCCTGCGAAATAGTCGCTACGGACAACGGTGACGAGACCGACTTCGACAACTTCAGGTCTCCGGAGCGCAAGACCTTCAACGGATATGCGCAAGTGATTGTCAAGGTCAAGCCTGACTCTGCTGGCGAAATTGCCGTCGCCGCAGAGTCTCCCGGGTTGGAACCATGCAAGGTCATCCTGAACAGTTCAAGCCGTCTTCATACAAAATAAAAAGCCGAGAAAGGAAATGGGGAATCAATGAAGAAGCTGATTGCAGCAGCGTTTGCCGTCGCATTGGCGTCTGGTGCATTCGCCGATACCGTAGCGTGGTGGCACTTCGACGAAATGGACGCCGGAACACTCGCGCCCGCGAACACCATAACGAACGAGACGGCACCGGGTGTCTACGCCAGAGCGTTTTCGTACGAGGGGTCGGCCGCTACGGAAAATTCTGGCGCGTATCTGCCGACATACGCCAAACCGTTCGCCGGACTGAAGGTTGTGGATCCCGTTTCCGGCGCGAGCCGCGTCAACCGTTCCGCGATGGAATTCAAATCCGCCCGCGGCGGCGCCGATCCGTCCGGGAATTCCGGCAAAGCCTATTACGGCGGCGCGTTGGCAGTGCCGGGCGGCTATGACCTGTACAGCCCCCTCTACGGCACGCACGCTATGACAGTCGAATGTTTCGTTTGCACGACAGGTTGCGTATCCCATACCGCCTCGCCGCTTATTGCGGCGGTTGATGTGGCCAACCCGGACAACCCGAGCGCCGTGTCGGATAATTTTGCGACCAAGCAGCGGTTCGCGATTTGTTATGAGACTCACGAATACGACGATGGAGGCGTATGCATATATTTTCGGACGAACGGTGTTTTTGCCAACCATTTCATATGGAACAAAACAAAGAAAATCAATGATGGGCTGTGGCATCATGTTGCGCTTACCTACGATGGTTCCCGGCTTAGACTCTATACCGATTACGTACTGCAGGTCAGCATTGAGGCTAGCGGCGATATTGAAAATTACGCTTCCGGGACGATGACATGGATAGGCGGTTATGGCGCATATACCGGCAGCAGCGGCCAGCGGCGGTTCAACGGTTTTATCGACGAGGTGCGCGTCTCAAACGTTGCGCTTGCTCCAGGCCAGTTCCTCCGTCTCGAACCTGTCGCGCCGCCGTCCGACCCGGACGAGGTTCTTCGACTGCGCTTCAACAGCGCATCGAATCGCGCGCAGTTACAGTATTCGGAAAGTATGAGCGAAAATTTCGGGACGCAGGCGGTGTATCGGGCCGTTTCTGGTTCGGCACCGTCCGAATTCGACAGATCGGACCGCGTTGGTGCGATGATGTTCGACAGCAGCATAAAATTCAATGACGGAGTGACGAACACGGCGGCGTTACATTCATTCACCAACGGCGCGAGTATGGCGAACTATATCGAGGTGCCGGATTTTTCCGGCGTACTCGGCCTTGACGGTGCGGACTACGGGAATCCCAGTTGGACTGTCGAGGCTTTCTACAAGTCGCCGGCAATCGCAAAAGACCAGACGCTGTTCAAAATGGGCGTCGACTGGGAGACCGTCGCGCACGTTTACTTCCGCCGCGACAACGACCATAGCATAGTCGGCTATCCGCAGTTCTGCTTCAGCACGAACAATGCATCCATGACGTTCGGCAAATGGGAAGGTGTTAACGCGGACAAGAGACCGGCGGACGGCAAGTGGCACCACATCGCAATGGTCAGCGACGCTGCAGCCAACAGTTTGCGGTGCTATTGCGATTACAAATTGTCCGCAAGCTTCGACATGCAGCCCGGCACAGGACTGATGGTTACTAACGGGCTGTCGTTTTTCGTAGGCTCGGCCGTCGACGGTTCCGGGCAGTTCTTCGATGGTTGGATAGACGATGTGCGCGTAACGAAGAGGGCGTTGCAGCCGAAAGATTTCCTCACGACGCATTCCGTTCAGTTGGCCAAGTTCGAAAAAAACTATCTGGTCGATTCGTTGAATGACACTCCGCCCCCCGTGACAGGGGCAGGATATGCATACGACGGTGGCGCGGCACCTGTTTTTGTCAGAACAACGCCCGGACTCCTTCGCCTTGACGGCACGAACGGCACGCAACTTGCGGCGAATTTCCATTCGGTCTATCTTGACGGAAGTCGTGTTTCCCTCGGCACGTGCCCCCTGTACGAGAACGAGTCGTTTACGGTGGAGTTCTTCTCGAAGTTCACCGGCTTTTCCGGGGGGTATGCGGCGGACAGCACATCGCTGCCCAAAGCCGCAGGCATTTTGAGACGGATACAGGCAGGCGACTGGCCATCATGGGATTGGCATCTTTACAGACTGAAGGACGCTGCCGATGGTATTGGACTTGGTTTGCGAAGTGCGGCAGATAGATCGGACACCCGCACACGCAGTTGGAACATTCCCAATAATGTGGTTGACGGAAAGTGGCATCATTATGCGTTGACGTTCGGCTGGTCGGGGACGCAAACGGATGTCTCGCTCTACTATGACTACAAACTTGTCGGTACGCAGAATGTGCCGTTCCGCATATATGCCCATCCGGACGGAGACCATTTGGCTATCGGCGAATCTCGCCTTTCATATTCCGACCCGGCGCCGTTTGTGAAAATCCAGGGTTACGTCAACTCGTTGCGCTTCTCTCGCGGCGTTCTGCCGCCCGAGAAGTTCCTGGGGCTAGCTCCCGCTGTCGGCATGCTCAGTGTGTTTCGTTGATCCGGTAAGGTACAAAACAGGAGATGACAATGAAAACGAACGGCAATATAATATTGAAAAACGCGAAAATCCTGGTCGGTGCCGCGGCCGCCGCGCTTTTCCACATTGGCGCAGTTGCGTCTGCAGTCTCCTTCGGGGGAGCGAACGGCGAGGAGTTCCTTGTCGACGGCAGTCCTGTGCAGATACGCGGCGGCGAACTGATGCCGCAGCGGATTCCGCGCGAATACTGGCGGCACCGCGTCAGGATGTGC
>Ga0265298_10007241_pt1 | contig 13509 bp, 13 predicted proteins | sample AusTroGonzalo_MG_3_FD_193486 | JGI IMG/M metagenome (GOLD analysis project Ga0265298, IMG submission 193486) | Bovine rumen microbial communities from tropical cattle in Woodstock, Queensland, Australia - Gonzalo_01 | ecosystem: Host-associated > Mammals > Digestive system > Stomach > Rumen ...
AGGGCAGAAAGAAATTGTCTGCATAACTTTAGAATAAATAGGCCGCGCAAGTGGCCTATTTTTTCCATGTAGACAGGAGTATGGACGCAATGAAAGAATTCACTTTTCCCAAATCCAATAAGATCAAGGCAAGGAAAGAGTTTCAGAATGTGTATGAAAAAGGACATTCTGTAGTGGACGGCTTGGCTGTTTTCTATGTATTGCCCGGTGAAAATGAAAAAATAAAAATAGGTTTCGCTGTGGGTAAGAAAGTAGGCAACGCCGTTATTCGCAATCATATCAAACGGATGATGCGCGAAGTCTTTCGCTTGCATAAAGGGGAATTGAAAAACAATTTCAAAGTGATTTGGGTAGCCCGCAAGCGGCTGGCACAGGCAGATTTAAAAACGTATGAAAGGGTTTTTTTAAGACTGGCGAAACGGGCAGCGTTGCTGCAGCAGGAATAATAATGGAAAATATTTTTATAAAATTTATTAAAATTGTCATGGTTACCCTGATCCGTTTTTACCAGTTATGCATATCCCCGCTGCTGGGACATAACTGCAGGTATTATCCTTCCTGTTCCCAGTATGCCATTGAAGCCATTGAAAAAAAAGGAATCATCCGCGGCAGCTGGATGGCGGTCAAACGGATCTGCCGTTGCCATCCCTGGCATGACGGGGGATATGATCCCGTACAGTGATGTGAGAATTTGAAGGAGTGAGAAATTGGATTTTATAGCGAAGATTGTAAGCCAGGTCATACAGACTTTATACCATTTTCTGAGCGGGGCGGGATTTCCCAACTATGGCCTGGCTATCGTCCTGATGACCGTAATTATAAAAATTATTCTTTACCCACTCACCAAGAAACAGATCGAGTCTACCCGGGCTATGATGGCAATACAGCCCAAGATGAAAGAACTCCAGGAAAAGTACAAGAACGATAAAGTAAGGCTGAACCAGGAACTGGCCAAATTATATAAGGATAACAATATGAATCCCCTGGCAGGCTGCCTGCCGTTGTTGATCCAGATGCCGATCCTGTTCGGTATCTATTACGCCATCCGTGATTTCCAGTATGAAGGTCCTGCGAATTTCCTCTGGATGGAAAATATCGCAAATCCGGATCCCATGTATATTTTGCCTGTTCTCTCTGCAGTCACCACTTATATCCAGGCCAAACAGACCATGCCGAAAAAGAACCCCAATGATAAGCAGGACGGCATGATGGGCATGATGCAGGGGCAGATGATGACGTATTTTATGCCTCTTTTCATCGGTTATATCAGCCTGAATTTTCCTGCCGGCCTGGTTCTTTACTGGATCGTGATGAACATCATGCAGATCGCCCAGCAGGCGTATATCAACAAACAGATGGACAGCAAATAATAACGCAGAGTAACGGGTTTTAAAATAAGGAGTTAAAAATGAACGTAGAGTCTGTAGGCAAAACGGTAGAAGAAGCGTTGGATGCCGCGTTAAAAGAATTGAACCTTGCCAAAGAGGAAGTGGATTATACCATTCTTGTGGAACCCAAAAAAGGTTTTCTGGGTTTCGGGAAAAAAGAAGCTAAAATACTGGTGACACCGAAAGCCGATACGATTTCCCTGAAAGCGGAAGATAAGGGAGATTCTCCTGCTGAAGAAACATTTAAAGACAAAGTTGTTTCTTTTGGAGAGAAAACCACCGAATCCGCCGGAGCTATGCTGCGAAAAGTAGGGGAGAAAGCCGACGAACTGGATGAAAGACAGAAAGCTTTTAATAACAGGGTAAAAGAAAAATGGAACGACACTGTTGATTCGGTAAAAGAAAACGGGGATAAGGTAAAGAACGCTGTCAATGAAAAAGTGGAAACCGCCAGCGCCGTATCCGCCGCTGTCAAAACCACGCTGGCAGAACGTAAAAACAAGCGTAATGAGCGCAACGCAAGTGAAAATGCCAAAGAGTTTGTAGTGGATGACGCAGTCGTTGAAGAAGCTAAAGATTTTCTGGCAAAGATTTTCAAGGCCATGAAGATTGAAGTAGTCATGGAAAAATTTGTCAATAAAAGAGACGGTTGTGTAGTATTAAAACTTCATGGCGACGATATGGGTATCCTGATTGGCAAGCACGGACAGACGCTTGATTCGTTGCAATATCTGACTAACCTGGTTGCCAATAAAAATACGGAAAGCAGGGTGCACATCGTAATCGATGTGGAAAATTACCGCGAACGCAGGGCAGAAACCCTGACCCGCTTGGCCAGACGGTTGGCCGATAAGGTTAAGAAAAGCGGAGAACGCATTGTGTTGGAGCCCATGAACCCCCATGAAAGGAAAATAATCCACACCGCGTTGCAGAACGATAACAAAATTACGACTCTGAGCGAAGGAAGCGAACCGTTCCGTAAGGTTGTTATTGAACTTAAAAAATAAGTTAAAACAAAAAACCCGGTGTAGATCTTCTGCCCGGGTTTATTTTGTTATTTCAGGTGAAGAGTATGATTCAGGAAGATACAATTAGCGCCGTTACGACAGCGCCGGGAAGCGCCGCCATCGGCATCGTGAGAATCAGCGGCCCGGACGCGCTGTCCATAGCGGAGCAGATGTTTGTTGCCGCGTCAGGGAAAAAACTGGAAACCTATCCTCCCCATACCATGGCTTACGGCTTTATCCAGGACAGGGAAAGGAAGAACATCGACGAAGTACTGGCCGTCTATATGAAAGGTCCCCGGTCTTATACAGCGGAAGATGTAGTGGAGATTCAGTGCCACGGAGGCATGCAGAGCCTCCGTCAGATTTTGTCGCTGTCTTTTTTTTACGGGGCGCGTCCCGCCGAACCGGGCGAGTTTACGAAGCGGGCCTTTTTAAATGGCCGGATCGATCTTGTTCAGGCGGAATCCGTTATGGATATCATCAATTCCAAAAGCACCGCGGCGTTAAAGATTGCGGTACAGCAGCAGGAAGGGTTCCTTTCCCGGAAATTAAAAGAAGTCCGCCGCAGGCTGCGGGACGTGATCGTTCACCTGGAAGCGGTGATCGATTATCCGGAAGAGGATATTGAAGACGTGACCTACAAAGAGGTTAAAGAATCCATTTGCGACGCGAAGGCAGAAGTTGCGTCCCTGCTGGAAGGGGCCCATACCGGCAAAATCTTAAAAGAAGGCCTGCGGACGGCCATCATCGGGCGTCCCAATGTGGGTAAATCTAGCCTGTTGAACACACTGTTGAAAGAAGACAGGGCGCTGGTTTCCGAATACGAAGGGACCACGCGGGATGTAATCGAAGAGCAGCTTGTTATCGGAGGTGTCCCGGTCCTGCTGGCAGATACCGCCGGTATCCGTGACACAGAAGATTTTGTGGAAAAACTGGGTGTGGAACGCAGCCGCGCCTTTTTGGATAAGGCGGAATTGATCCTTGTGGTCCTGGACGGAACTCAGCCGTTAACCCCGGACGACGAGGCGATTCTGACCGCGGTAAAAGGAAAGAACGGCGTTTTTGTAGTAAACAAGGCGGATCTTGCGGAAAGCGTCATTACCCAGACGCTGGCAGAACGGTTTCCGGCGGAGAACATCATTGAAATTTCCGCAAAGACCGGCGAGGGCATCGAACTATTGGAAAAATGGCTGAAAGAATATGTTTACGGTGGCAGTCGGCAGTCGGAGGAGGAAGTCTACATCCAGAATGAGCGGCAGATCAATCTGCTGCGGCAGGCGGACGAAAGCCTGGCTGACGCGGTTGAAGCCGCGGAAAACCGGCTTCCCTATGACTGCCTGACCATTGACGTGGACCGGGCCCTGTCATTGATGGGGGAAATCACGGGAGAAACGGTCCGGGACGAGATTATTAACGAGATTTTTGCCCGTTTCTGTGTGGGAAAGTGAGAAAAGATGGGTATCATTGTAGACGCATATGATGTGATCGTAATCGGCGGGGGACACGCGGGGATCGAAGCGGCCCTGGCAGCGGCGCGGCTAGGCTGTAAGACGCTGCTGGCCACCCTTTCTCTGGACAACATTGCCCTGATGCCCTGCAATCCTTCGGTGGGGGGCAGTGCCAAAGGGCAGCTGGTAGGGGAGATCGACGCACTGGGCGGCCAGATGGCCATCAGTGCCGACGAAGCCTGCATCCAGATGCGCATGCTGAATACGGGAAAGGGCTACGCAGTCCATTCTCTGCGGGCGCAGGCCGATAAGCCCTTTTACCACACCATTATGAAAAAAGTGGTGGAAAATCAGGAAAACCTGGATGTAAAGCAGCTGATGATCGATAAACTGCTGATACGCAACGATGAAGTGGCAGGCGTAGAAGCGGAAACAGGGGAAGTCTTTGAAACCAACACCGTGATTTTGTGCAGCGGCACATACCTGCGCAGCAAGATCGTCTTCGGCAGCGTGAATTATGAATCTGGCCCCAACGGGCTGCGCAGCGCCAACAAACTGTCCTCGTCCCTGCTGGAAGCGGGAATTGAGCTTACTCGTTTCAAGACGGGTACGCCTGCCCGGGTGGACCGGCGCAGCCTTGATTTTTCCAAGATGCAGATCCAGGAAGGGGACCGGGAGCTGCGTAATTTTTCCTACATTAGTAATATCACCCACCGGGAACAGGTTCCCTGCTGGCTGACCTATACATCGCCTGTAACTCATCAGATCATAAAGGATAATCTGGCGCGGTCCGGCATGTTCAACGGACTGGTGGAAGGCATCGGGCCCAGATACTGTCCGTCCATCGAATCGAAAATCATCCGGTTTAAGGATAAGGAGCGTCACCAGCTGTTCATCGAGCCGGAAGGGCTGAATACAAATGAAATGTATGTGCAGGGCATGTCCTCCGCGCTGCCTGCGGATGTGCAGGTGCAGTTTATGCAGACCATCCCGGGACTGGAGCATGTGAAGATGATGCGTCCCGGGTATGCCATTGATTATGACTGCCTGGACCCGCTGCAGTTAAAGTCTTCGCTGGAACACAAACGGATCAAAGGTTTCTTTTCCGCCGGACAGTCCAACGGCACCAGCGGCTATGAAGAGGCAGCCGGGCAGGGACTCATCGCCGGGATCAACGCCGTGCAGCGGTTAAAGGGAAAACCGCCTCTGGTATTGGGACGGAATGAGGCTTATATCGGCGTGCTGATTGACGATTTGGTCACGAAAGGCACCAACGAACCTTACCGGATGATGACCTCCCGGGCGGAATACCGCCTGCTGCTGCGCCAGGACAACGGTGACCTGCGGCTGACGGAAAAGGGAAGACAGATCGGGCTGGTCACGGATGAGCGCTGGGAAAAGTTTACGAAAAAACGGTCGGAAACCGAAAGGGTGCTGCACTATCTGGAAACCACCATGGTTTCTCCCACGGAAGAGACAAACGCCAGACTGATTTCCGCCGGCAGCGTGCCCCTGAAAAAAGGAGAGAACCTGGCGACTTTGTTGAAACGTAGCGAAATGTCATACGCTAAACTGCAGGCGTTTTTCGGCGCGCCAGAGTTTTCTGCCGTAGTGAGAGAGCAGGCAGAGATTCATTGTAAATATGAAGGTTACATCTTAAAACAGAAGCAGGCTGTGGAAAAAGCGCTACGTCTGGAGAATAAAAAAATCCCCGCTACCATCGACTATTTCGCGATGAAGGAATTATCCAACGAAGCTGCGGAAAAACTGGACAAGGTCCGTCCCGATTCCCTGGGGCAGGCTTCCCGCATTTCCGGCGTGTCCCCGGCCGATATCGGCGTGCTGATGATCGCCTTGGAAGTGCAGCGCCGTCAGGAGGCGGAAAAGAAATGACCTGTCTACCTGATATACCTGCAGAAAAAGATATTGTCCTTTCTGAAGATGCCGGGCAGTGTACTGCTATACTGGAAAAACAGTGTGCCCTTGCCGGTATTTCCCTGAAACGGATACAGCTGCAGCAGTTCGGGGCTTATTTCGATCTGCTGACAGAAACCAACAAGGTTATGAACCTGACTGCCCTGACTTCGCCTCAGGATGTGGCGGTGAAACATTTCATCGATTCGCTGCTGTGTTATGACGAAACAATGATGAAAGGGAAGAAGCTGATCGATGTAGGTACGGGGGCCGGTTTTCCAGGGATCCCGTTAAAAATTTATGATCCTTCCTTACAATTAATGTTGCTGGACTCTCTGGAAAAACGGCTGAAGTTTCTGCAGACGACAGTGAGAGAGTTGCAACTGGCAGAGGTAAGCTTTGTACATATGCGCGCGGAAGACGCGGGCAGGCAAAAAACATTGAGAGGACAGGCTGACGTGGCCGTAAGCAGGGCGGTAGCCCGGCTTTCCGTGCTGGCGGAGTATTGTCTCCCGCTGGTAAAAAAAGGCGGATTCTTTGTAGCATTAAAAGGCAGCAAATACAAAGAAGAAATCACGGAAGCGGAAAACGCGGTCCGGATTTTAGGCGGCAGCGTGACGTCAGTCAAAGAAGTTGAACTGCCCGGCCTGAACGACGGACGGGCCGTCATCGTGATTCGGAAAATAAAAGATACGCCTACTACCTATCCCCGTAAGGCCGGCCTGCCGGGAAAAAACCCCCTGGGAAGCGTCTGAAGGAACACTGATTTATTTATTTTTTATTTTATGGTAAAATAAAACCGTAATCAGGTAGTGTCCGGGAGCTGTCAAAAGAACAGTTCCCTGTAATAGTGAAAGCGGGGAAATTTCGTGCAGGACGGATTTAAGGATTTAAACATAGAAGCTGTAAAACCGGGGAAAGCAAAAGGCAATCCTGATGTTCAGATCCTCCAGGTTCCTCTTTCTAAAATTGTACCCAACCCGTATCAGCCCCGTAAAGAGTTTGAATCGGAAGCGTTGTCGGAACTAGCGGATTCAATCCGTCAGTACGGAGTGTTGCAGCCCCTCCTGGTAGCTCCGGGAAAAGACGACACATATATCCTAATAGCCGGCGAACGAAGGCTGCGGGCTTCCACCATGGCCGGCCTGGGAACGGTTCCTGTCATTGTCAGTGAATATACAACCCAGCAGATAGCGGAAATCGCGCTGATAGAAAACCTGCAGCGTAAAGACCTTCACTATCTGGAAGAGGCGGAAGGTTACGAAAAACTGGTCAATATTTTTCACCTGACTCAGGAGTCCATGGCGGTCCGGGTAGGGAAGAAACAGTCTACAATCGCCAACAAGTTGCGTCTGTTGCGCCTGCCTGTTTCCGTGCGTAATAGACTGCATGACAGCGATCTGACGGAACGTCATGCCCGTGTTTTGTTAAAACTGGAAAACGAAGAAACCCAAAAGGCCGTTTTACAGAAAGTGATACGGGACCAGTTGAACGTGAAGCAGACGGAAACGCTGGTAGAAAAAACGCTGAAAGAAGCCGGAATATTGGATCAAAAGAAACCGCGGCTGGTAATCGTGAGCGATGTGCGTATTTATTTAAACAGCATCAGGGAAATCATGGACACAGTAAAAACTTCGGGGATTCCTTCCAGCATGGAACAGGATATGGACGGGGATGACATCGTGGTGACCTTGCGGATCAAAAATGTGAAAAAGAGAAAAGATCCTAAGATTATCAAGCTTTTTTAATACACAGCCTGTGGATAACCCTGTGTATAATGTGTATAAACAATAAGTTTCACGTGAAACGAACAGCAAATTTTATGATAATTTGCTATCACATATGGATGTAACGGAGGGAAATGTTGTGGTAAAAGTCATTGCGTTAGCCAATCAGAAAGGCGGTGTCGGAAAAACGACAACCGCAGTGAATTTAGCTGCCTGTCTGGCCGCGGAAGGCCGTAAAGTGCTGCTTGTAGATTCTGATCCTCAGGGCAATACGACCAGCGGCTTGGGACTGGACAAACGGGATATCAAGAAAAGTATTTATGACATCCTGGTCAATGATGTGCCGGCGAAAGACGTGATAGTGGCCACGGCTTATAAAAACCTTTCCCTGTTGCCTGCAACGATAGCACTGGCCGGCGCCGAGATTGAGCTGGTCAATATGATGAGCCGGGAAAACCGCCTGAAGAATGCGCTGGAGCGTGTTAAATATGATTATGACTATGTGCTGATCGATTGCCCGCCGTCTTTGGGCCTGTTAACATTAAACGCTCTGACAGCCGCCAGTTCGGTCATGATTCCCATCCAGTGCGAATTTTACGCGCTGGAAGGCGTTACCATGCTGATGAATACGATCCAGCTTGTGCAGCGGAACCTGAACCCGGCATTGAAGCTGGAAGGTGTGGTCATGACCATGTTTGACGCAAGGACCAATCTGGCTTCCGATGTGGTCAGTGAAGTAAAAAAATATTTTTCCGCCAAGATGTATAACACCATTATCCCGCGCAATGTAAAATTAAGCGAGGCTCCCAGTCATGGCGAACCGGTGATCGTCTACGATCCCAGGAGCAAAGGCGCCCAGGTGTACAAGGAGCTTGCCAGGGAGGTAATCGGCGATGAGTAAGCACAGCGGTCTGGGAAGAGGTCTGGAATCCCTGCTTTCTTCCAGCGAATCCCAGTATGAAACAGCCATGCCCCAGCAGGAAAAAACAGGAGCCATAGAAATTGCCGTAGGCAGCATCCGGCCGAATCCGTATCAGCCCAGAAAAACATTCGATAAAGAAAAGCTGAAGGAATTGAGCGAGTCCATTAAAAAACACGGCATCATCCAGCCTCTGATCGTCCGCAAAAAAGGGTTGAATTATGAACTGGTAGCCGGCGAACGCCGCCTGCGGGCCGCAAAACTGGTAAAACTGCAGACGGTTCCCGTGCTGGTCCGGGACTATGATGAAAAACAGATGCGGGAGCTTTCCCTGGTGGAAAACATCCAGCGTCATGATTTGAATCCGCTGGAAGAAGCAAAAGCAATCCGTGAACTAATGAAGCAGTGCGATTACACGCAGGCGCAGGCGGCTGAGCGGCTGGGAAGGAGCCGTGCGGCGGTGGCCAACCTGCTCCGCATGCTGAACCTTCCGGAAGAATTGCAGGCCATGATAGCGGAGGAAACGGTTACGGTAGGGCAGGTGCGCCCGCTGCTGGCGTTAGCAGACAGGGAGCAGCAGCTGAAAGTCGGCAAAGCGCTGACGGAGCATGGCTGGAGCGCCCGTACCGTGGAAGAGGTCGTGAAGACCATTAAAGAGGGCAAGGCTCTTCAGGTTTTGGATGAGCGGGTCGTTGTGCTGGATAAAAACGGAAAACCCGTCAAAGAAACCGCTCCCGCAAAAGATAAAAAGGGTAAAAAGAAAAAAACCGGGGCAGTTACGGATATCCATTTCAAACAGTTTGAAGAGAATCTAATAGAAGCACTGGGCACAAAGGTGCGCATCGTCAGCAAAAATGACAATGTGGGAAAAATAGAAATCGATTATTATTCGCTGGACGATCTGGACCGTATCTGTGAACTGCTGCAGGGGAAAAATGAAGGCAGCAGTATTGAAGCCCCCTGGCTGAAAACAAAGTTTACGGTATGATTACAGTAATCCATACAATTGAATGACAAGGAATTAAGATGATTGGTTTGGGGACGCTGGTCAACTGCGCAGCCATTATAGCCGGCTGTGCGGTTGGCCTTATTTTAAAAAGAGGGTTTCCTGAAAAATGGCAGGAAACTATTATGTATGGCGTGGCACTTTGCATTTTTCTAATCGGTGTGGAAATGGCGCAAAAGAGCCAGAATGTTGTGCTGGTCATCGCTAGTGTGGTCATTGGCAGCATTATCGGTGAAATGCTGGATCTCCATGAAAAGCTGAATGCCTTTGGCGCCTGGGTGGAAAAGAAGCTCCTGGGGGACAGAGGGCAGGACTCTGGTTCTTTTGGCAGGGGATTTATTTCAGCCAGCCTGATTTTCTGTATAGGGGCCATGGCCATTGTGGGCAGTATTGAAGACGGCCTGACGGGAAACCACCAGATTTTATTTGCGAAAGCCATGCTTGACGGTATCCTCTCCATTATATTCGGGACCAATATGGGGGCCGGCGTGGCCCTTTCTGCCGTTCCGGTAGGTTTATATCAGGGAACGATCACGATTCTTGCTTCCTGGATGCAGAACCTGCTGACCCCGGAAATCATACGGGAAGTCAGCGCGGCCGGCGGTATTTTGATTATGGCTATCGGCGTCGTACAGGCAAAGCTTCTGCCAATCCGACTGGCGAATCAGCTTCCGGCTTTGCCGGTCGCAGTGTTGTTGGCAAAGCTGTTTTTGTGATGATTTTTTGAAGGACATAAATATATTTTCAGAAAATATAAAATCTTAAAATGACATAAATGTTACTATTTCACGGGTAAAGGCTTGAAAACGCATGTTTTTGCAGGAAAAAAGTTGACAAACATGTGAAATTGTTTCTATAATAGGAAAACAAGGTTGTTTTCCGCGTTTTTTGGAAAACAAGCTTGCAGTATTGATGAGGGGATTATTATTTATTAAATAAAATCATTTTAGAAAGAAAGGTGAAGGAAAATGAAATTTTGGACGAAAGCATCCCGCGCAGCGCTGGCTGCCATGCTGGTTGCCGGCCTGGCTGCAGGCTGCGGCGGTGGCGGCGAGAAGAAAAAGGCAGATGCAGCAAAAGAAATTGTGGTCGGCGTTAACGCCGAGCTGACCGGCAATGTTGCCAACTACGGCAAGAGCATGCTGACCGGTTTTGAACTGGCTGTAGAAGAAGCTAACAAGGCTGGCGGTATTGACGGCAAACAGATTAAAGTAGTAACTGCGGATAACAAGTCCGAGCCTTCCGAATCCGGCAACGCAGCAACCAAACTGGTTACCCAGAACAAAGTGGTTGCGGTAATCGGCCCGGCTACCAGCGGCTGCGTGGCAGCGGAAGAACCGGTGTTGACCGCCAGCAAGATTCCTCTGATCGCGCCCTGCGCTACGGCTCCCGGCATCACCCTGACCAAAGACGGTAAGACCAAACAGTTTGTCTTCCGTGCCTGCTTTATCGATCCCTATCAGGGCGACATCATGGCGCAGTTTGCGGCAAAAGACCTGAAAGTTAAGAAGGTTGCTATCCTGCATGATTCTTCCAGTGATTATTCCAAAGGCCTGGCAGAAGTATTCACAAAAGTGTTCACTGCTAACGGCGGCCAGATTACTACAGACGAAGCGTTCCTGTCCAAAGACGTGGACTTCAAAGCATCTCTGACCAAGATTAAAGGAACCAATCCGGAAGCGATTTACGTGCCCGGTTATTATGAAGAAGTTTCCAAGATCATCAAACAGGCCCGTGAAATCGGCCTGACCTGCCCGATGCTGGGTTCCGACGGTTGGGATTCTCCCAAGCTGGTTGAGGTTGCCGGCAAAGAAGCCTGCAACAAGGGCTACTTTACCAACGCATATACCGCCGAAGATAAAGACCCCGGCGTACAGAAATTTGTAAAAGCGTACCAGGCGAAATTCAACAAGGTTCCCGACGTGTTCTCGCTGCAGGGCTATAACACCGGTTTAATCCTGTTCAACGCGCTGAAGACTGCGAAAACCACTGACGGTGTAAAAGTTGCGGAAGCCCTGGCCAAAACCAAAGACCTGCAGGTTGCCAACGGCAAGCTGACCTATGACGAGAAGCATAACCCGATTACCACCGCTTTAATTATTGAATTGAAAGATGGTAAGATGACACTGAACAAGAAAATCGGCGGCTGATCCCGCGTGTCATTTGACGGTCACAAAACAGTAATACCAAAGCAATGAGGCTGTGGTGCAAGTCGCCACAGCCATTCCATTATTTAAGAATGTTAGATTCTGTATTCGGAGGGGCGCATTATGGAATCCGGTTTTTTACAACAATTTGTCCAACAGCTAATCAACGGCATCTCCCTTGGCAGTATTTATGCGCTGATCGCCCTGGGGTATACCATGATTTACGGTATTTTGAAATTAATTAATTTTGCCCACGGCGATATTTATATGCTGGGCGCTTATATCGGTTTTGTCTGCACGTCCATTTTAAAACTTTCGTTTTTGCCCGCGTTGATCCTTTCCATGATCGGGGCGGCTATGGCGGGAATGATTATCGAACGGGTTGCGTACCGTCCCATGCGTAACGCACCCCGTATCGCCATCCTGATCACGGCCATTGGCGTTTCCTTCTTCCTGGAAAACGTGATGATCCTGTTCGCATCCCCCCAGCCCCGCACCTTTCCCGCCGTATTTACGGCCACGGTGTACCATGTGGGCTCCTGGGTGGTGAACAGCCAGCAGATCGTGATCCTGGTCAGCGCGCTGGTGCTGATGGTGGCGCTCACTTATATTGTTAACCAGACCAAAGCCGGCAAGGCCATGCGAGCGGTGTCTTTTGACGCGGACGCGGCCCGGCTGATGGGCATTGACATCGACTCGACCATTTCCATGACCTTTGCCCTGGGTTCTGCCCTGGCGGCAGCCGGCGGGGTCCTGGTAGGCATATATTACAACTCCATCGATCCGCTGATGGGCATGGTTCCCGGCATCAAGGCCTTTGTCGCTGCGGTGCTGGGCGGTATCGGCATCATCCCCGGGGCGATGCTGGGCGGTATTATTTTAGGCGTGGTGGAAGCGCTGGTCAGCGGCTTCATTTCCTCCACCTTCCGTGATGCCGCCGCCTTTGCGATCCTGATCATCATTCTTCTCTTCAAGCCCCAGGGCCTGATGGGCAAGAATATCCGCGAAAAGGTATAGGAGGTGGTGACAGTGAATAAAGTACGCAAATTTGACTTAAAAGCATTGATTGCCGCCATCGTGGTGTTTGCCCTGCTGCAGGGGCTTATGTCCGCAGAGGTCATCGGGCCGTTCTGGGAACTGAACCTGGTCCTGATCTGCATTAACATCATCCTGGCCTCCAGCCTGAATATGATCAACGGTTTCACCGGCCAGTTCTCCATCGGTCACGCCGGATTCCTGGCGGTGGGCGCTTATATGGGCGCCGTCATCACGGTGAAGCTGGGCTTCTCCTTCCCCCTGGCCATTGTGGCCGGCACCATCGCGGCCGGCATCCTGGGCTTCCTGATCGGCCTGCCCACCCTGCGTCTGGACGGCGACTACCTGGCCATTGCGACCCTGGGCCTGGGCGAGATCATCCGTATCTGCATCCTGAACATCGAATATATCGGTGGCGCTTCCGGCCTGATGGGCATCCCCCGGATGACCAACTTCACTATTGCTTTCTGGCTGATGATCGCAATCCTGTTCTTTATCAAAAACTTTAAAAACTCCGCCCACGGTCGGGCCTGCCTGGCCATCCGCGAAAATGAGATCGCCGCGGACACCATGGGCATCGACACCACGAAATACAAAGTAATGGCCTTCACCTTGGGCGCCTCCTTTGCAGGCACTGCCGGCGTGCTGTTCTCCCATTACTTCTTCATCGCCCATCCGGCGTCCTTTACCTTCATGCGTTCTTTTGATATCCTGACCATGGTGGTATTGGGCGGCCTCGGCTCCCTGACCGGCTCCATCACCGGTGCCATCCTGCTGACCTTTATCTCGGCGGCGCTGGCGGACTTCCCGGAATGGCGTATGATCATCTACTCACTGGCCATGATCATCCTGATGCTGTACCGTCCCCAGGGGCTGTTCGGCAACAAAGAACTTTCCGAAAAGGTTTTCAGCAGCCTG
>Ga0265298_10007244_pt1 | contig 13508 bp, 29 predicted proteins | sample AusTroGonzalo_MG_3_FD_193486 | JGI IMG/M metagenome (GOLD analysis project Ga0265298, IMG submission 193486) | Bovine rumen microbial communities from tropical cattle in Woodstock, Queensland, Australia - Gonzalo_01 | ecosystem: Host-associated > Mammals > Digestive system > Stomach > Rumen ...
GAGTAAGTTCGAGCTTCACGATAAAGAAGATTTGTGTATGGCGGTATGGGAATGCATCACCACCTTTATGGAACTGTAAGGAGGAATCTATATGAAAAAATGTCCTAAGTGCGGCTCGACGTCATTTGTTGCGACCGGAATAGTGGAGCAAGATTGGCGCATGGATCAAGATGGTAATTTTGTAGAATGCCTCGAAGAATGTGCTGCTGTTTTTCACGCTCCAAGTGACGATGATCTTTGGGACTGTCTCGAATGTGGTTATTATGCATACGGCAGAGAGTTTAACGTGGAGTAAAGGAGGAATTCATATGGCAAAATGCGAATACTGCGGTCATGAAATGTTGACAGCAGACGGGTGCTCGTTCAGCAAGTTGCAGACAGCGGACGGCAAAACACATCCGAGGTACAAAGTCGGCGATGAAGGTTGGTATTCCAAAGGAGAACGGTGCGGAGATTGTGGCGCACTGTACGGACATTATCACCACTTCGGATGTGACGTAGAACGGTGCCCAAAATGTCACGGCCAGCTTTTGGGTTGCGGTTGCGACTTTACTCATCTTGTGAAATAAAGGAGGAATTGGCTATGCAAATGATTAGTGTCCCAACGAACTTTGGCACACTGGTGGCGCAGGTCGGAATGGATGATACGTTTCCGGAAATTCTTGTGTATTTGAGGAATGAAAACGGAAACGAATTGATGCTTGCTGCCGTGACAGACAATACGGTTTTGGGAGCAGAGAACGACTGTTACGGACTGCGAATCGCGGTATACGGCGATCCGAGCTACGAGGATTATACCGACTATTTTACAATCGGTCGCAGCGACTTGGAAGCCGATAGTGCTATGTGGATTTAAGAAAAGGGGGAAATTGAAAATGATTCGTGGTTTGAAATTTGATGACCAGTGGGAAAACTGTGACAACGATATCATGTACTTTGTGGCGGATCGTGAAATGCTGAGGCACTTCCTGCCGGGTCATGACTTTTACGATGCAATCAGCATGTGCATTTGCATCGAATGTCCGCGGGACAAGCACTTGCCTGAGTATGCGTACACGGCTGTTTCGCCGACGAGAGAGGACGCAGACGGCGTGATTACGGATTACGATTGGTATCCCGTGCAGCTGACGGACGAAGAAATCAACGAGTGCTTTTCGGCGCTACCGACGCGGAGCAATATCATCATCACAGACTAAACAAAAGGAGGTTAGATTGTTGTGGGATGGACTTCATATCATGCTCAGTTTTATAAGAACGGTAAGGTTGACCGGAAAAAGGAATTGGATTTTGAGTTCGACCGTAGCGATTCGTTTCGGGTTTTGAAGTCTTCTATGGTTGGCTCGACATATTATGCAGCCGTATCGAATGGCGAGATCGTTTTTGGTTTGGTTGTGCGTACGGCTACGGATTCTAAAGACTATTGCAACTTTTCCTACAAGGCAATGGATGAGACCGAGGAACCGTATCTGTACGATTGTCCGAAAGCAATTCTTGACATGCTTTCGCCAACTGATAACGAATATGCTTTGCGTTGGCGTAACAAGTGTGCAATCTATCGCAACAAGTCCGGTAGGCTTCGTGCGCTACCAATCGGTGCGGAAATCGAAGTCCAATATGGATCACGGATGTTAAGGTTGACAAAATATGCCGCACGGTTTTCGAGCATGCAACCATTTTGGAGCGCAGACGGTTATCGCTATATGCCAATCAGATATATACCAGTTGACTTTAAGGTTATCAGCGAAGGATAACTATATATTATATTCTCAACAAAACAAAGGAGGGATTCAATGAGAGTTTCATTCAGCCCAGGCAACATCAAGATGGGCGCCATCATGTCGGTGTCTCAGCCGCCGATCAAAACCTGCCCGCACAACTGCCCTTGTTTTAGGGACTGCTACGCCGAACGGATGTGCCGTTATAGACCGAACGTCAGAGCGGCGTACGAAAACAATTACGCGATTTATAGCGAGCATCCAGACTTCTACATGAACGCGGTAAGAGAAGTCGCGAAAACACAGCGGTTCTTCCGCTGGCACGTCGGTGGCGATATCGTAGATAAAGCCTACTTCGCATACATGGTTGATATTGCAAAAGAACTGCGCTACACGCAGTTCCTTTGTTTTACTAAGCAGTATGACATCGTTAACGACTACATTGCGGAGCATGGCGGGCTGCCGTCGAACTTACATATGATTATGTCCGCGTGGGAGGGAAAAACTCTCGAAAATCCGTTTTCGATTCCTGTGTGTCGTGTCATCGAGAAAGACGAAACGCCGAATGAAAGTTGGATTCTGTGCGGCGGCAACTGCACTGAGTGCGCGGTCAGCGACGGTGGTTGCTGGTCGTTGCAGAACGGCGACACCCTTGCAATCTACAAACACTAAGGAGGAATTCGATTTGAAAATCATTTACTACAACGGCTCTGGCAAACGGGGCAGTCTTGAGGTGCTACATTGCGACAATGTGCATGTTGGACACGACGGCACACTGCTCGCCGATGTGAGTAAAACCAAGGACGACTTTATGACGATATGGAATCACGGCTATGAAATAATCCCGATAACAAAAGTAGTTTGTATTACAGACGACGATGTCTATACATCATTTATTAAAAATCTACCCGATATTATAGAGGAAGGATGGGAAACAGTATGACAATTATGAACAGCGGCACGGTATATGCCAATAAAACACTCACACCGGAGGCGTTTCAGCTTCTTGAAACGAATCGACGCTTCGATAAAGACTTGCTTAAATGTATGGATGAAAACTGGTTGGACGTTGACGAATGGTATGAGGTCAGTTTTGAAGACGAGCTATGGGAGCTAATTGATGTGTTGGCGCCGCTCGGCTATGTGTTCAACGGTACAATCGCATATTATGGCGACTACGACGGACAGATTATCGTGAAGGATAACGCCGTGCATTGCGTCGATATTGAGGACGTCGGTTTGTATAACGCAGACGATAACAAACTAATTTCGATGTTGAAAGAGCGTGGGTACACGGTATTCAAAGACGGAATCGAGGTGTGATTTATGTCCGATAGTACGGTTGTAGATAAGCGTTCGGCGATTGCAGCTGCGTTTATTAAAGATACGCCGAAGTGGTCTGGCGGCGTCTATCCGACTAGCAAGGAATTGGGTCACAATTTTCAGGACGATTATCTGATGCTTTGGAACCACTCGGCAATCTTCTACGGGGTGCGTACCAATATGATTCCTGCGAGAGTATTTGAAACAGACGCGGTTGCGACTGGACACATCGTCTATATGTTTAACGAGTTTGAGAAAACAGATTATAGAGCGTGCGGCGCGTTTCCGATTGACGCATTGCGTTCAACGGTTACAGCGCAGAGAAAAGCTGCGTCGATTGCCAAAAAGCGCAGAGTAAGAGGCGGCGAGTTTTGGAAACCGTTTCTTGTCAACGACAGACCGGGTTGCGTCGCCGGCTTTGATCCAGATCTCCTGATGTTGTGTTATGCGTTGCTTGGAGAAAAAGAGGTTGCGTTGCGTGTACCGCTATACAACCAGTCGGTATTGCCTATTCTGTTGACAAGCCCGCTCGGAAAAATCTATGTATTACCAGTAAGGACGTGATAATTTGAAAAAGGAAATGGTTTTGAGTTTCATCCGTCGGTTTCAGGAGCATGATCGGAACGGCGACGTGAGCGACCTGTTCCTGAACGGATGTTGCTATTGGTTCGCAAAAATCCTGTGCGACAGGTTTGAAGGAGGTGTAATAGTCTATGATCCTGTACGGAATCATTTTGCTGCACAGATTGCGGCGCGGTTCTACGACATCACGGGGGAAATCGTGAGTGGGTATAGCTTCATACCGTGGCTAATGTATGAAGACCCAGTCCATAAACAGCGTCTCGTCAAGCAGTGTATCAATTATATATAATAGAAAGGAGAATGTACAATGGCAAGCGAATTGGCTTACAATCTACATGGCATGAGCCAGTGTTTTGATGAAAGTACTGGGGTCGGTGTTGCTCCAAAAATGATTGATATCATTTCGCAGATGGATGCCCCGGCATTACGTCGGCGCATTCAGGCGCTCGAAGCCGAACTGACCAACGAACGCAAACTCCGCGAGGAAATCGAAACAGAATTGCGGAATGTTATTGCAGATCGCGATCAGAATTGGAAGCCAATCATTAGTGATGCAGAACGCAAACGGTTGCGCGATGAACGCGCAGAGCAGTGGCTGCAACACAAGATTACCGGATTGAAAAGTGACGGTAACCCGATTGCTCGCGCCGCAGACTCACTTGAGTCCTATACACAAATGCAGCAGTTCTTGACTGCACTCAAAAATACTGGGCGACTCGGCTTGCGCAACTGGGCAATCTTTCGCGTTGGCATATGTATGGGTCTACGTGTCTCGGATTTAATGAAGCTGCAATGGAATCAGTTATTAAATCCGGATGGTTCGTGGCGTGAACGTATCCCTGTGGTTGAACAGAAGACATCGAAGCTTAATCTGGTTCTCATCACCGAAGCTGTAAAGGAAACACTCGACGAATATCGGGCGTCTCTTCCATACTTCGACATCAACCAACATGTGTTTACGAAAACGACCGGCGCTCCGCTTTGTAAGAAGTCCGCATCACAAATTCTGTTTGAGGCGAACAAAGCAGTACAGCTACGCAATCGCGATGGGTCGCCGGTACACGTTTCGTCTCACACAATGCGCAAAACATTTGCGAATATTATTGTATCATGTTACGACGGTACGATGGAAATTGAAGCCATTGACAAAGCACGTGCCGCGTTAAACCACGATAGTCTAAGCTCAACGAAATATTATTTGTCGACTATGACTAAAGAGGTTGATATGGCCAGAAAAGCGGTGTCTGATTTTGTCCTTGGTCGGTCTGATGTAGACGTACTTGGTGTACCAAAAATGAAAACAAACAACGAACTATATGAAGCACTCGACGATTTGCGTAGACAGGTCGGCGAACTTCAGGAACGAAAGGAGGCGTAAGATTATTATGAACGGAGCACTTGATGTACTTGGATGGATCTGTGTAATTGTATTGCTGTGGTTGTTGAATCGTGCGTTGAGCGGCAAGTCAACGCCGAATCCATTTCATTCACCGACACAAGCGGAAATTGATGTTGCAAAAACGCGTGAGGCGGAAGCGACCGAACTGTCGATGTTGCACGAAGATAGTAATATCGAATCACAATACAAAAACAAATTTCTTAATATGCCATATGACAGCGATTTTGTTGACCCGGAATGTGTGGCGTATCTTGCACGGGAGGCCGAATTATTCTATGCTATGTCAAAGGCAAAACAAAAGATGGTAACAAAAGAAAACAGTTGTAATACTGCAAATAATTTTAAGTGCGGTTGGGCAAATTATTGTTCTGCGTTTGCTGGAGAGCGTATGCTGCGTGATCGTACAGCCAAACCAAGGTGTATATCATATATGGCAGGAGGTAACCCAACAAAAGCGGCGCGTCCGCTTGAGGCCGCCATTAATAAGGTCTGGTGGTTTAATTGGAAAAAGACGCATTATCCAGAACTCATTAAGAAGTATAACGAAACCGGTGTGTTCGTCCCAGGCTGGGAGTGGCAGCCTTTAGATGAAGTACCGGACTACCACAATAACAATTAAAAAATAGTTGCAAAGCAGATATTAAGAAAGGAGCAAATAGTATGAACGCCAACCGTAGAAAGGCATTGTCCGCCTTATCCGCAAAGCTCGATGAAATCGCAGATGAACTTGATGATCTTGCCTTTGAGGAAGAGGATGCGGCCGACATGATCCCGGAGTCCTTTGAAGAACGCAAGTCCGAAATGGAAGACAACGCAGGCTACATTCAAGAGGCATCTGAAACAGTTCGGTCTGCTATTGAACTGTTAGAAGAAATCGAAGGTGTAACCTAACCACAACATTGGTAAAAAGAGGAGACATTTGGTTATGCGACTTAGCTCATGGTTCCGGTAGCGAGCAGATGGGAACCAGACCGGTGGTCATTCTACAAAACGACAAAGGAAACGACGTCAGTCCACTCACTACGGTCGTTCCGTTAACCAGCAAAAAGAAACATTACGTCCCGACGCATGTTACTCTACCAGCGAACGAAACTGGTGTTTCCGTTGACTCCATCGCTATGGTTGAGCAGATAAGATGTGTTGACAAAATGCGTTTGTTGCGTCGGCTAGGACGTGTGACGAATCCAGAGGTCATGCAGGAAATTGCTAGTGTAATTCGTAAAAATTTGGTTTTATAGTTTCATTTTAATTAAACCATATAAAAAGGAGGTAGATACATGCGACAGGTTTCTGTCCGCGAAATGCAACGATTGTTAACTAATAACGGATATCAAAAGGTGCGGCAGCGGGCATCGCATCAAATCTGGAAAAAAGATGGAGATATGGTGACGCTGCCGGTTGTTAAATTGAAATCTGTGATTGCATTACGAATTATTAAAGAGCATCGGTTAGCTGGTGTATAGTCCAAATTTGTGGACAAAACAAATTTGGTATACAAATTATCTTGACAAATTACAAATTACATTCTACAATATAATATAGAGGCGAACAAATGTTCTGAAAAAAATATTTTCATTTCAACGTCTCATTAGAGATTTTCCATGTTATAATCAATGTGCAAGATAGAAAAGGAGGTGACGGCTCGATGCCACGAGCACCCAATCATAAATAAAACACCCATCCCCTCATCCGACCAAAGAGACAGGGATGGATGCCTGTAGAATGAAAAAGTAGCGGGAACTTTCCATGAGGAAAGAGCCTTCCTTTTTCATGCCCATTATACGGTAAAAAACGTAATTTGTCAAGTTTATTTTGGAGTTGAATGTATGGACTATGTAGAGGGCGCTTTGCAGCGCACAATTAGTCAGGTGTTTCAACAACAGTCTGTGTGTACACAGAGTGCGATTAGCCCGCCAAAAATACAACAGCCATATGCATATGTTGCTTATGAGCGGGACGATAGACCCGATAGCACAGGTGCAGTGCTGTTTTACGCCGATACGGTAGACGAATTGGCGAGCAGAGCACACGTTGGTAGAGCATCAATTTATCGTATGTTGGTACCCGGCGCGACGACAGAGCGCGAACGCCGTTTACCCTTTGTCGTCAAAAAAATATATCTTGTATAAAGGAGTATACTTAATGGCTTACAAATGTGCTGTCTGCGGCAAATCCTACGATACCTTTCACGAGCGCGCTGCGTGTGAAAGCGCGTGTATCGAAAAGTGGAAGAAGGATGAAGCCGCAAAAAAGAAAGCGGATCAGGAGAAAATCAAAAAGGAATTGATTGCGAAAATCCGCGCGAAGATTGACGAAACCACCGAGCTTATCAAAAGCTACAAGGAAATCACCGGCGAAGAGCCGGAGCTGACTACCACATATTCGTACTCGACAGATATGTCGGATATCGATTTTGGTAAGGCGCTCAAGGCAATTCGTCTGCCGAGCTTCCTTGAGTGGCTCTTTTAATGAAGTCTAAGTTTGAACCATTATTAAATCCGCCGCAAGAATTTCTTGCGGCGATTAATAAGGTAGATAACTACAAATCATTTTGTCAATCAAAACTTGCAGATTGTGATCGTGCGCTTAGCGACATCGACCACCTATTAGAACTAACAAAATTAGATGGCGTCAAGATGGTACGCGTTGCGGCGAAACGCAAGGAGTTCCTGTTGGAGCGTCGGTTTTATAAAGATGAAATCGAACGCTGTATCGCGGTTGCACAAGCAATGCCATCGTCTCAATCGATTCATGGTCAGTTAAATCAGGCTCGTGCAAAATTAAAAGAATGCGAGGATCATATTTTGGATCGTGCATATACCCCTCGTGTTCTGTTTGATATTTTCGACTATGACGATGAGACGAAAGCACAGCTGAAACAAACGCGGCAGGATATTCAAAGACTCGGAAAACGAGCATCAAAGAAAACATTACGTATGGAAGAAAACTTTAGAAAAATTGAGGTTGAAAAGAATGTCAAGAATTAATAACTCTGTAAATCTTATTGGTCGTATCGCCTCGGATATTGATACTAAAACCGTTGGCGAATCTCATCTGACAAGTTTTGTGGTCGCCGTTGATCGTCCTAAGACGAAAAAGGGTGACGTCGTGACAGACTTTGTGCGTTGCAACGCGTGGGGCTACACCGCCGATTTCGTTGCGAGGTATTTTGAGAAGGGTCGTAAAATCGCACTTCAGGGCGAACTGAATATCGATACCAGAGAACTCGATGACGGCTCGAAGCGTAGCTACACATCTGTTCGTGTAGACAGTGTGGAGTTTGCCGACAGCAAGGCGCCGAGCGATAAGGGAAATGAATTCGCGGCACCTGCTCAGAAAAAGGCAACGAAAGCAACTCTGAAAAAGAAGTCCGCAATGGACGCTGTTGAAGACGACGACGATAAACCCTGGTAATCGACTGGAGGTTGTTTCATGCTCAAAAAATCCTTCTTAGAAATGATGCAGCTCGATATCTCAGAGTACACAGCGACCCGTGATGGTATTGAGTATCTGCCGTGGGCAAACTGCAAAGTGCTTTTGCACGAGCAGGGTGCAGAAAAGGTATTCTTTGAACCTTTGGTTGATCCTATCACCAACAGCTCCGTCTTCATGACGGATAAGGAATTCAAAGACAAAAACGGTAACATCAATCGTTGCTACGAGGTGGCTGTGAAAATCACGATTGATGACGACGTGTTTGTTATGAGAACCCCCGTTATGAACGGAGCAAATCCTGTTAAGGATAACTCGCTGTCGCAGCAGCGCATCTGGGCGTCTCAGTGCAGAGCGTTTGTTAAAGGTGTAGCAATGCGCACTGGACTCGGCTTCGTTCTTTGGACGAAGGATATTGAAGCGGAATTTACTGAAGATTTGAGCCGCCATAATATCCAGAAAATCAAAGAGCGTTTGCAGGAAGAGTATTCCGAGCTGATGTACAAAGGGCTGTCGCTTGATCAGATTGCAGAGAAACTTGATATGACTGTAGACGAAGTGAAATTGTATTTCACATACTTCGACATGATTGATCGTTTCGAGCAGAAGCTGGTCGCAGCAGCACGTACCGCATGATTGCAGATAAAGACCGCAGCGGTTGGTTCGGCGCGTCCGATACCGACCGCGTGGTCGGCAACACCAAAACAAAAACATTTCGGAAATGGTGGTTAGAGAAACTAGGTATGTATCGGAATGATTTCTCTAATCGATCGTTGGTAGCCGGAACCTATTATGAGCATCCAATTTTGGATGCTCTTGGGTTCCCGGTAGAAAAAGACAAACAGATTCTGCTTGAAGATTTACATCTTCGCGTGAATTTGGATGGCAACACAGAGGATACCATTTACGAGGTCAAGACATATAAACTGGCAAACGGATTCCATGTGCCCTTGAAGTACAAACGTCAGGTTTGGGTTCAGATGTTCGCGACGGGAATGCGGAAAGCGTACATTGTATCTTATGGACTAACAGATGCCGATTATCGAAACCTGTTTCGTCCAATCGACAAATCGAGGTTACAGTTTCATCCGATTGCATATAACGAGGAATTTATCAACGAAATCTATTTACCGCGTCTCAAGTATCTCAATGAATGTTTAATGAAAGGAGTGTTCCCAGAGTGAACACGCTCAATATCACACCATTACAGGATGGCATCTGCTACTGTTGTCAGGACAAGCAGGCGACACACCATTATCGATTTGCGCAACCCCGTGGGTTTGGATCTGCGTTCGATATGCTGAATGTCGAATTCCATTGTTGCGACGAATGCAACCGAAAGCGATTTGAAAAATGGTTCAGCGAAGTGCCGCAGATTACAGACGGCTACATCGAACACTACATACACGAACAGGAGCTCTGTAAGTTTGTCGAGTCTCTGCCTGTCAATGTACAGGAACGCGTGTATAACGCCAGCGACCTGCGTGGCATTGATGCACAGGACTGGATTGATATTCGGCTTGGTGAGTTGTCACCGGAGCTCAAAGAAAAATACGGCTTGGATGACGAGCTGTTTGACACAGAATACGAGATTTGAGGTGAGGAAATCACAGTGGAATTCAATCGTGAACAGCGCCGCAAGCTCAAGAAAAGGCTAAACAAAAGCGGACTTTCATTAGATGCAGCGATGGAGCTGCTGGAGAGACGTCTACAGGCAATGGCTTCCGATGCGTTGCTGGAAGGAACGAAAGTACGACTGAATTACGAATCCATCGTTAATCAGCCGAGCTACAGCAAGAGACAGCAGTCTTACAGAGACTTTGTTGAAGCCAACAAAGAAACAGAGTTTACCGTACAGTACGACGATAAACATACATCTGGAAAACTGGTGTGTCTTGCAGAAGATACTTCTGAGCAAAAGTGGCTATGGCATGTAGGTGATTTAATCGCCGTCGAACCCGTAGGAGAATCGGTTGACGATTCGATTGCGCCGAAGGAGGAGTCAAATGGAGGAGACACAGAGATTCAACAGGGTGACATTCCCGAAGCAGAGGTTTCCGAGTAAGACCGCCTTGTGGGCGTCTGTCGGTGCGTTGCTACAAATTCTAGACGAAACCGAAAACATTTCGGTGGTCTGGGACGACGGCGAGTGCGTCAATGTAGACTTCAATCCGACAAGAGATTCGCTCATTGAATGCGCAAAACCATACTGGCTTTACGACGACGAATATGAGCAACTCGAACTTAATGACTGCGCAGCAGACGAAGATGATGACTTGTATAAGGAGTGAGAGATAATTAAGGTGTTAGAGCTTTTTGCTGGCACACGAAGTATTGGCAAAGCTTTTGAGGAAAAGGGACACGAAGTTTACTCAGTCGAATGGGATACAGCGTTTGATAATATAGACAAATACGTCGATATCGGGACGCTCACCGCCGAGGAAATCATTCAGGACTTCGGTTATCCAGACGTGATATGGGCGTCGCCAGACTGCTCAACATACAGTGTAGCAGCCATCAGCCGACATAGAGTGAGAGCACCCGACGGAACACTGTCTCCTATATCCGATTACGCTAAGTTCTGTGATGCGGTGAATGCTCATGTCGTTGACTTGATTCACGAGTTGCATCCGAAAGTATATTTTATCGAGAATCCGAGAGCTGGGTTGCGTAAGATGAAATTCATGCAAGATTTGCCCCGCTACACGGTTACATACTGTCAGTATGGCGACACGCGAATGAAACCGACAGACATTTGGACGAACCATCCGAATCCACAATTTAAGCCTCCGTGCAACAACGGAGATCCGTGCCATGTACCTGCACCACGAGGGTCGCAAACTGGAACACAGGGACTTGGTTGTGCGAAGAACCGTGCAGTAATACCGCCGGAACTTTGTAAACATATTGTTGATATCAGTGAACAGGTTGTTGACAATCAATCGAAGGAGTGACATATGAAAAAGATTCCCACATTATTCAAGCGTGTGTTTGACGACAATCATAAGATTGTTGAAATCACACCGGAAGTTCCGCGCTGGCTCGAATGGGTGTTGCGCGGTGACGGTTATGCAACCGTCAAAATGGACGGGGCGTGTTGTGCGATTATTGACGGCAAATTCTATAAGCGATTTGACGCCAAGAAAGGCAGGACGCCGCCGAAGGGCGCGATTCCGTGCTGCAAGCCCGATCCCATCACAGGGCACTGGCCACATTGGGTACTAGTGGACGAGAACAAGCCGTCAGACAAATGGTTTGTTGAAGCCAAGAAAAACACCAAGTATCCGCTGATTGACGGTACATATGAAGCAGTCGGTCTCCACTTTCAAGGGAATCCATATAAGATGTCGTTCGATATGTTGGAGCCTCACGGTCTTCGCATCATCAAGGGACTCGACCGTTCCTTTGAAGGAATTCGGTCGTACTTAGAGGATAACGAAATCGAGGGCATTGTTTTTTATCGCGACGATCAGCCGATGTGCAAGATAAAGCGCAGCGACTTCGGTATCCCGTGGAACATAAGGGAGAGGAAGCATAAATGAATCTGTTCTTAGAAAAGTGTCCGCACTGTGGCTCCGACGCGGCGCTCTGTAATATGATGCGTATGACGTGGTGGGTACAGTGTACGAATAGCAAATGTGGCGCACAGACGCGACATTGCGGCACAGCAAACGGTGCGGAAATCGCCATCCAATTGTGGAACGACCGTTATATACTGCCGCTGGTTAGCGTAGATGCAATCATACGCCACATTACAGAATGGTGTACTCGTTTTAAGAACGAATATCCAGACCGTTATTTCACACCAGACCAGATTGTTTATATCGTGAAAAAAGCGATCGGAAAAGAAACGGAGCGTGAAGATGTCGAGGAAAACTATTGATTTGTACGAACGCCACTGTCCTTTATGCGGCGGCGCGTTAATGCCATATGTTTTAACATGCATTCCTCCCATTACTGAATATCACTGTGTGAAATGCGGATATCGTTATGGGTCTACTGAGCCATATAATCATCAAGATGATTTGATGAAATCCGATGCCGCGTATGAGCGAGGCGAGTGGGACATGTTTAATCTTATTACGAGCGCATGGTACGGCAAACAATATTACTTCCGAGAGGATAACAGCATTGTCTACTCTCGCCTCAGTAACAAGTATCTGACCACCGACCAAGCGTACACGGAGTTCTTGGAGCAAATCGGCGATAACGGAGATTATTAAAACAAGGAGGTCTTGAATGGATTTCTCAAATATCAAGGGTATCAAGCTTGACGAGCTGATTAAAACGGTCGTCAAAGAGCGATGCGAAATTACTATTTCATTTACGCCAGAGGCGGCAGAAGTCAAAATTGAACCGTGGCAGCCACTCGTTTATGAATGTCCATACGTGTCCCAGCAAAAGGAGCGTGAGGCAAATGGATAATTTAGACCATTGTCCATTTTGCGGAGAGCAACCGAAGACTGGTTTCTGGGTCTCACAACACAGCTATGAGGAAGAAATCGTTTGCTTCTCTGTCACTTGTACTGGGTGCGGAGTAAGCAAAACCAAAAAAGTCAAATTTGGTCGCGATGGCGCCACATTCGCAGACATTCAAAAAGCAATGAACGAAGCTATCAAACTCTGGAATCACAGGGTATAAAGGACGGTGATAATAATGGGACATATGTCATGCCACAACTGTGACCACGTAAAAAACACAGGGAATTGCGACGGTTGTAACTACTACGAATATGCGTTCAAACGATATTTTAATCGACTTTTCACGCCGCTGTGGAATCAGTATCCGGAAATGCGAGCGGAAGCCGACTACGATTTCTGGTTTGACAAATCGTTGAATAGGCGTTGGATTAGCGTGAAAGACCGTCTGCCCGAAATCGATATTGACGATCCGAAACCAGTTCCTGTACTTGTTTACGAGTACGGCTATATCGGTGTTGGTCAGTACGGCGCTCGTAGCAAATACTTCGACCACTTTGCTAAAGAATTTTATGTTGACGGCGAGGCGAGTACAGGCGTAACACATTGGATGCCCTTGCCGTCGCCGCCCGAGGAGG
>Ga0265298_10007245_pt1 | contig 13507 bp, 11 predicted proteins | sample AusTroGonzalo_MG_3_FD_193486 | JGI IMG/M metagenome (GOLD analysis project Ga0265298, IMG submission 193486) | Bovine rumen microbial communities from tropical cattle in Woodstock, Queensland, Australia - Gonzalo_01 | ecosystem: Host-associated > Mammals > Digestive system > Stomach > Rumen ...
CTTTTTAATTTCTAATCCCCATCAAAATCATATCCGAGTTCTTCAAGTCGTTTTTTGCTTTCTTCCGATATTTTGGGGCAACCGTGAAAGGCACATTCTCCGAATTGTGTTACAGAATCGGGTATCGTTATGGATATTAGATCCTGACAGGAGCAAAATGCGTAATCTTCTATCTTTGTAACTGAATTTGGAATTACCATGGATGTAAGTCCGGCGCAGTTTTTAAAGGCACTTTGACCGATAGTTGTCACTGTATCAGGAATTATCGTGCTTGAACAGCCTTTGATTAAAGTGTTTGTGGCTGTTTCGATTATTGCGTTGCAGTCTCCGCGGGAGTCGTATCTCGGATTGTTTTTGTCAACGGTGATCGAAGTCAGTTCAAAGCAATTGTGAAAAGCATATGCGCCGATTTCTGTCACGGAATCGGGAATAACTACTGATTTCAGCTGGGCGCAACAGTCAAAAGCGAGAACTTCTATTTTCTCGAGTGAATTCGGAATAATTACAGAAATCATGTGGTCGCACCAACGGAATGCACCTTTACCGATTTTTCTAACTGAATTCGGAATAACCACCGAAGTCATTTCTTCGCAGTCTTCAAATGCATTTTCTCCGATTTCTGTCACAAAATCAGGTATGACCACATGGTTCCTTCCAATGTTTAAAAGTTCTTTTGCCATTTTTTCATCTAAAATCGTCATGTCCGCCTCCATTTTCAGCATTAAAAAACACGGGAACTGTCCCCCGACCTGAAAACGGATTGTAGAAGCCCGCTACGACATATAGCGTCGGAGTGAAAATTTTTTTGAAAAATTATTTACAGTATTTGTTGTAGATCATTTTGATGTGGTCAAGCCACTCTTTGCGCAGCGACGGGGGAGAAACGATCTCGCACTCAGGCGAATATCTCATTACCCGGGCAATGATCTCACTGTGGTATTCGCCGATAGGAAGGGTGATTTCGAGACATTTTTTCCCGTCGACAACGGTCTCTTTCGTGACTTGGTCTTTGTGCCATTTCTGCTTCAGGAAGAAATAGGATGCCGGTTCAAAAATGCGGATAGTCGCCGTTTCCAATTTTTCAGACGGGTATATTCCGAAGGTGCTTCCGACGAATTTGTCGATCTCCGATTTTGTGTAGATTTCAGAAAAAGGTTCTTCCGTGATGCGGCTTTCTACAAAGCGCGAAACAAGAAACTCGCGAAGTCCGTTACGCTTGTGGCAGTAAGCCAGCAGATACCATTTTCCTGAATAATTTATGAGCTTTATCGGTTCTATCGCTCTCGAAGTTATGTCGCCTTTTGAGTCGAGATACTTTATTTCAAGCCGCACTTTCAAGAGCAGTGATTCCAGAATATTTCTGAAATTGGTCACTTCCATAGTGTCCAGATCGGAAGAATCGTAAGAGATCTTATCAAGCAGTTCCTCAAATTCCGCAGGAATGTAACTTGAGATTTTTGAAAGGATTTCTTTAGAAATAACAGGCACATAAGGAATTCCGTCCAGATTCATCGAATCACTCAGCTGCTTCACGAAAATATAGTAGAAAACAGCATCGTCGAATGAATCGAAAAGCATTTCGAAAGGCGATTCGTAAACATATCCGCCAAGCTCGCGGCTGTATTTTATCGGCGCGGAAAGATAGTCCCGCATATATCCGATGTCCCGAAGAACCGTGTCGATGTGGACTTCAAAACGTTCCGCAACTTCCTGCCGCGTAACAAAACCGCGCGTCTTGATCCTGTGGTTCATGTAAGCAATTCTTTCCAAATTTGCCATTTTACTCTCCAAAAAAAACAATAATATAATCTAATGAATTTAGAAAAACCTTGCAAGAAAACACGTTGCAGGCGGTTTTTTCGTGATTTTCAATATTTGATCCTGAAATAATCGAGCAGCGCTTTGTAGTCATCCTGCGCCGATAGGCAGGTGTCGCGCAAAAATGCGTTGTGTTTTCCCCAGTTCTGGATCCCGCGGTAGTAATAAAGGCGCATATTCTCTGTGATTATGAACGGGACGATTCCCGATTTAAGGCACTGCCATAACATGAGAAGTCTGCCGACTCTGCCGTTTCCGTCCTGGAACGGATGGATCCGCTCGAACTGCACATGAAAATCGAGAATATCGTCAAATTTCACCTCTTTCAGCGCGTTGTAAGCGGCAAGAAGCGTTTTAACACGGCTGTGGACATCCTCAGGCAATGTTGTTTCCTCAAATCCGATCTCGTTCGGGAAACGCTTGTATGCACCGACCGCGAACCACGATTTACGGCTGTCCGAAGTCGATTCCTTCAAAATCGAGTGAAGCTGCTTTATGTGAGATTCTGTGATTTTTTCTTGAGCGTGGTCGATAACAAAGTCTATACACCTGAAATGATTGACGGTTTCAATAATATCATCGACATTTGTGTTTTTTGACGCGAATCCGAGCGTGTTAGTCTCGAATATAAACCGCGTCTGATCTTTCGTAAGTCTGCTCCCTTCGATGTGATTCGAGCTGTATGTCAGTTCGACCTGCGTCCTGTGGTATATCCCGCCCTTTAGTTTGGATTCCTTCTGCTCGCGTAGTGCGGTCAAAAGCGGAGTCGTCTTTGTTTTCGTGCGCTTTGGCAGAACCGCATCTGATGGAATATTCCACGTTTTTCCGACAAGAAACGCACCTCCCATCTTTCCGGTCGCGCAGTAGTTGCGGACTGTCCTTTCGCTTAAGCCGTACTTTTCGGCGAACTGAGCCACTGACAAATATTCCATAAGAACCTCTTAAAACCGAACAATCTATCGGCAAGAATTTTACAAAATTTACCTTAAAAACGCAATTTTTTGCCGATAACGGCAAGAAAAAAACAGATATCAGGCTGCTTTTTCGTGATTTTGTCGGATTATAATCCTATAAACTTATGATTTTTTGCGAGTATATCTGATTATAACCAGATAAACTTTCTTTTTTGGCTGCTTTTTCGTGATTTTATAATTACATCAGCAGTTTCATGAGGAAAGGTAGTGCTGCGAAAGTTCCGATCGAACTTCCGATCGAAGAGAAAAGCGAAACTAAGAGCGTGCGCGAAAGTTTGTTTTTCCACCATCCTTTGAGGTGCATCGTGTCCTGCGAGACGGTTTCGAGGTCGATGACGCGCGGTCTCACGAGATAAAGCTGGACCAGACCCGTGACTATTCCGGCGCCGATAGTGGGATTGAGGCTCGTTATCGGAGCGGCGATGAATCCGGCTAAAATCGTGAGCGGATGACCTAAAGCGAGCGCGCAGCCGAGTGCCGAAAGAGTGCCGTTTATTACGACCCACCAGATAGCCGCTTCAAGCGTGTCGGGAGCGTTTCCGTTGAAAAATCCGTAGATAAACATTCCGATGATGAGAAGCGGGATTATCCACGGGATCATTTTCGTAACTTTCGAGCCTTTCGGGACAAAATTTATGTCATCGAGAGAGTCTTCTTCCGGTTTTTCTTCCTGAAGACGGCGCAAAATGCCGGGAACATGCGCCGCACCGACGACTGCGACAGTTTTTTCGCCCAAATTCTGCGCTATATTTGCAGCTAAATAGCGGTCTCTTTCGTCAAGGATCGTCCTCTTGAGCGAAGGAAATTCGTCCTGCATTTCGCCGATTATCTGCATCAGCATGTCGCCTTTTTTCAGCTCTTCGATCGCTTTTTCATCGACATCTTTGTCATCGCCGAAAAGCATCCCGGTGAAAAATTTCACTTTTTCCTTGAATGTCATCGCGTTGATTGTCCGTTTCAGCGTAACAGAAATGTCGCGGTCTGCATTCACGAGCTTGAGATCCTTCTCTTCGGCAAGTTCGATCGCTTTTTTGAATTCCGATCCCGGAGCGGAGCCCGTTTTTTCGGCGATTTTCTTCTGATAGCCCGACATGATGAGCTGAACCGTGAAAAACAGCACTTTTTTCTTCTTGAAAATATCGATAATATCGGTTTCCTCGTATTTTTTGCGGTTTTTGAGCACATCCATTCTGTTTTTGTCGAGCTCGACCGCTACGGTGTCGGGTTCGAATTCGTTTATGCACTCTTCGACAAACTTCACGGAATCGCCTGAAACGTGCGCCGTACCTATGAGATAAAGCACTTTGCCGTCGTCGAAAGTTATTTTGTTAAGGTTGGTTTTCGGATTTTCGATAGAAGAGACAACTGACATTTTTTCCTCTCAAAATGACAAAAAACGGTGGTTTATAGCATATTTTTCCAAAAACAAAAGCAAAGAAGCGGAATCGGAACCAGATGGAACTGAAATATACTTTGCAATCATCTTCAACCTAAAAAATTAAAATATCCGCTTCCCTGAGGCAGTTTTTCCTTGTTATATTTCTCGATCACACACTCGTGCAGTTTCGTTTCCCTGTCGTAGTTGACTCCGATAAGGAGAAGGTTGTCGAGATAATGTTCGAAACCCGCCGGATATTTTTTCGCTCTTATCTGCCTGATTGCTGTGTCCGCATCTTTTTTGTTCCATTTGAGTTCAACGATCATTGCAGGATCTTTGGGATTCAGCGGAATGAAGCCGATATCGGCGAAACCGTAGCCGCAGGGAAGTTCCTTAACGATCGTATATTTCGAACGCGCTGTGTAGTAAGCAAGGATTATCGCCGTTTTAAGCGATGATTCGTCGTTGTAGTCAAGCGGATCGGCGACGTTCAGGTGGGCGTTGTCAAGTGCTGCCGCAACTCTTTCAGCTTCTCCTTCAATCGTCCATTTCAAAAGGCGGTTGGAATCCCGTAGCATTGCGGCAATTTTGCTGAAATTTTCGCTGTCGGCCACAGCCGATTCCCACTCCTGCCTGATTTCCTTGTTCGGAATTCTGCACAGTCCTGTCGATTTGTCATAATTCAGGGATCCGATGTGAATCAGATATGTCAGAACATGGTCTCTGTTTTTGATTTCGCTCAGGGAGTTTCTGAAATTAACCACGTTTACAGGAACAGCTTCACCGCCCATCATATCTGCCACGACATTTCTAATGCCGTCAAAGTCGAGTTTTATGTAGTCAGATATCGCCTCGTAAGAGCCGGAAACCTGCCAGTAATTGGCATAGCTGCGATTCAGCATTGACAGGACGACGGAGTTCGGGTTGTAAATCTCCATACCACCGGTTTTATAACCGTCATACCAGCTTTCACACTCTTCAAAACTCATCCCGTATTTCTCACAGAGCGATTTGACCTCATCTTTCGTAAAGCCGAAATATTCTTCAAAACCGAACGGATTAAGCATCGTCGATTCTATGAAATTGTTGAGTTTTGATTGCACCTTATCGCGGATTATCGGCAGGATTCCCGTTAAATAAGCGAGTGAAATCGCAGGGGAGAGTTCATTGTTTTTGAATAGCGAACTCAGAAGTTCCAAATATTCTTTCAGAGTATCTTCGTTCACCTGCTCGCGGACCAGAACGTCGTATTCATCAATGATTATGATAAAATGTTCTTTTGTCAGCGCATAGATTTTCAGGATGATATCCGCAATCGGATCGTTTTCGTCAAATTCAATGTGAGGGAATACTATTCTGAAATCTTTTTTAAGCTTGGTTTTCAGGTTTTTTACGACTTCGCTTTTATTCTCAGCCTGGCTGTAAAGTGCTCCTAAATCAATAGATATAACATTGAATTTATTGAGATTTTCTTCAAAACAAGATTCTTTTGCAATTTTCAGGTCTTTGAAAAGTTCTTTTGAATCACATCCTTTTGAAAAGTATGCAGCCATCATTTTGCCGACAACCGATTTTCCGAACCGGCGAGGACGCGAAACACAGATGAATTTCGAGGACATCGTATTCAGTACGCCGCAGAATTTCTTTAAAATCAATGATTTATCTACGAAGATTTCCTCTGCCAGAGCCGCTTTGAAATTCTCGTTTCCAGGATTGATGTAAGTAGCAACTCCAGACCGATAAGAAACGGAACTTTCTTTGACAGATTTTCCGAAATCCCCGGCTTCCACTTCTATTTTTATATCATCGTCAATCTGCTTTTTAACAAAAGTAACCTCTTTTTTTTCTAAATTGACACTGGATACCAGATAGTCTTCAAGCCATCCCTCTCTCGCCTGCGGGTTTGTGGTGCAGTTACCCCACCATTCACGGTGATTAAAAGCGCTGTCTGGCAGTTTATGATTTTTAAGTATTTTGTTAATAACATCAAAAGTAAGCGTTACTTTATCCAGCCCGGATGTTCTCAGATACTCTCCCAAAGAAATATAGAGTCCTTTTTTTCTGCCCATGCCAAAATCTCCTGTAAAATCAATAACAACAAAGAACGTAGTATTGTACTATAATTTATTTTTATTTCTATATTTTTTTTGACGTGGACAAAAATACCGGCTTCCTTCCGAATTTGTGCGGAAAAGAAGCCGGTATCTGAATATTTACGCGCAGTATCCGATTTTTCCGGTTTTTTGGTTGCCGTTATCTTTCTCGCGCTGTATGCGGCAGAGTTCATCGACTATGAACGCGGAATCGATATCCGACTGCTTCATGAAGCGCAGTTTCTGGGCGAGAACTCCGAAATCTCCGGGAGCCGCCGAGTCGAAATCTGCTATTTTCGCGACATCGGAGTCGCTGAATCCGTATTTCCCGAAGTAACTTTTCAGAAGGGTGGCGATCCCCTCGCGTTCGAGCGACTTGAACTCGACAATCGCGTGAAAACGGCGGTTCATCGCGGGATCCAAGATCTTTCTCAGATTTGTCGTGCAGATGAAGATTCCGTCAAACTCCTCCATCTGAGTCAGGAATTCGTTGACTTTGGTGACTTCCCAGCTTTGGATAGCGTTTTCCCTGTTTCTGAAAAACGAGTCGGCTTCGTCAAGCAGAAGGATGCTGTTCGATTCTTCGGCCTCCTCGAAAGCCTCGGCGATTTTCTTTTCCGTTTCACCCACATATTTATCCAGAAGATCGGAAGCGCGTTTGATAATGATTTTTTTATCGAGTTTTTCTGCGATATAGCGGGCAAACTCGGTTTTGCCGGTTCCGCTGAGCCCGTAAAAAAGCAGCCTTATCCCGTTTTCGGATGAACCGTTAGATCTCGAAAATTCTTCAGCATTCTGTATCATCTCGACTATGGAATCGGGACTTACGGAAGTGTTGAGAGCATGCAGATCGTAACCAGATTTTGTTGTGTCGCGTATTTTCGACTTTCTGCTCCCTTCGCACAGAAGAGCCGAATTCGCATCGAAAATTTTATCGATGCACCTTTCAAGTTTTGTGGAGGCGATACTCTCAAGATTTTCTATTGTTTTCACTACGTTATCGACAGAAGAACCTGTAACGTTGTATTTTTCTATCGATTTGAGGACCCGTGTCCTGAGATTTTCGTCGATATTGAGAACGGCAAGTTTTGACTGAGCGATCTTTCTGAGCTGTTCTTTCGACATCGTCGTGAATTTACAGGAAAAATTGAAGCGGCGTCTGGTTGAAGTGTCTATCTGTTTCGTGTGGTTTACGATCCAGATGACTTTGTTTTTGTTGTTCTCCAGCATCTTGTTGATGATTCCTTTGTTTCTCGACGGCGTAGGACCGAAAAATCCGAAATCTATCGTTTTCAGAAGAGTATCCGCTTCATCGACAACGATCACCGAATCCGGATGGTTTATGCTGAGAAAGAGGTTCATGCGGTAAAGGATCGAGTTATGCATGGGTTCTTCCTCATTTTTGAAGACAAAAGTCTTGAGTTTTGATGCTTTTGCCAGCGCTTTTGCATACTCCGTTTTTCCGCTTCCCGGTTTTCCGTACAAAAGGAACATGAAGCTTCTTTTTCCGGCCAACGCACCCTGCATTATAGTAGTCGTATCATCGCTGACATTGAAAGAGCCAAGCTCGTAAGTATCTGAAAATTCTTCATTTTTTACGAAATCTGTGAAGAATGGCTCGAGGCTTCCGGTTTCGATGCTGCGGATTGTATCGTCTTCAATTTCTCCGTAGTCATTTATGAAACCGAACGAGTAAAGCGTGCCGTTTTTATCAATAATGGCTCTGTATTCACTCGAACTTATGCCGAGTGCTTTCATCACAAACTCCTGTTTCGAAGCGCTGTTGCGGAAAAGGTCGTCAAGAATGCCGTTCATGTCAGGCACGACAGCACAGCGGTATCCCAACGCGAGATATCTGAGCTCTGAATCGGTGAGATCGACGGAATCCGAAATAAAGCCGGTGAGCGATTTGTCAAAAAGGACTTTTTCGACATGTCCCGGGATCTTTTCAAGAAGGGAAAAGTTTTCCGTGCAGCTCTTCCTGAGAAGAAAATTGGCAATAAGTCTGGCAAAAAAGCGGTATTCAACATTAGAGGCGTAAAAACAGCGGTAAAGGTTCACAAGATTTTCAGTGAGCGGAATGCCGGAAACCATTAAATTTCTTTCAATATCACGGTCCTCGCGGTATTCGTACCGGATTTTTGAATCCTCGAAACAGCGCTCCGTGTCAACCGCGACCGGTTCAAGGAGATTTGTCTTTTCAGCTGATTTGACGTATTTCTCAACAAATTCAGCAACTTCATCTGCTTTCCCGAAGAATGCCGCGAGCTTGCAGAAAAGCTCCACCGAATCTTCCGAAGGGTATTTTCTGCCTTCATAAAGTTCGGACACGCAGTAGAGATAATAAGCCGCGCAGATGCAGTCTTCGCGCGAAACATTATTCATTTTGCGGGCTACTGAATTACGAAGTCTTCTTCTCATCGCCAACCTCCTTTTAAGTTTGTCTTTTAGATTCATTGTTGACCTCCTCTTTTATTTCTGAAAGGCGTTTTGCTGTTATATACGCAATTTTGCAGAAGTCAAGTGTATTATTTAATTTATTTAATAGATATCCTTGATAACGCAATATTACTGGAGTTTTTATCGGTTTTTTTTGTAATCCGTACACTGAAAGCCCGTTTTTTAGTAATTTTTTTCTTCTGTTTTCACTTTCATGATAGGACATTATAGCTCAACTGAATAAAAAAATCAAGTTTTTTATTTTTAAAAAGATGTTTCTTTTTTATCGGAAACGGCTGTGAAGATTACACCGTATCGACGAAATTTCTTTCAACTAAATTAAAAACGAGGATCCCGCCGAAAAGCAGGATTAAAGTCGTCGCAATACTGATCCCGTATTCGGTGAAACTCGGCATTCCGGTTGAGAAAAAGGCGTGCTTGAAACCCTCGAGAACGGGAACGACAGGGTTGAGCATATAAAGAGAACGCCATTTTTCAGGTACCATCGAAAGCGGATAGACGATAGGGGTCGCATACATCCAGAGCTGTACTGCAAAAGTGACTAAGTGCGCCATATCACGGTATTTTGTGGTCAGCGAAGTAACAATGAGCCCGACTCCGAGCCCCAGCATCGCCATCTGAAGAACGAAAAAGGGAATTATCAAAACAGCCCAGCTCGGCGAAACGGCGGAGCCGGCAAGCCAGTAGACAAGCAGCATTATCAGGAAGAGAAGGAACTGGATCGAAAACTTCACAAGCGCCGAAATCACCTGAGAAACCGGCAGCGCAAGCCTCGAAAAATAAACTTTTTTAAATATGTAGGCGTTGTGCACGAAAGTGTTGGAAGTCGAAGTGAGACAGGAGGAAAAATAGTTCCACAGAATGATCCCGTTCATGTAAAAAAGGACCTGCGGCACGCCGTCTGTCGGGATCTTTGCGATATTTCCGAATACCAGAAGAAACATCAGAGTCGTGAAAATCGGCTGGATAAAGAACCAGAGCGGCCCGAGTATCGTCTGCTTGTAAACAGAGGTAATGTCCCTTTTCACGAACGATCTGACCAGGTCGCGGTATTGCCAGAGCTCGCGCAGATTTAGCCTGAAAAGCTTATCCTTCGGCGTGATTATCGTCGTCCATTTTTCGTTGTTTGATTCGCTCATAGTCACCTTCAAAAATCAAAAAGCTGAAAAATATATAAAATTCACGTGAATGGGCAAATTTTTAAGGGATCGTCTCAGAATAGCCGGAATAACAAATAAGAAAACCTTGATGATTTTGTCATGATCCTGATTGCGGGTTTTTGTTGTCGTTAAGCTGATAAAAGGAGGGAGTATTCTTCGCGCCAAGCTTTCTTTTCTTCAAAAGCAATGATCTCTTTTATTTTCTGCTTGAATTCACGCTGCATTTTGTTGCTTTCGTAAAAAGGGTAGTGCGTAAGATGGTAACATCTGCATTCCTCGCAGAAATATTTCCTCACAGGAATCTTTTTTGATCTGTTGTTGTGGCTTTTTGCTCCCTTGAGAGTTTCGTTAGCCTCTCTTTCCGTGTAGCAGATTTTTCCAGTGATTTCACATCTGATCTTTTTTTCGGAATCGTTTCTCATCTTTGCCTCCTTCTAAAAACAACCAACTTACACTTAATAAAAGGGATGAAAAACGAGGGAGTTGACGGAATTTTTTAAAAGTTGTTATTTTTTTCTGATTTTTTCCCAGAATCTGCTGAGAACCTTGCTTGCTGCAGATTTTGTCTGGTCGTATTTCTCAGCGATTTCCTGTTGTTCCGGAAGTTTATAGTCGGGATCTTTGAAATAGTCGTCAAGAATTTCCTTATTCAGAAATGAATAGTCGGAGTATTCTTTAGTCAAACCGTTTTCTAAGGCAAAAACAGTCAGTAATTCCGAAAGCATCGGATCCGACTTCTTTTTCCATTCCGAATCTAATAATGAAAGAGTCTGCTCCAGCGCTTCATGTGAAGCGAACATGGTTTCGATCGTGTTGTTATCAACAATATCAGGAACCTGTTCCTCAATAAGAGTTGTGCTGTCATCGTCTTCATTCGGATTTTCTGTTCCCGTTGTGGCAGCTTTCGACATTTTCAGACATTCTCTGATCTCATCCTCATCCATTCCCAGTGCCAGTACAGCTTTTTCAATGATATCGCAGTCTTCGAGATGCTGATCAGGAAAGGTTTTTCTGATATCTTCAAAGAAATTTTTCACTTTTTTGATTCGTCTGTATTTGTCGTCAGAAATGTGTTGTCCGCCGTTTTGGTCTGCCAGATTTGTTTTTTCTTCACTTGTGCTTATTGAATTTCCCAGCGAGAAAAAAAGATATTGGCTGAAAGGAATTCCTTGTTTAAATGCCTCTGAATTAGGGAAATAATATTTAAGAGCCTCTTTGACCGTTTCAATAACTTCTACGGAATATTCCCTATACTTTTTTTTGGCGTCCCATACGGCAAGATAGATTTTCTGCTCTATCGCCATTTTTGCATTTTCAGTGTTTTCAAGATCGAGAATTTTCAGATATTCATCAAAAAGTTCGTTTATTTTTTTAAATATCTGTTCCATGCCTACTCCTCGAACAATGCTTCAACCGTTCTGATTGCGCGTTCACTGCTTGTAGCTTCGATCATGTTGGTAAGACTGTTCATCAGATAGAGCGGGGTAATGTCATAAATCATTTCAGAGCCGTCCACGATTTTGCCTGCTTTAAATTCAACTTTGGAATAGACAAAGTTTCCGATGGAGCAGTCAAAGAATTTTTCGGCGAACTGAAAAACAGAGAAAAGAAGGAATGCCAAAGGTTTCGGTCCGAAAGTGATGTCAGCATAAATCTCTGCACCTTCTTCCAGTTTTTTTATTAAGGTTTTAAATGTGAACTGAAAGTTGGTTTTTGACGGGTCAAAAGCGTTGGAAAGCGTTTCGTAAGTGATTTTAGCACCGACAGTGTTAAAGTGATTAAGTTCTTCTTCGAAAAGTTTTGCGTTTTCGTCCCCGGCGTTCTCGCCGCCTTCGGTTTTAAGAAGGATGACTTTTACCTCGTCATCGGCTTTAAGCGTGTTTGCCAAAGCGCTGGTCGCAGCAAAATAAATCGGTTCCTTGATTTCAAGCAGAGCATTTCCGTCAACAGGATAGTGACGTTTTTCCATTCCTCTAAGCGGGAGTGTCGCAAATACGATTTTTTTCATCTTTTCACCTCAAATAAATAAAAAGTCCAATAGTTTCCAATAAATAACCCAAACATCATGGTTTCAAAGAACCCAGACACTATATACAAGCGTCGAAAAAAGAAAGAGTTGACAAAAAAATAAAAAAATTTCTGTTGAATGATAATTATTCTTTGTCTTCATCTATAGACAATATTTTAATGTTGCAGTCGTCCCCGTTAGTATATTTTTCCAATGCATACAAATAATCAGGAATGGTTGTGTCACGATTTTCATCCTGTATCTCCAGATGTATTCTGGAATTGAGTATTTTATATGTTTTGTTGTTGGATTCTTTTTTGTTGGATTCGCTATAGTTACTGCATTCAATGTCTTTGCGGCAAAATTCTTCTATGTCTGGAAAAAGTCTTTTCAATTTTGTGATTTCGGTGTTGTCCGGCGAAGGAGCAACTGTCATTAATATAGTTTCGTTTTCCTGTTCTCTTACTCGATATAAAGCAAGTATAAGCTCTACCGCTTTTAAAAACAAAAATCGTTTTCTCCAAATAAAAATCAAATCATTTTTGCTTATTTTCTCCAACTTATTAAAATTATTCAATATGTTCTTGAGCTCTGTTTTGTAATAATTTATAAAATTTTCTATTGTTTGTACCGATGCAGCCAGAATATTCTTAATTTCTTCAGCATCCAAATGAAAAACACCTACTCGTGTTTTCCACAAGGCTATTCCCAGCATTTCTATACCAAATTTTGCAGCGTCTTCATATTCTGACATAGCCAGCAGAATTTCTTTCTTTAACAAATCTTTTTGCCAAGGCAGTTCAACTTTACCGACAGCATAACCAAAGGCAAAAACAAGGCGTTTGTGGTGAAAGATGGATTCCTGAATGTTTTCATCGTTTTTTAATGAGTTTTCTATGATCGCATTTAAATAAGTATAAAGAAATCCGGGGGCATCTCTGTGAAATGCGGCCAGCAGAATACAAACTTCGTCTTTTGTAGCTTTCGGAACTTCAGGATTTTCTAATATTGTTACAGCCGCATCTGAAAGATCTTTTATTTTTTCATATAATTCTGCCGGAAAATCCGCATCATGGGTCGAGCGGCCTTGGTCCCATAAATTTACAATCCGAAGGTTCTCGAAAAAATAATTGGATTTTTCCAGTTCCATATCAACAGGAATTGGATCAAAAGCATTCCAACACAGGTAGCCCCTTTTATTATAAAAGCGAGTAAAAGATGAAGAAATCTCCATGCCTATATCAAGCTGGCAGTCTTTAGGAAAATTAGGAGAAGGAGTACACCGGCACTGACTTCCTTCTCTATAATGGTCTAATAAGAATGTTTTAACATCTTCACCATTGCGTGGTGGAATATAACTTTCTATTCTGCTTGTAACCCACCCTATTTCAGCAATGTCTTGCGTATTTTGAATAGTTTGATCCAATAATTCGGAGATAGATATCCCTTTTTTATTTTTGAAAGAATATGCTTTTCCCCAACCATCTTCGATAATATATTGCGGCCCTACAATATGAATATAATCTCTATGTGATTCATTTTCCCATTTGACTTCCACGGACTTAAATTTGGCGGGTCTTGAAACAGGAATAAATTCAAGGTGATATGGTTTAGGT
>Ga0265298_10007246_pt1 | contig 13507 bp, 12 predicted proteins | sample AusTroGonzalo_MG_3_FD_193486 | JGI IMG/M metagenome (GOLD analysis project Ga0265298, IMG submission 193486) | Bovine rumen microbial communities from tropical cattle in Woodstock, Queensland, Australia - Gonzalo_01 | ecosystem: Host-associated > Mammals > Digestive system > Stomach > Rumen ...
TGATCTTGGAGAAGGAGAGATAGAGGATGCGCTCGATGGCGAGGGCCAGACCGATGATCAAGCAGATGATGATCAGGGACATGAAAGCCGGACCACCTTCGATGAACTTTTGCTTGAGAGCCTGGTTGAGAGGCTGATCGCTGCCGCTGAGAAGGTCAGCCGCGTTCATCTCGTCCTGGGCGAAAGCGATGTTTGCAGAGAAGGCCATAGCGCCTGCAACTGCCAAAAACCTGAAAAACTTTTTCATAATGAATTTGATAATGTATTAGTTGTGATATATTCTATGCGCAGCAAATTATCTAAAAGCGGTGCAATTTAGCAAAAAAAATCCATTATTCAATAATTATTTTGAGATTTCGCCTTTGAGGTTCTTCTCCAACAAGGCCTTCACCTGGGCGTTTTCGGGGTGTTCTCCCATCAGGTGGAAGAGTTTTCCGAGGGCGCTCTCGGTGGTGATGTCGTGTCCGCAGATGACGCCGGCGTCCTTGAGCGTGCGGCCTGTGGCGTAGATATCCATGTCCACGTCGCCGCTTTGGCACTGGGTCACGTTGAGCAGGATCTTGCCCCGCGAGACGGCCTCGCGCACGAGGGCGAGGAACCAGGGGCGGCACGGGGCGTTGCCGGAACCGTAGGTCTCGAGGATGACGGCCCGCGAGCCGTCGCCGAGCAGGATGTCCCGCACGGCCTGCTCCGTGATGCCGGGATGCAGCTTGAGCACCGACACGCGCGTGTCAAGGTCGGTATGGATGGTCAGCCCCTTGCGGCGGTCGTGGCCGTAGTGGATGAAGCTGTTGTTGTAGTTGATGCTGATGCCGGCCGTAGCGAGCAGGGGATAGTTGGGCGACTTGAACGCGTCGAAGCCCGTGGCGTTGACCTTGATGCTGCGGTTGCCGCGCAGCAGCTGCGAATTGAAGCAGATGCACACCTCCGGGACCATCGGGTGGCCGTCGGAGTCCTTGGCGGTGGCGATCTCCACGGCGGAGATGAGGTTCTCCTTGCCGTCGGTGCGCGGCTCGCCGATCGGCAGCTGGCTGCCGGTGAAAATGACGGGCTTGCCCAGGTTCTCCAGCATGAAGCTCAGGGCCGAGGCGCTGTAGGCCATCGTGTCCGTGCCGTGCAGGATCACGAAGCCGTCATAGTCGTCATACCGGTCCCGGATCAGCGTGGCGAGCGACTGCCACAGGGTGGGCTCGACGTCGGCGGAGTCGATGAGCGGGTTGAAGGTATACGCGTCGATCTTCATCGCGAACTTGCGCAGTTCGGGTACTTCCTCCAGGATGCCGCTGAAATCGAAGGGTTTGAGGGTCCCGTCGGCGGGGTCCGCTTTCATGCCGATGGTGCCGCCCGTGTAGATGAGCAGGACGGAAGAGGGCGTGTTGCTCTCCTGGAACAGGTTGAATTTCAACTTCATATCGCAAAAAGTCTTTTGGCGTTTTCAGTGGTTGTCGCGGCCACCTCTTCCAGGCTGACCCCTTTCTGCTGGGCCAGGAAGGCGGCCACCAGGGGGATGTAGGCGCTTTCGTTCCGCTCGCCGCGATGCGGCGTGGGGGTGAGGTAGGGCGCGTCGGTCTCCAGCACGATGCGGTCCAGCGGAATGCGCTTCACGGTCTCGGCGAGGGAGGCCTTCTTGAAGGTCAGCACGCCGCCGATGCCCACGTACCAGTCGCCCAGGCGCTGCAGGCGCGCGAAGGTCTCGGCGCTGCCGCTGAATGCGTGCAGGTTCCCGCGCAGGCCCAGGTGGCGGCAGTCTTCGACGATGTCGAAAAAGTCGTCCGTGGCCTCGCGCAGGTGGATGTTGACGGGCAGGCCCCAGGCGGCGGCGAGTTCCAGCTGGACGCGGAAGGCTTCCTTCTGCTCCTCCTTGAAGTCGGCGCCATAGTGGTAGTCGAGCCCGATTTCGCCCACGGCCACGATGTCGCGGCCGCGCCAGGCCTCCAGGGCGTCGATTTCCCGGCGCCAGTCCTTGTCCACGGAGCCGGGATAGAGCCCGAGCATCGGACGCAGCACGCCGGGATGCCGCTCCACGAGGGCGAACATCCGCTCCCGCTCGCGCGAGTCGACGTCCGCCTGCAGCTGGACGGTCACGCCGGCGGCGACGCCGCGTGCGACGACCTCGTCCTCGCAGCCGGCGAAGGCTTCGTCGTAGGCGTGCGAATGCGTATCGATGTACTCCAACATATCTCGCAAAGTTAACCAATTTTTATATTGATAGTGCACCTTTGCAGGAGATCGATGTCGATGAAGCGCTCTTCCTCCAGCTGCCCGGCCAGGCGGGTGATGTCGGCGTAGCTCAGGCCCGTTTCCCGGCAGAGCTCGTCGAACTGGAGGCCGCGCTGTGCGCGGATGACCAGGGCCAGACGCACCAGCCGCTCCACCTCTTCCGCCGGCAGGGCGGTGGCGAAACGGGCGCGGACGGCGGCTTCCAGGTCCTCGCTGCGGGTGCGTTTGAGCCGCCCCAGCCCGAGCGAGACGGGCAGGGTCTCGGGCGTCGCCACAGGGGCGGCCACCTGCTCCTTGAGCAGCTGGTTGCAGCCCTGCGAGCGGATGTCGTCGATGCGGCCGGGCACGGCGAAAACGTCCCGCCCGTAGCCGGCGGCCAGGCGCGCCGTGATCATGCCGCCGCCCCGGATGCGGGATTCGATCAGGACGGTCGCGCCCGCCAGACCGGCGATGATGCGGTTGCGCCGGATGAAACCGAAGGCCGCCGGGAAGGTGCCGGGCGGGTAGTCGGTGACCAGGGCGCAGCCGGGCGTGGCGCACATCCGCTCCACGAAGGCGGTGTGGCGGCGGGGATACACGTCGTCGATGCCGACCGGGCTGACGCCGATGGTGGGGAGACCGCCCTCCAGCGCTGCGGCGTGCGCGGTGATGTCGACGCCCAGCGCGAGCCCGCTGACGACGGTCGGCCGGGCGGGCGCCTCCGCGAGGGCCCGTACGATACGCCGGCAGCAGTCGCGTCCGTAGAGGCTCTGGTCGCGCGTGCCGACGATGGCGACCGCCGGCCGGTCGCCGAAGAGTTCCGCGACCGGGGTGCTGCTGCGCACGTAGAGCAGCAGCGGGGCGTCGGGGCATTCCCGGAGGGCCTCCGGGTAATGCTCGTCGAAGATGTCCAGGAACTGGCAGCCCCGCGCGGAGAGCAGTTCGTACTCGCGCTGCGCGGCTTCCAGCGCGTCCGGCGTGATCTGTGCCGCGCGGGTGTTGTACGGCCCGAAGAGTTCGAGCCGCTCCTGCTCGGAGAGCGCGAAGACCGCCCGGGCGGAACCGAGCGCGTCGATCAGGGTGTGGGAGAATTTCGGCTCATTGCCGAAAATGGTGTTGAGCGCGATGGCGCTCACAACGGAAGAAGTTTTGTCGTCCATTTCTCATAGTGTTAACAGTCGGCGACAAAAATAAAGGATCCGGCTGACATTGCCAACCGGATCCATTAAGATTCGTATTTTTAATTACACAATCAGCATGGCATCGCCGTAGGGGCCGAATCTGTAATCGTTTTCCAAAGCACTTTGATACGCATTCATCACTTTTTCGTAGCCGCCGAAGGCCGCGACGGACATCAGCATCGTGGACTCCGGGAGGTGGAAGTTGGACACGATGGCGTCGGGGACGGAGAAATCGTAGGGCGGGAAGATGAACTTGTTGGTCCAGGTGTCGGTGGCGCGCACTTCGTGGCTGGTAGTCACGTAGGTCTCCAGGGCACGGATCACGGTCACGCCCACGGCGCAGATCTTATGGCCGCTGCGCTTGGTGTGGTTGATCTCGTCGGCCGCCTGCTCGCTGATGATGATGCGCTCGCCGTCCATGCGATGCTTGGACAGGTCCTCCACGTCCACGGTGCGGAAGTGGCCGATGCCCATGTGCACGGTGATGAAGGTCTTCTCGATGTCGTGCAGGATCATGCGGTTGAGCAGCTCGCGGCTGAAGTGCAGGCCGGCCGCCGGGGCGGACACGGCGCCTTCGTGCGTGGCGAAAATGGTCTGGAACTCCTCGGCGTCGCGCTCGGTCGGGGTCTGTTTCACCCACTCGGGGACGGGCGTCTGGCCGAGGGCGAAGAGGGCCGCCTTGAACTCGTCGTACGGTCCGTCATACAGGAAACGCAGGGTGCGGCCGCGGGAGGTCGTGTTGTCGATGACCTCGGCCACCATGCTCTCGTCTTCGCCGAAATAGAGCTTGTTGCCGATGCGGATCTTGCGGGCCGGATCCACGATCACGTCCCACAGGCGCTGCTCCCGGTTGAGCTCGCGGAGCAGGAACACCATGATGTCGGCGCCGGTCTTTTCCTTCTTGCCGAAGAGCTTGGCCGGGAAGACCTTGGTGTCGTTCAGCACGAAGCGGTCACCCTTGCCGAAGTACTCGATGATGTCCTTGAACTGACGGTGCTCGATCTCGCCGGTGTCCTTGTGAAGGACCATCAGCTTGCACTCGTCGCGCCACTGCACGTGCCCGTTCACTTCGGGCATCAGTTCAGTGGCGATTTTCTCCTGTGGGAGTTCGAAATCGAATTGAGAAAGTTTCATGCGTTCCGTATTGACAAAACATTCTTTATACGGAACATCATGGCAAAAAGTTTCACGCCGCGAAACTTATTTTTTCTTCGCGGCAGCCTGCCTGCGCTCGATGATGCGAAGGTTCTGCTGGGCGGCGTAGTCTTCCGGATCGATCTGGAGGGCTTTCTTGTAGTATTTGGCGGCCTGCTTGTCGTTGCCTTTGACAATCAGCCACCAGGAGCCGATGTTGTCGATGAAGACGGGATTCTTCGGATAAAGCTTGTTCATCCGCTCGGAAATGTCGCGGAAATATTCGTATCCGAGGGTGGAGCCGAGCTGGAAAAAGTCGCCGCAGTACTCGGCCATGCCCCGCTGGAGCGCCTCCGAGCCGGCGGCTTCGCCGTCGAGCGTCCAGGCGGGATGCGCTTCGCCCTCGCGCCTGATCAGTTCCTTGATCTCCTTCGCGGCCATGTCGGGGCTCTCCTTCTCATAAGCGGCCAGCGCGGAAATCTTGAGATAGTGCCAGCGCAGCTCGTCCGGCTGCGCGGCGATCATCGACTCCGCGACTTTGATGGCTTCGCCGAATGCCACCTCGTCGTAGAAGGTTTCTTCGAAATAATTGACATCCTGGCCGTCGGCGTCCTTGAGGGAGACGGTCGGCGGGTTGCCGAGGAACTTGCGCTGGCTGCCCTTCGGCACGACCTCGCTCCACTGCGACTTGTGGAACCAGTAGTTGAAGCGGGCCACGGGCACGGTCCTGTCCTCCGGGAAAGCCTCTTCCCAGCGGTCGAGCAGGGTCTCAACGCCTACGCCGTCGTAGCCGAGGTTGCGGACCAGGCGCTCGTAGCGGACCTGGAATTCTTCCGGGGTGGTCTGGGCCGCAGCGGCGGCACAGGCGGCAAGAGCCGCCAAAAGTATGATCAGTTTCTTCATATTCCTATACATTCATCAGGATCCGGCGGTCCTTGGGCAGCAGGTTGTTGCATCGGTTGCCGATGTTCTTCACGAAGCCCAGCGGGTGCCCCAGATACGTGACTGCGTTGTAGCCGGGAGCGGCCTGCGGCAGCACGAGCGCGTCCCGGTGGAGGAAGTGCAGGGCCGTCTGGCGATCCACGTCCACGCAGTGGTAGTCATTCCTATCAAATTTAATGCTCAACGCGTAGTCCGCATCGGGCACGAAATCCTTTCCTTTCAATTCGCCCTTCCGGAGTCCGCCCGGACGCAGCGGATGCAGCACGGCCAGGTCGGCCTTCTTCGCCGCCGGCTGCGACGCAGTCTTGCGCAGCGCCCCGGCCCATTGCCCCTCGCCCGGCACGACGCCCGCTTCCAGCAGGTGTCCGTGGGGCGTCCGGCGTATGCCGTAATCTTCGAATTCCTCCTCCGGCTCAAGGATCTCGCCGCCCAGTTCGGCGGCTGCCCAGGCCAGGTTGTCGTCGTTCTCCGCGGCTTCGTAGGTGCAAGTGCTGTAGAGCAGCCAGCCGCCTTCGCGCAGCGCCGGCCACACATCCGCCAGGATGCGACGCTGGCGTGACGCGCACAGCTCCACCACCGCCGGACTCCACTCCTCGCGGGCCCGCGGGTCCTTGCGGAACATCCCTTCGCCGCTGCACGGCACGTCCGCGACGATGATATCGAAATATCCGCGCAGCTGCGCGAATGCCGCCGGGTCCACGCTCGTCACGACCACGTTCGGGTCGCCCCAGCGCGCCACATTGTCATCCAGCACGCCCACGCGCGCCTTCATCACCTCGTTCGCGACCAGCAGGAAATCATCCCCGCACCGCTCCCGCAGCGACGCCGCCAGGTCCGTCGTCTTTCCGCCCGGAGCCGCGCAGAGATCCAGTACGCGGATGACCGATTGCTCCGCAGTGGAAGCGGCAGCAGCCTCGCCAGACCGTAGCCACCCTCGGCTCCGTAAGAGGGAGGGGCCCGCTTCCGAAGGAAGTGGGAAGGGTCCGGCGCAGCCGGACGTCTGGCGAGGCTGGCTGCCGTGGAACGGAGGATAATCGGTCAGGAGTTTCCGGAAAAGATGGCCGACGTACATGGCGGACGAGTCCTGCACGTAATAGCAGCCGGCGTGGAAAAGGGGGTCGAGCGTGAAAACGGGCCGCTCCGACAGGATGCGGCCGTACGGCGACCAGGGGACCGGCGTTCCTGCCGGCCCGTCAAGTCCCTTGAACGGATTGAGTCGGATCGAGACGGAAGCCTCCTCCATCACATCTGCGGCATGCGCCCCTCGGAGGCATCCACGAGGCCGTCCACCATCTTGTCGATCGCCTGCTGCAGCTTGCTGCCCAGCATCGTCTTCATCATGAAATTCAGATTGGCGTCCAGATCGATCCAGAAATCGGTCCGGCCCGGCAGGTTCGACGGCTCGAAATGCATCACACCCACAAACTCCACCGGCGACTCGCTGCTGCTGATCCGGATCAGCCGGTACGGCTGCCGGTCATCCACGCGCACCCCGATCCGGAAGCCCTGGACCGTGGCGGTCAGGTTGTCATAATCGGCCGTGATCTCGGCGTTGACCTTGCCCTGAGGCACCATCTTGGCGAAATTGCGCAGGTCCGTAAAAGCCATGTACAACTCCTCGGGACGCTTGGCCACCTGGCCGTGTTTGCTGGTATAGTGTGCTGTCATAGTCTCTGAAAAATGATTACATTTGTGGCATCGAATGCAAAGATAGCAATTTTCTGATGCACAGGATATACTTCGAACGACGCTGCATCATCATCTGCAGTCCCGACGAGCAGGCGCTCTCCGACCCCAACGCCGTGGAGTTCCACTTCGGCGAGCGGATCGACATCCACACCCTCGTGGCGATGTTCGAAGCCTCCGAGTCCCTGTCCCGCATCTACATTCCCACCGACAACACCGCCTGGATGTACCGCCGCGTCTGCGCCGAATTCCGCGAAGTCGACGCCGCCGGCGGCCTGGTCTCCAACCGCCGCGGCGACTACCTGCTGATCCAGCGCAGCGGCCTCTGGGACCTGCCCAAGGGACATCGCGAAGAAGGCGAGGACATTCGCGTCACGGCCCTGCGCGAAGTGCAGGAAGAGACGGGTGTGGACCAGTTGGAGCTCCGCGACCTGATCTGCGTCACGGACCACTGCTACCTGCGCGACGGCATCTGGCACCTCAAGCACACCTGGTGGTATGACATGCTCTACACCGACCCGGTGGACCTCACCCCGCAGCGCGAAGAAGACATCTCCCGCGCCGCCTGGGTCGCCCGCTCCAGCCTGCCCCCCTTCCTCAAGAACACCTACCCCTCCATCCAGGAAGTCTTCCGGGAAGCGAAGGTTTAGGGCCGAATTTCTACTCCGTCTTGACGGTCTGGGCGGGGTCGACGCGGGAGATGAAGAGGGTGGGGATGAGCAGCAGAAGCAGGATGCCCGCGAAGGCGGCGGCGTCTGCCAGCAGGATGCCCGGCAGGTTCACGTGCACGGGCACGAAAGAAACAAAGTAATTCTCCGGATTGAGCTTGATCGCATGGGTCGTGCCCTGGATCAGGCAGAAGAGCAGCGCGAGCGCGTTGCCCGCGGCCATGCCGATGGCGGCCGTGCGGGCGCCCACCCGCAGGAAGACCCCGGCCACGGCGCGGTTGCCCATGCCGAGGGTCTTGAGCGTGCCGATCGTGGAGACATGCCGGAAAAGCAGGATCAGCAGCCCGGAAATCATATTGAATCCCGCCACGACGGTCATCAGCAGCAGGATCGCATAGACGTTGAAATCGATCAGGTCCAGCCAGTCGAACAACTGGGGGAAGCGCTCGGTCGCCGCCACGGCGCGCAGCGGCTCCTCGTCGTCCTGTACGTTGAGCTGGGCGTGCCAGCCCAGCTCCGCGGTCTTCTCCGCGAGCGCGCGACGGCTCCGCAGGCGCGGTTCCAGGGTCACTTCCAGCAGCGAGGACTCCTCCTCGCTCCACTCATTCAGCCGGCGCAGGTCCCCGATCGGGACATAGAGCAGCTGCCCGTCCTCCGTCGCCATGGGACTGGGATAGACGTCTATGATGTGCCAGCGGCGGATCTTGGTCTTCTCGCCGGCATAATAGGCGACCAGATCATCCCCGACGCCGAGGCTGAAGCGCTCGGCGAGCGTGGCGGGAATCCGGACGCCCAGGGAGACGGTGTCGGCCGTCGTCCCCTTGAACACGGCGCCCTGGATATCGTCGCCAAGCCGGAGGATGCCGGCGTTGTAGACGACCGGTTCGATCCGCTCCACGCCGCGCACCCCCTCCAGGTCCTTCAGGCAGGAGGGGGTGCGGACGGGATCGGCGCCGCCGGTCAGGTCGGCCGCGGTGTTGGTCAGCAGGACATCGCCCGTGACCGCCGTGACGCCGCCGCGGATTTCCCGCCGGAAACCGGCGGAAATGGCGACAGCGATGATGATGACAAAGAAGGAGATGGCGATCGCCGTGACCGCCATCTTCTCCTTGACGCGCAGGCGCCGGGCGATGAAGCCTCCGGCCTGCATGAAATTACCAGATATGGACGCGCTCGCTCTCCGGACGCCACATCGCCTCGCCCTCCTGGATGCCGAAGGCCTCGAAGAACTGGTCGAAGTTGCGCAGGGTCACGTTCACGCGGTTGTTGCCCAGCGAGTGGACGTCGAGCTTGGTCAGGCGGGCCTTCTCCTCATCGGTGATGTTCTGGGCCCACACACGGGCGTAGCCGAGGAAGAAGCGCTGCTCGGCGGTGAAGCCGTCGATCGGGGCGGGCACCTTGTCGCCGAGGGCGTTGTGCAGGGCCGTCCACGCGACGCTCACGCCGCCGTGGTCGGCGATGTTCTCACCGAGGGTCAGCTCGCCGTTGGCCATCAGGCCGGGCACGATCTCCACCTCGTTGAACTGGTCCACGAGGACGTGGGTCTTCGCCACGAAGGCGGCGCGGTCCTCGGCGGTCCACCAGTTGTTCATATTGCCGTCCTTATCGAACAGGCTGCCCTGGTCGTCAAAGCCGTGGGTCATCTCGTGGCCGATCACCACGCCGATGGCGCCATAGTTCACGGCGTCGTCCGCATCCGGGTTGAAGAACGGCGGCTGCAGGATACCGGCCGGGAAGCAGATCTCGTTGGTCGTCGGGTTGTAGTAAGCGTTGACCGTCTGCGGGGTCATGTGCCACTCGGTCGGGTCGGTCGGCTGGCCGAGCTTGGAGAGGTTGTCGGCGACATACCAGGCGTTCGCGGCGAGCAGGTTCTCGTAGTAGCTCAGCGCGGGATCCACGTTGAGGGTGCTGTAGTCCTTCCACTCATCGGGATAGCCGATCTTCACGGTGAAGGCGGCCAGCTTCTCCTGGGCCTTGGCCTTGGTGGCGTCGGACATCCAGTCGAGGGAGTCGATATGCTGGCCGAGGGAGATCTGGAGGTTCTTCACCAGGTCAAGCATCTTCTGCTTGGAGCTCTCCGGGAAGTATTTCGCGACGTACATCTGGCCCACGGCCTCGCCGAGGATGCTGTTGGGCACGCTCATCGCACGCTTCCAGCGCGGCTTCTGCTCGGTGATGCCGCTCATCTGCGTGCTGAAGAAATCGAAGTTGGCGGCATAGAAGTCATCGGACAGGCAGCTGGCGGCGCCGCTGATCAGATGGGCGGCCAGGTAGTCCTTGAGAACTTCCAGCTTGCTCTCCTTGAAGAGCTTGCTGAAGCCCTGGAAGAAGGACGGCTGCTCCACGATCACCTTGTCCATTTCGGGGATGCCCATGGCCTCACGGAAAGCCTTGAAGTCGAAGCCGGCATAGGCCTTGTCGATCTGGGCGGTGCTCATCGGGTTGTAGATCTTCTCCATGTCGCGGTTCTGCACGCTGGTCCAGGAGAACTGCGCCAGCTTGTCCTCGATGCCCGCGGCGTTGGCGGCGCGCTGCTCGGCGTTGTCCAGGCCCGCGAGGGCGAAGAGCTTGGCGAGCATGGCCTCATAGCCCTTGCGCAGCTCGGCGTTGGCGGGATCCACGTAGTAGTCGCGGTCGCCCATGCCGAGGCCACCCTGGCCGAGGTAGAAGACCTGGGTCTTGCTGTCCATCAGGTCGGCGTCCACGCCGCCCCCGAAGAAGCCGCCCTCGCCCACGAGGTTCATCTTGCCGAGGTGCGCGGCCAGCGCCTTCTTGTCAGCGACGGCATACAGTTCGTCGAGGTATTTCTTGAGCGGCGCGGCACCTTCCGCGTTGAGGCGGGTGGAGTCGAGGCCCTGCTTGTACAGGTCCACGATCTTCTGCTCGACCGTGCCGGCTTCCGGGTTCATCTGGGTCATCTCGGAGAACAGGGCGTTGAGGTTCTCCACGTTCTGCTCACGCAGCACGTCGAAGGAACCGAAACGGGCATACTCGGGTTTGAGGGGATTCTTTTCCATCCAGCCGCCGTTGGCATACTGGAAGAAGTTTTCACCAGGGGCCACGGTCAGATCCATGTCGGTCGGATCCAGGGCCGGAGCCTTCGTTTCCTTGGGCTGGCAGGCTGCCAGCATCATCACAGGAATCATAATTGCAATAATCCTTTTCATATTTTAAGAAGTTGTATCTTTCAAATTGCCTGCGAATTTAAGGAAAATTCCGATATTTGCCGTGAAAATGAATCAGAAAGCAAGAGATATCCTCCGCCGGTATTCGGTGGCGACCGTGGGGTTGGTGCTCGTGGCGCTCGGCGTGGCGCTGTCGATCATCTCCAATCTGGGCACGGCGCCGCTGTCCTGCCCGTCCTACGTGCTGAACCTGCGCTGGCCGGTCCTGTCGGTCGGTACCTTCACGCTGCTGATCAACACGTCACTGATTCTGATCCAGCTGCTCCTGCTCCGCAGGAATTTCAAAGCCCAGTACTGGATGCAGATTCCGGCTTCGGCCCTGTTCGGTTACCTGATTGACGGCTGCCTCTGGGCGCTGGCCTGGCTGCATCCCGCAACCTTCGCCGCCCGCCTGGGCCTGACCGTGGTGGCCGGCCTGGTGACGGCCTTCGGCGTGAGCATCGAAGTGGCGGCGAACGCCTGGATGCTGTCAGCTGAGATGACGGTGGCGGCGTTCAGCCAGGTGCTGCTCAAGCCCTTCGGCCCGGTCAAGGTGGTGATGGATTCGCTGATGGTGGTGATCTCGGCGTTCCTCTGCCTGCTGTTCTTCGGCAACCTGTTCGGCGCCGGCGAATTTACCGGCTGGGCGGACCTGCTGCTGGCGCGCACGCCGGGCGTCGTCATCGGCCTGGGTACGCTCCTGCTGGCCATCCTGCCGGGCGCGATGATGCGCCTGACCGATCCGCTGGTGGCCCGGCTCAGGGACAGATCCGGTACATGTGATTGAAAATCTCCATCGTCCGCTCCACATACACGCAAGTCTCCGTTCCCCGGAAGGTGCCCACTTTCACGGCGCCGCTCTCCAGCACGCTCTCATCTCCCATCTGCGGTAATACCTGGTCCACGATATTGTCCCAGGAAACAGGATCTACGCCCAGGTGGTTGGCGAGATTGATGCAGTCGTCGATGCGCCCAATCCCGGCGTTGTAGCCGGCCAGGGCGAATTTGTAGCGCTCAGTCCGGTCGTCCGACACGCTGGCGTAACGCTTGAGCAGCGATGCGAGAATCAGGGCGCCCGCGCGGATGTTCGTTTCCGGATCCAGCGGGTCCGTGATATCGTATTTTTCTGCGGTCTTGGGCATCATCTGCATCAGACCCAGGGCGCCGCGCGAGGAGCGGGCCTCGATGTGGAAACGCGACTCCTGGTACATCACGGCGGCGAGCAGGTGCCAGTCCAGCCCGACGGAGTCGGCGTAGTGGCGGATCAGGCTGTCGTAAGGGCTGATCCGCGCCCGCGGGCGGCTCCGGTAGGGGTTGAAGCGCCGCAGGAAGACTTCCCGCGTGGACGCGTATTCGTCGGACGCGTGCCAGGTGTCGATCCATTCGTTCAGCTCGTGCATGCCGGCGTGCTCGTCGTGACGCATCAGCCAGACGCTCATGCTGTCCACGGGTACGGAAATCAGCACGCTGTCCACGGCGAGGCTGTCCCCCCAGGGGACGACGACAAGGTCCACGACACCGCTGCGCAGCGAGTCCAGGTAGCTGTTGTTGCGCTCGGTCAGACTGATGTCGATGGTCTGGCCGTTATCGGCGGCGAAGCGCTTCAACAGATGATAATGATAGCCGATAATGAGGGCTTTGGAGGTGTCCGCGAGCGGAGCCAGTTCCAGCACGCCGCGAATGTGTTCAGGCTTCACGCGCGGCTCCGGCCGGTGGGCAAAGCGGGTGGAGAGGGCGCTGCCGGCGACCAGCACGGCGGCGACGATCAGACAGACGGTTTCTTTGCGGATCATCGGGAGGAAGATCTGAAATTACTCTGCTGGCCGCCTCTTCCCGGGCTGGGTGTAGAAGGGCCAGAAAATGCCGATCTTGAATCCGTCCATGCCATTCTGGGTGACGATGTAGCGGTCGGCACTGAAGTAATCAGGATGCAGCAGGGGCCAGCCCACGCCGGCATTCTGATATTTGAGGAAGATACAGGCGCGCTTCCACTGCACGTTGACGAAGAGGTCGAACCAGGGGCCGTTGGTGTAGAGCCGCTCGGCCTGGTTGTGGAAGACGCCCAGGTTGGGATTCCAGGCAGGGGAGTACCAGGGGGTATTGTAATAGGCGTCTGCGCCTATCTGCATGGTCATCACGTTCTGGCGCTGTTCGTTGCGCTGCACCACGAATTCGACGAAGTAGCGGAAATTGAAGGCGGCCGCGGGCAGCGGCAGGACCTCGGGATTGGAGGAGACCTGGAACAGCGCCCGGTGGTCGAGGTGCACGGGACCGAGTTTGAACTCCTTGCGCAACTGCGCGGAGAGCACGCTCATGGCCTTGTCGTTCTGCCGGATGATGCCGTCCGTGCCGTAGTAGAGATTGCCGGCAAGCAGGGCATAGCCCACGTCGGCGGACAGCCGCCAGTAGGGGATGTCCAGCCGACCCTGGATGCGGGTCGTGGAGATCTTGCCGAAATCGTTGTCCCAGCTGTAGTGGTTCAGGTTGAGGTGCTGCTGGTAGAATGTCGGATTCTCGAGGGTGGTCTCGAAAT
>Ga0265298_10007249_pt1 | contig 13504 bp, 6 predicted proteins | sample AusTroGonzalo_MG_3_FD_193486 | JGI IMG/M metagenome (GOLD analysis project Ga0265298, IMG submission 193486) | Bovine rumen microbial communities from tropical cattle in Woodstock, Queensland, Australia - Gonzalo_01 | ecosystem: Host-associated > Mammals > Digestive system > Stomach > Rumen ...
CGCCGGGGAGACTCTTTGGTTCAAAGGCTGGGTGCAGGAAGCCTCCCGGCTGTCGGCCCTTCCGCCCAGCAATTTCCTCTATGCCGAGGTGCTGGATGCCCAGGGCGCGGCCGTGGTGCGGGTCAAGATCAAACGGACCCGGGGGGCCTTCCCGGGATGCATCGAACTCCCGGACAACCTGGCCACCGGTGATTATACCCTCCGGGCCTATACCCTCTGGCAGCTGAACAATGACCCGGAGTACCTTTTCCACGAAAGGATCCGTATCATCGGCGCCCAGGAGCCAAAGGAAAAGAAAGCCCACACGTCCCCGGAGGCGCTGGAAATCAGCTTCTGGCCGGAAGGCGGACGGTATTATGCCGGCCACAAGGCCGTTGTGGGCTTCAAGGTGGTGGACCGGCAAGGCCGGAGTGCCGATTTTCACGGCTTTCTGGTGAGCGATACCGGCGAGGTGGAAGGGCATGTTTTTACCAGCCACGACGGCATGGGATCCTTTGCCTTCGTGCCCCAGGCCGGCCGCCGTTACAGCATCCAGGAGGCCTCCGGCCAACGGCATCCCCTCCCCGAGCCGTCGGAGACGGGTGCCACCCTGCATCTGCAAATCCATGCCGACCAATATTATGTGAGTACCCTGGGTTTTGGCGGCGGACAGGCCAGCCTGCTGGTTCGCGACGCCTCCGAACTCTATCCCGTGGCCGATGTCCTGCTGGACGGCACCCAGCGGACGCTGCGGATGGACCGCTCGTTCTTCCGTCCGGGCATCAACCATTTCCTGCTGGTGAATTCCCGCGGCAAGATCCTGGCCGAACGGCTTTTCTTCATCCGTGACGGGAAGGCCCCCCTGTGCCAGCTCAAGATGGACCGCCTGGAGGGCGATTCCCGCGCGCTCGTGACGGGCGTTGTCTCCCTCACCGATCCGGACGGAACGCCCCTGGACGGAAACTGCTCGGTCTCGGTGGTGCGGGGCGCGCTCAAAAACTGGCAGCAGGCCGACGGCATTGTCTCCTACCTGGGCCTGAGCAGCGAGCTCAAAGGCCGGATCAATGACCCGTATTATTATTTCGATCCGGAGATTCCCGAGCCCCAGCGGAACGCCGCGCTGGACCTCCTGATGATGATCCAGGGGTGGCGCTACTACGACCTGGAGCAGATTACCGACCTCAAGGGCGGTAAGTTCCCCCTCAAATATGTGCGGGAGCAGCTGCAGGAGATCCGCGGCCGCATAGACCGCCTGCTGTCGTCCAAAATGCCCAAGAACTTTACCTTCACCTTTATGGTTCCCAAGCAGAATGTCCTGCATTCGATCAAGGTGGAGCGGGGCCGGGAATTCATCATCGACAGCCTGGATTTTCCGGAGAACACCGAGTTCCTGATCAATATCGGCACCTCGCGCCTGGGCGCCAGCTATCTTCCGAAATGGAACGGGGATCCGGCGGCCGGGCCTTATGTTTACAAACCGGCGCCCGGAAAGGCGAATGACCTGCGGGAAGCGTTTTCCCCGCTGGGCGAGCTGGCGGCGGACGACACCCTGGCGGCCGCGGTGGTATCGGCCTCCTATGCCGACGACAACGTGCTCTTTTTCGGCAACAGCTACCGCGAGGACCTGGCCTATTACAAGGACCTCACCATCGTGGAGTACCTGAGCATGAAAAAGGCCGTGTTCGAGTATGACGGCGAGAACATGTATAACCGGAACCGGCGGCGTGCGGGCGCTTCCGACGATTTTGAGGAAGAGGAGGAGTCTGGGAAGGTCAAACTCATCGTGGACGACATGGAACAGGACTGGTGGGGCTTTGACATGGTGCATCTGGGCGATCTACGCAGCCTGAGCATTTCCATGCAGCCGGATCCCTTGTATGGCGGCGACGGGGGCGTGGTCCATATCTCCGTGAAGCCCGGCGGCCTCAAAAAGAGTGCGGCCCGAAACCCGTCCCTGCTCTATTTCGTGCCGCTCGGGTATCAGGAGCCCCGCTATTTCGAGTCGCCCCGTTACGACCGGGGGGACAGCATGACCTACGACGCCCGCAACACCCTCTGGTGGTCTCCCGACCTGGCTATCACCGGCGGCCGGGCCACCCTTGCCTTCTGCAACAGCGACCAGCCCGATTTCCCCTACATCATCCGGATCGAGGGCCTGAGTGCCGACGGCCGCCCCTTCTCCCGCCACTGCCTGGTGGAGCCGTAGCTGCCGGCGCTTAGTCGCAGACGGGACGGATGCAGAAGCCGTTGCAGCGGTCGCTGCTGTTCACGGAAAAAGAATTGTAACTTAAGAACAGGTAACTGGCGCGGTCCGGGCGGTCTTCGCGAAGCGAGGACGACCAGTACATCCCAAAGTCCCCTTCGCTCACCAGGGAGTCATCGGACCGGTATCCTGCGACGGGAAGGAAGATGCTGTTGTTTTTTTCCAGGCAGGTGACAAGCCAGCCATTGTGGTTGTTGATGGTCATCCACTTCCAACTGTACCCGGGATTGTCCCGCGTGCTCAGGAGGGCCTTGATTTCCGCACCGGTGGGAATCCGCCATCGGCCTCCCAGCGCGGCAAAGGCGATATCGTTGGACTTGTCCAGGACCATTTTGTTGTCCACGTAGCCGTAATCGGGATCGTAATTGTATTTGGACAACGCATCGTTGGTCCGGTAACAGAGCTTATAGGTGCGCCAGTTGAAATACTCCTTGGTCTCGATCTCGCCCCAGGCGTAGAAGGCCCCGGCCTCGTCCTGCGAAGGCGCCTCCAGGTTCACGTTGGCCCATTTGACCGAGAGGCCCATGTCCACCGGCCCAACCGTGGTGAACCGGGCAATCTTGCCATAGTAGGTGACCCCTTCCGACTTGAGATAGGTTACGAAGAAATAGGCCGTTCCGGGGGTGAGGTCGGACACCGTGAACGAGAAGCTGCCGTCCTTTTCCAACTCTTCAATCACTTGCGAGGCACCGTTGTCGAAGGTGGGCGTCGGATGGTCCGACCAGATGAATCCGATTTCCCGGTCCGGCATCTCCCGCAGGGTGACCAGCTGTCCCTGGAGCAGGGCCGAACTGGTCGTGACGCTCCTGGCCGTCCCCGTCTCGATCTGCCCGGGGACATAAAACAACTCCTCCGGATCGGATTTCCCGCAGGCAACCACCAGCAGCGGCACCAGGGCCGACAGAATCAAAAGCAACCTTTTCATAGCGATATCAAGTTGGGCCAATGACAAAAATACGAAAAAGCTTGTCATTCAACAAATTTTGGGTGCCCTTTCGTTGATGATTTCCAACTGGCAATTGGTTTGACAGGAGTCTTCATAATATGTCTTTTGGCTATTACTGAATCTTATTTTGATTACTTCTATGTCTCAAGGATTCTGCGATAGGATGGTCTTTCTTGTCCGTCCCTTCTCCCGCCACTGCCTGGTGGAGCCGTAAGCTTAGAACAGTGTAATGCGAGGCCGTGGGAAATCATGAGGAAGGTCCTCATGATTTTTGGTGAAGGTCTCATTTTGGGGCCGACACCTTCCCCGGCAGTTCGGCCCCTCAGGCCTCTCTATGGCCATTTCATTGGGGAAGGTCCCTGGCAAAAAAACAGACCTTCCCCAAATAGCCCGGGCACAGTTATGAGCGACGCGAACAATTCACTGAGCGAAGCGAACAGGCGGCTTCTGCCGCCAGCCCCTCTCCCGAGGAGAGGGGTTTGGGGTGAGGGTAACGGGTATAATTGACAAAAACGGTTGGTAACCTTGACAAAAGTGGTTGGTGACGGCCGCCGCGAGGAGGGCCATTTCCCGGAGCCCCCCGCAGCGGCGAGCCGTAGCCGCCGAGCCTGGTTATGCGAGGCGGCGTCACCGGTTACCTTTCTTTTTCTCGTCATTGAAAAAGAGGTACCACTTGATGAAGTTATCTACTCTTGACTCCGCTAGGCCACGGTGAGATCTTATCTGGTCCTTAATGTGCCCAAAGAAGGCCTCTAGGGCGTTTGTTGTCTTCGGAACACCCGGATAATCTATGTATGTAAATAGGTTTGGCAGAGCCCTTTTCAAATGGATATAAGCCTTTCTCAAGTCATTATGTACATAGTATTCCTGATGCGTTTGAGGGACGACCGCTTTCTGAAAGACATACTCCCTGTTCTCTTCCACCCAGTTGGAATATACATTTAACCACCACAACTTATCGTTAACTGTATACACATCACTGAGTTGTTGCACTATGTTCCGGAATAGTCTTGTTTCTGGATATCTTGGTTTTTGAGTGATTGATGCCAGACAATCTCGTTGAACATGAACAACGCAACGCTGCCGGGGCACATCTGGGTATACATACTGGACAGCCCGTATAATGTTGTCTCCACCATCCGTTGTAACCCCGATGACATCATATCCTAAATCTCTGATGCTGAGCAGATCTGCTGCAATCTCGTTTTGATCTTCGTGTGCGGCAAAACGATAGAAGATGGTCCGCTTCAGGTTCTCTGCGCGGTACACAATCAAGCAATGATCATCAGAATAATATGTGCCATCAATGAGTAGATAGATTGGTCTGGTCGTATTCATGGTCCAGGAGGGTGATGTGTCGAGATACTCATCAAACCATCTGTGGAGCTGACGGGCACTATATCCGCTATCGTGCGCTATATCTTCAATGGTCTGTTTGCCAAGAACCCATTTGCGGAACCAGACGAGCCGGTTGCTTCTGCTAACACCTTCTTTACGTTTGACAAATGAAGCTCCGCAATCCTGGCATTTATACCTTTGGCGGCCCTCCCTAAGGCCCCAACGAATGATACTCAAAGAGCCGCATTTGGGGCATCTTTGACGTCTCCATATTTTCGGCATATCGCTACTTTATTGAAACGCTTTTCAATAAGGTAGTCATAAATATCAATAAATCAAATGCTTATAGGGTGTTTCACCAACCGAAAATGGCAATTATATCGGTAACGTGGATGAGGGTCGTCCTCGAAGCAAAGAAAGCTGCCCTAAGGCAGCTTTCTGAAGCGGAGAGGACGAGATTCGAACTCGTGGTACAGAATAACCCGTACGGCAGTTTAGCAAACTGCTGGTTTCAGCCACTCACCCACCTCTCCGGGACTGCAAAGATACGAATTTTTCCGTAATTCCAACAAATGGGCGCCGAAAAATGCTATTCTTGGGCCCGGGCGGTGCGGATGGGGATGGGACGGCCGTCGCGGAAGGCAATGATGCAGGCGTCCGGGAAGCCCAGCAGACGCACCGTATTCAGTTCGGCCAGGGCCTCGCGATAGGTGGGAAAAACGCCCACGGAATAGGTGTAGCGCAGGTTGGCCGACAGCCGCTCATAGACGGGCGAGAGTCCGGCAATCTCCTCCAGCGTGGCGTGGCGGCTGCTCGTGAACAGCTGGATCTGGTACACCAGGCCGGCCGGCAGGGTATTGTCCTGGGCGAATCGGCCCACCGGCATGCGGCGGAACGAACGGTTGGGGCGGGGGGCGGCTACTTTCATGCGCAGTTTTCCGCCCCAGGCGCGTTTGGCGAAGGTGTAGCTGCGGTCGGCCCCAACCAGCTCGCGGTCGTCGTTCTCCGAGGCCGATACCACGCCGCTGCGCAGGAAGGACTGCTCGATGAGGCGGATTTCCAGGTTGGTCTCTTCCAGCAGCCGGCGCAGGGGTTGCAGGGCGGCCTCCCTTTCGCGGATGCGGGCGGTGAGTGCGGCGGTTTCCTGTTCCGACGCCCGGGCCAGCCGGCTGCGCAGCTCGTCCAGGCCCTTTTCGTGCTGGTACACGGAGTCCCGGAGCGTCCGGGCTTCGTCCATCTTGCGTTTGTACAGGCGCGTATTGGCGTTGTCGGGGGCGTTGTCGGTCATCACCGACTCGTTGTCTATCCGGGTGAGGTCCTTCACCTCGCGGAGGGAGGCGAGCCGGGCCAGGTCGCCGGGATGATGGATGGCCTTCCGCTGCGGTTCGGGCTCATAATCCAGCACATAGACATACACGCTGTCGGCCGAACAGTCCCGGTTGGAGGCGAAGAGGGTGTACTCCCCGTCGTCGGTGACCATCATCAGGAAATCATCGGCCGGCGAACTGAAGGGGAAGCCCAGGTTCACGGGGTCTCCCCAGGAATGGGTGTCGTCGTCCCAGGCCGATGCATAGAGGTCGAAGCCGCCCATGCCGTAGAGTCCGTCGGAGGCGAAATACAGGGTCTGGCCGTCGGGGGAGAGCATGGGGAAGATGTCGCTGCCGGGGGATACCAGGCTCTCGCCCAGCAGCTGGGGCGCCCGCCACAGGCTGTCCAGGTCTTCGGTGACAAAGATGCTGCGCGACCCGCCGCGGTCCGGGGCCGAGTAGTAGATGGTGGTCTCTCCCTTCGGGAAAAAGACGGGATAGCCCCCCAGGCTGTCCAGGACATTGGGGGTGGGGTGCCACGACTGCGACTTGGCCGGGTAGAAGAGGAAGAAATCCTTCCGGGAGAAGCGCTGACGGGCCACCACGTGCGGCATGGCGCAGAAATCCGTCATGTTCAGGGCGTTCTGCGACTGGGTGATGCGCCGGTCCAGGTCTTTCTGCTGCTGCGGCGTGAGACTGGCCCCCGGAATGGACAGGTAGCGGGCAAGGGCTTCCTCGAAATGGTAGGTCCGGTGCAGGCTGTCGCCCGCTTCCATGAGCGCCGTGGCGGCACTTCTGGGCTGGGCCGCCAGGGTGATTCCGGCGGTCAGCAGGCAGAAAACGATGCCCCATAAGCGCGTATGCATGGTGTTAACTTGCAAAATCTTGCAAAATTAAGAAATAGTTGGTACATTTGCACCCTATTTGCCGTGAAGTCTAATAAATTTAAAGTATAATTGACATGCAAAGCAAAGGTTGGATTCGAATTGTGCTGATCGCCCTCGCCATCGCCAGCGTGTGGCAGCTCTCCTTTACTGCGATTACCCGCATCCAGGAGAACAAGGCTGCCAAGTATGCCGAAGAGCAGGCGCTGCAATTCGTAGAAACAAACAATGTGCCCGCAGAAGTTCGCGAATATGTGATGGACTCTGTGGCCAACATCAGGAACCGGGCCTACATTGACTCCATCGGTCCGGAAAAAGTGTTCATGAAGTACTCCTACCAGAGCGTCAAGGAAAAGGAAATCAACCTGGGCCTGGACCTCAAGGGTGGTATGAACGTCATGTTGCAGGTGCAGTTGGAAGACCTGGTGAAGGCCCTGTCCGGTGGCAGCAGCGATCCGGACTTCGTGGCCGCCATGCAGACCGCCAAAGCCAACAACGTGAATTCCAGCGCCGATTTCATCGGCCTGTTCCAGGATGCTTGGGAAAAGCAGGCTCCCGGCCGTCGTCTCGCCGAGATCTTCGCTACCTATGAACTCCGCGACAAGGTCTCCAACGAGGCCACCAACGCCGAGGTCATCAGCGTGATCCGGTCCGAGGCCAAGAGCGCCGTGGACAACTCCTTCAACGTGCTCCGTAACCGTATCGACCGTTTCGGTGTCACCCAGCCCAACATCCAGCAGGTGGGCAACTCCGGCAAGATCCTCATCGAACTGCCGGGTGTGAAGGATCCTGAGCGTGTGCGTAAGCTCCTCCAGGGTACCGCCTCCCTCGAATTCTGGCCCACGTACCAGGGCAGCGAGGTGGACCTCTATGCCGTGGATGCCCGCGTGAGCGAGATCCTCAACAACCTGGGCGACAGCACCGCCGTGGCCAATCCGCTCTTCCAGGTGCTCAGCCCCAGCGGTTGGAAAGACAACGCCTGCCTGGGCTTCGTGGCCGGTGTGGATACCGCTACGGTGAACCGTTACCTGGCCATGGCCGCCGATGTGCTCCCTCAGGGATTCCGCGGTCTCTGGTCCGTGAAGCCCACCGAGTTCGTGAAGGGTGCCAACCTGTATGAACTCGTGGCCATCAAGTCCACTTCCCGCGACGGCAAGGCCCCGCTCGACGGTGGTGTCGTGACCGACGCCCGCGTGAACTTCAATGGCGCCCAGAAGGGTGGCAGCGGTGCCCCCTCCGTGTCCATGACCATGAACGCCGAAGGCGCCTCCATCTGGGCCCACCTCACCAAGGACAATGTGGGCAAGGAAATTGCCATCGTCCTGGACGGCCTGGTATATTCCTATCCCCGCGTGAACGGCGAAATCACCGGCGGTTCTTCCGAGATCACCGGTAACTTCGACGTGCAGGAAGCCGAAGACTTGGCCAACGTGCTCAAGTCCGGTAAGCTCCCCGCCCCGGCTACCATCATCCAGGAGCAGGTCGTAGGTCCTACCCTCGGCGCCGCCTCCATCAAGGCCGGTCTCATCTCCTTCCTCATCGCCTTCTGCCTGGTGCTCCTCTACATGGTGCTGTTCTACCAGGGTGCCGGTCTCATCGCCGATGTCGCCCTGCTGTGCAACGTGCTCCTGCTCTTCGGTGTGCTCGTGAGCTTCGGCGCCGTCCTCACCCTGCCCGGTATCGCCGGTCTGGTCTTGACGCTGGGTATGGCCGTGGATGCCAACGTGATCATCTATGAGCGTGTGAAGGAAGAACTGGCGGCCGGCAAGGGCTTCTCCCTGGCTGTTCACGACGGTTACAAGAACGCCTACTCCGCCATCATCGACGGTCAGGTGACCACCCTCCTCACCGGTATCATCCTCTACATCTTCGGTTCCGGTCCTGTGCAGGGCTTCGCCACCACCCTCATCATCGGTATCATCACCTCGGTGATCACCTCCATCTTCGTCACCCGCATCATCTTCGACGACCGCATCAAGGCCGGCAAGACGGTGACCCTGTCCAACCAGTTCACCCGGAGTTTCCTCAAGAACACCAAGATCGACTTCGTAGGTGCCAAGAAGTGGTCCTACATGATCTCCGGTGCCCTTATCATCATCGCCATCGCCTCCATCTCCTTCAAGGGCTTCAGCTATGGTGTTGACTTCACCGGTGGCCGTACCTACGTGGTCCGCTTCGACAAGAGCGTCACCGCCGAGCAGGTTCGCGCCAGCGTGGAAGACACCTTCAAGGCTGCCGCCGAGGCCGAAGGCATCGACCAGTACTCCGTGGAAGTGAAGCAGTTCGGTGGCGACGCCCAGATGAAGATCACCACCCAGTACAAGAACAGCAACGAGAGCTCCGAGGTAGATGCAGAGGTCGAAGGCCTCCTGTACGAGTCCCTCAAGGGCTTCTATGCCGACAATATCCAGCTGGCCGACTTCAAGTCCACCCTGGAGAACCCCAACGGTATCATCTCCTCCGACAAGGTGGGTCCGACCATCGCCCGTGACATCACCCGCAGCGCCATCATCGCCGTGCTGCTGGCCCTCCTGGTGATCTTCGGCTACATCGCCTTCCGCTTCAAGGGATGGGCCTGGGGTCTGGGCGGCGTGGTTTCCCTCGCCCATACGGCCCTCATCGTGATCGGCTTCTTCTCCCTGTTCAACGGAATCCTGCCCTTCAACCTGGATGTGGACCAGACCTTCATCGCGGCTATCCTCACCATCATCGGTTATGCTATCAACGATAACGTGGTGATCTTCGACCGTATCCGTGAGCAGCGCAGCCTGCACCCGAAGGATGACTTCAAGACCACGGTGAACACCGCTCTGAACGCCACCCTCACCCGTACGGTCAACACCTCCGTGTCCACCCTCCTCCCGATGCTGGCCATCGCCATCTGGGGTGGTGAGAGCATCCGCGGTCTGGCCGTGGCCCTCTGCCTGGGTATCATCATCGGCACCTACGCTTCCATCATGATCGGCACGCCCATCATGTTCGACGCCACCGCTGCCGCTGCCAAGAAGAAGGAAGAGAAGTAATTCGATTTCCTATCGCATAAAAAACTGGCGACTCCACTGCGGGGCCGCCAGTTTTATTGTATAAAAAAACTCCGCCGCAACGGGCGGAGTTAAAAAGGATGTGTGCGCTGGGCTTAGAACTTCTCGGCCTCTTCGACGGCCTTGAAGTAGCGGTAGCTGGAGACCTTGAGCTCACTCACGGAGTTCTCGTCGCACACGATGGTGCCGGCGGGGTGGTTCTGCAGGCCGCTCAGGGTGCAGTAGTGCGTCATGGGGCCTTCTATGGCGTCCTTGATGGCACGGGCTTTCTTGCTGCCGAAGGCCAGGATCACCACTTCCTTGGAGCTCAGGACGGTGGCGACACCCACGGTGAGGGCCTGTTTGGGCACCTGGTTGAAGTCGCCGTCAAAGAAGCGGGCGTTCACTTCGCGGGTGTCCTGGGTGAGGGTGATCACGCGGGTGCGGGAGCTCAGGGAAGAGAAGGGCTCATTGAAGGCAATGTGGCCGTCTTCGCCCACGCCGCCCAGGAAGAGGTCGAATCCGCCGGCGTCCACGATGGCCTTCTCATAGGCGGCGCATTCGGCTGCCAGGTCGGGCGCGTTGCCGTTCAGGATGTGGATGTTTTCGGGTTTCTCGTCAATCTGGTCGAAGAGGTAGCGGTGCATGAAGGAGTGATAGCTCTCGGGATGCTCGACCGGCAGGCCCACATACTCGTCCATATTGAAGGAAATCACGTTCTTGAAGGATACTTCCCCGGCCTTCACCATGCGAATGAGCTCGGCATAGGTCTCAATGGGGGTAGAACCGGTGCAAAGGCCGATGACAAAGGGTTTGTCGCTCACTGCGGCCTTCTCGTTGATCTTGGCGGCAATGTAATGGGCTGCCCAGAGGGAACCTTCCTTTGCGTTGTCTCTGATAACAATTTTCATAGGTCTGATTAATATAATTTGAGGAATACTTCAATGGCTTGATACTCGGCCATACCCAGCTGATTGTACAGACGGGCGGTGTTCTGGGTGCGTTCTTCGGCGCGCTGCCAGAATTCGCGCGGGTCTTCGCCCGGGAACGGGACGATATCCTTCTGGGAGAGGTGGCGGAAGATGGCGTGACGCTTCTTCACCACTTCGTCGGGGCTCAGCGGCACGGCCATGTCCACGCGGCCCAGCTCCCACTCCATCCAGGCGCCGCGATACAGCCACACGTGGGTCTTTTCTGTCCAGGCCTGCTTCTCCTCCTTCAGCTGCTCCAGGGCTTCCAGGGCAGCTTCCGTGCACACGCGGTGGGTGCCGTGCGGGTCGGCCAGGTCACCGGCCATAAAGATCATATCGGGCTGGAGGTCGTTCATCAGTTTCTTGATGATATCCACATCGGCCTGGGTGCGGGGGTTCTTCTTGATGCCGCCGCTCTCGTAGAACGGGAGGTTCAGGAAGTGGGCGTTGGTGTTGTCGTTGAGGCCGAAGCTGCGCACGGCGCCGCGGGCTTCGCTGCGGCGGATGGCGCCCTTCATTTCCAGCAGGGCACGGGGTTCGGGCTCGCCGGGGACCTTGCTCTCCACCAGCTTCTTCACCTCGTCGAACTTGTCGGCAAAGCCCAGCTGGAAGGCGCAGTCCATGTGCTGGAGCACCACGTCGTCGTGAACGGCCACGTTGCCGGAGGTCTCATAGGCCACATGCACGTCGTGTCCCTGGGAGGCCAGGCGGATGAACGTGCCGCCCATGGAGATCACATCGTCGTCCGGGTGCGGGGAGAAGATCAGGACGGTCTTGGGGAACGGCTTGGCGCTCACCGGACGGGTGCTGTCGTCGGCATTGGGCTTGCCGCCCGGCCAGCCGGTGATGGTGTGCTGCAGGTCGTTGAATACGTCAATATTGATTTGGTCAAACTTGCCCACCTTTTCCAGGAGCTCGTCCAGGCCGTTGTTCAGGTAATCCTTTTCCGTGAGTTTGAGGATGGGCTTGCCGGTCACTTCACACAGCCATACCACCGCCTTGCGCACGAACTTGGGCGTCCAGTCGCAGGGGCCCACCAGCCAGGGGGCTTCGCTGCGGGTGAGGAGGCTGGCGGCGGCCTCGTCCACGAAGAAGGAGATGTGGTCGTGGGCCTGCAGCAGGGATGCCGGGCAGCTGGTGGTCATGGGACCTTCCGAGATGGCCTTGACGGCGGCCGCCTTGTCCTCGCCCCAGGCCATGAGCACAATCTTATGGGCGCTGAGCATGGTGCCGATACCCATCGTGATGGCCTTGTCCGGGGTTACAGCCAGGTCGTGGTTGAAGTTCTTGGCCTGGCGCTTGCGGGAGTTGTACGACAGGCGTACCACGCGGGTGCGCGTCTTTTCGTTGGCGCCGGCCTCGTTGAAGCCCACCTGGCCCTGCTCGCCCACGCCGATCACCAGCAGGTCCAGCCCGCGGGCCAGGGCGTCAAACTGGGCGCAGTATTCCGAGAGTTTCTCCGGGGCCACCGTGCCGTCGGGGATGTGGATGTTTTCCTTGCAGATATCCACCTTGTCCAGAAGCGCCTCATGCAGCCGGTGGTTCCGGCTCTGGAGCTCGTCCTTGGAAGAAGGATAGTATTCGTCAATGGAAACCACTTCCACGTTCTTGAAGGAGACCTTACCGGCCTCGTAGCGGCGAGTGAGCTCGTTGTAGAGCGACTTGGGGGTGGATCCCGTGGTGAGACCCAGGCGGAACAGCCCGTCCTTGTGGGCGTTGATGGAATCGACAATCAGGTCGGCAATCGCGTAGGATGCCGGACGGGACTCCTCATAGACATGGGTCCAGATTTTCTCGTAGGTGTGGAGAATGCCGGCAGGCAGGTTGGTCTCGATGAGACCGCCCTCATAAGGCAAAGTAAAATGTTTACTCATAATGTTTTATTTAAGTATCTTCTCAATCCGGTCCAGTCGCCCGTCCACCGGGGCGGGCTCAATGTGCAGCAACTTGCACAGCAGCGGGTACAGGTCAATATTGCGGAAGGCCGATGGCTCCCCTTCCGTGAAGGGCGCCTCGTAGGCCTCCTTGAAATCCGGCCCTACGGCGCGGAAAAACACCATCATGTCCAGTTCCTTGCAGTCGAAACCGTGTGCGCCGCCATCGTAAGGCCGGCTGTAGAACTGCCAGCCCAGGTCGGGGCACACGATCAGGTCGCCGATGCGTTCGGAGGTGCCGTAGCACAGGTACTCGGGCACTTCGCCGTGTTTCCACACGCGGAGGTGCTCCACCTGGCTCAGGATGTCGTACAAGGGCTCCAGATAGCCTTCCTTCACCCAGATCATGGTGGGGATATTGCCCAGGATGCGCTCTGTCCAGCCAGCGGGAATGACGTCCACCCAGGGGATGAAGCGCTCGGGGGAGACGTCGGCCATGCCGTGGTCGGCCGTGACGATAAAGTTGATCTTGTCTCCGTGGGGGAGGGCCTTCAGGCGCAGGAACAGGCTGTGCACCAGGCTGTCCATGTGTTCTGCCACGGCGCGGGTTTCGGGGGCCAGGGGACCGTACAGGTGGCCGTGGTGGTCGGGCTCGTCGAAATAGCCCATCACCAGGCGCGGACGCTCCGCCTCCGGCAGGCTCAGCAGGCGGACAATCTCGTCGGCCCGCTGGTCAAAGTTCCAATGGGGCTGCTCGTCCCAGTTGCGGTAATAGGTGGGATAGGTATCCTGGATGGCCACATCCGAGCCCACCCAGTACACGTTGCCGGTTTTGAGTCCCTGCTTCTGGGCGGTGATCCAGATGGGTTCGCCTTTGTAGTAGCGCGGGTCAAAACGGGCCACCGGGTCTTTGATGGCATAG
>Ga0265298_10007252_pt1 | contig 13502 bp, 12 predicted proteins | sample AusTroGonzalo_MG_3_FD_193486 | JGI IMG/M metagenome (GOLD analysis project Ga0265298, IMG submission 193486) | Bovine rumen microbial communities from tropical cattle in Woodstock, Queensland, Australia - Gonzalo_01 | ecosystem: Host-associated > Mammals > Digestive system > Stomach > Rumen ...
AATACGATGTTTGTCATACCTATTTTATTATTTATTATTGATTCTTATTTTCCTGTTGGTCTTTTGCTGGTTCCTGACCCTCATTAGACTTGTGGTAGATTCGCTTGCGTGAGGTGATGCGAACGGTCTTGGGGACAGAGGGATTCTCTGCATTCTTGGGATTGTTCTTGGTTGGCTTTGGAGCCTTGGGTTCAATGTATTTGGCCAGGCGCCCAGTCTCAATCAGATGACGGGCGATGGCGTCGAGCATACCATTGATATAGCCACCACTCTTGAATGTGGAGTAGAGCTTGGCCAACTCTACGTATTCGTTGATAGTGACGCTGATGGGGATGTTGGGGAAATTCATGATCTCGGCGATGGCAATCTGCATGATGACGATGTCCATGTAGGCCAGTCGCGAGAAATCCCAGTTGCGGGAGGCTTCGCTCATAAAGTGCTGGTACTCGTCGGCATTGAGGATGGATGAACGGAAGAGCTTGCGGGCGAAATCCTTCTCCTCGTCGCTGTCCCATTCTGACAGAAGTTCCTGCTTGGTACCGTCCTGTTCCCTGAAACGGTTGAAGGTCTTCAGTACAAAGCTGTCCACGATCTCCTTGTCGTCGTTCCAGTAGAGGCTGATCTCCTCCAGCAAGTTGTCCAGGTCTTCATTTTTCTGGATGAACGTGCGGTAGATCTTGCGCCACACCTCGCGGTCGGCGTCGTAGTTGTCTTCCGCGCTTTCCATGTAATCCTTATAGATGTCACTCTGCTCAATCAGTCCCAGCAGCGAAGCCACGAATTCGGGACTGTCGCTCCAAGTACGCTTCTGGGTGCCCATGAATTCATTGAGCATCCTGTTCTCCTCCAACTGTAGGGCGAAGCGGTTGAGCGCGAATTTCTGTGACGGGGCCGGTGTCCCCTCACGCTGAGCGCGCGCCTGTAACACTTCCAGACGTCTGCGTGCCTCCTTCGTGATGGCCACTACCAATGCGAGGAGGTTGTTGTATAAATCATAAGCTTTTGACAGACTGAAGAAAAGCTCCTTCTCTGCCGAATCGATGTTCTTGCTGCCGTTTTGATAGTAGGCGTAGGTTAACTGAACAATCTTCGAACGAATAATTTCTCTGTTAATCATCTCACTTGATGTTTATGTTAAAAATCGATTTTGAGTTTTACGAATGCAAAGTTATACATTTTCCCCCGATTACACAAGAAAAAACGCAAAAAATTCATTTTTTTTTTGGTTTTTTGCTCACTTATTCGTACCTTTGCACCCGCTTTTTCCGAAAGCACCCGAGAAAATATCGTGTGATGGTGAATTAAGCAAGTAGTATTAACAACTTAATTTTAGAGTAACACAATGAAAGAAATTAGTGTAAGTGGCCAGAAGCGCACCGCCACTGGAAAGAAGGCTTCAAAGCAGCTCCGCAAGGAGGGTATGATTCCCTGTAACCTTTATGGTGAGAAGAAGGACGAGAAAGGTCTGCCCGAGGCATTTGCTTTCACCGCATCGTTTGCCGAGCTCCGCAAGGCAGTCTACACACCCGATGTGTATGTTGTTAACCTGACTATCGACGGCGAGCCCCACAAGGCTGTCATAAAGGAGTTGCAGTTCCATCCGACAACTGACGCGCTGATCCACGCCGACTTCTTCGAGGTGAATGAGACGAAGCCCATCACCATTGGTATTCCTGTGAAGCTCAATGGTCTGGCACAAGGTGTTCGCGACGGTGGTAAGCTGAACCTCTCTATCCGTAAGATCAATGTGACTGCTCCCTATAAGCAGATTCCTGAGATTCTGAATATCGACGTTACCAACCTGCAGCTGGGTAAGGCTATCAAGGTCGGTGCTCTGAGCTTCGATGGTCTTGAGATCGCAACCTCTCCCGAGGTGGTCGTATGTTCTGTGAAGGCTACGCGTGCTTCTCGTTCTGCTGCTGCCGCTGCTGAGGCACAGTAATCAGCTGTTGACTGGCTACAGTTTACAGTTTCGGTTGACGGTTTTTAGTTGACAGAGAATGGACAAGTTCCTGATTGTTGGCTTGGGTAATATCGGCGCAGAGTACGAGATGACCCGCCACAATACCGGATTCATGGTATTGGACGCTTTTGCGAAGGCGTCCAATATTTCTTTTGCCGACAAGCGCTATGGCTTTGTGGCCGAGACCTCTCTCAAGGGACGTAAGGTGTTCCTGCTGAAGCCGTCGACGTTTATGAATCTCAGCGGCAATGCCGTCCGCTATTGGCTCAACCACGAGAATATCGATCAGAGTCGTCTGCTCGTCATCAGCGACGAGGTGGCCCTGCCTTTGGGCGACTTCCGTCTGAAAGCCAACGGCTCCAACGGCGGGCATAACGGTTTGGGGCATATCCAACAACTCATCGGACAAGACTATGCCCGTCTGCGTATGGGCATCGGCAATGATTTCCCGAGGGGGATGCAGGTCGACTGGGTGCTGGGGCGCTATAGCGAAGAGGAGTTGCAGCAGTTGCAGCCCAGCATCGACATCGCCGTCGACATCATCAAGAGCTTTGTGCTGGCTGGTATCGACATCACGATGAACCAGTTCAATAAACTTGGAAAGCAGAATGGCAGAAGAGGCAAGGATTGACAAGTGGCTGTGGGCGGCGCGTATCTTCAAGACGCGCTCCATCGCTGCCGATGCCTGTAAGAACGGGCGCGTCAGCATCGGAGGGGTAGGGTGTAAGCCCTCACGTCCCGTCAAGGTCGGCGAGATCGTCGATGTGCGCAAGCCTCCCGTCACCTATTCCTTTCGCATCCTCAAGACCATTGAGCAGCGTGTCGGTGCGAAGCTGTTGCCGGAAATTTACGAGAACGTGACGCCCCCCGACCAGTATGAGCTGTTGGAAATGAATCGCATCAGCGGCTTCGTCGACCGTGCCCGCGGTACTGGTCGTCCCACGAAGAAGGACCGTCGTGCGATGGACGCTTTTTTTAATTTGGAAGACTTATGACACTATTGAATATTGGATTAATCATTCTCGGCATTGCCCTTGTCATCTGGGGTGCCGACCGTCTGACGGACGGTGCATCATCCCTTGCTCGGAATATGCACGTCCCAGAGATCATCATCGGACTGACCATCGTCGCTGCCGGCACATCGGCACCAGAACTCTTCGTCAGTCTGGTCTCAGCGCTCAAGGGCACTTCCGACCTGGCCGTCGGCAACGTTGTCGGCTCCAATATCTTCAATACGATGCTCATCGTTGGCTGTGCCGCTGTGGCTGCCCCCATTGTCATCAGCCCTTCTACGGTGAAGAAGGATATTCCCTTCGCCATCGGAGCCTCTTTGCTCCTCTTCCTGATCTGTCTCGACGGCATGGATTCTGCCCACTTGTGGGGCAATGAGATCAGCCGCTCTGACGGTATGCTGCTCTTGGCAGGATTCGTCGCTTTCATGCTCTACACCTTCAGTGAGGCAGAGAAGAAGGGCGGTTTCGACGAGGTCATTGCAGGAGCCGACGAGCCCGAGGACGATGAATCGGCCCCGAAGAAGAGGCCCCAGTGGAGGAATGTCGCGTGGATCATCATCGGACTGGCCTGTCTCATCATCGGCAGTAACGTCTTCGTCGATGCCGCCACCTATGTGGCCTACCGCTTCGGCATGCGCCAGAGCGTCGTCGGCCTGACCATTGTCGCAGGCGGCACTTCGCTGCCCGAACTGGCCACCAGCGTTGTCGCCGCCCGTAAGGGACAGTCGGCACTCGCCATCGGCAACGCGCTGGGCTCCAATGTGTTCAACATCCTGCTCATCCTCGGTCTGACGGCTGTCATCCATCCGTTGCGCATCATGGGTATCAACATCATCGACCTTTCGGTGCTGCTCCTCAGCATCGTGCTGTTATGGATGTTTGCCTATACAAAGTATACCGTATCGCGGCGTGAAGGGTTCCTGCTCATCCTCGGCTTCTTGGGCTATATGGGTTGGCTCTTCTATTTATTATAACGTATCATAGGGGTACTTGACAACCCCCTTTAACAAAACAAGACCATGCAACAAAAAAGTAATCAACGCATCAGTGTGCTGTTTATGTTCTACGGCATACTGTTCTGTGTCTGCCTGATCACGGCCAATGTGCTGGAGACCAAGCAAGTATCCTTGGGTCCCGCCAATATGACGGCAGGACTGATCGTGTTCCCCGTCAGCTATATCATCAACGATGTCGTCTGCGAGGTGTGGGGTTACGGGCGTACCCGCCTGCTCATCTGGCTGGGCTTCGCCATGAACTTTCTCTTCGTCATCTTCGGGGCTATTGCCGACTGGATCCCAGGCGCCCCTTATTGGCATGGCGACGAAGGCTTCCATCAGGTTTTTGGCCTGGCACCCCGTATCGCCGGCGCCTCGTTCCTGGCATTTGTCTGCGGTTCGTTCATGAATGCCTATGTGATGAGCCGTATGAAGCTCTCGTCGGCAGGTAAGAATTTCTCTGCGCGTGCTGTGCTCAGTACCATCTTCGGAGAATTGACCGACTCCATCATCTTCTTCCCCCTTGCCCTCGGCGGCGTCATTCCTTGGGAGGAGATGCCCTCGCTCGTCATTACGCAGGTGACCCTCAAGACCCTCTATGAGATCGTTGTCCTGCCCGTCACCATCCGTGTGGTCAAGTTCACCAAGTCGCACGATAATGAGGATGTTTTCGACCGTGACATTACCTATAATATCTTTAAAGTAAAAGACCTATGAATACATCAAGAGATCAGGAGGGCTTGCAGGCCCTTGGCAGGAAGACGGAATACAAGTCTGACTATGCGCCAGAAGTGTTGGAGACCTTCGAGAACAAGCATCCCGACAACGACTATTGGGTGCAGTTCAACTGCCCCGAGTTCACGTCGCTCTGTCCCATCACCGGCCAGCCCGACTTTGCGGAGATCAAGATCCATTATATCCCAGGCGATCGTATGGTCGAGTCAAAGAGCCTCAAGCTCTACCTGTTCAGTTTCCGTAATCACGGCGATTTCCACGAGGACTGCGTCAACAAGATCATGAAGGACCTTGTGCACCTGATGGATCCTAAGTACATTGAGGTCTTGGGACTTTTCACTCCTCGTGGCGGCATCAGCATCTATCCCTATGCCAACTACGGCCGCCCCGGTACCAAGTACGAACAGCTTGCCGAGCGCCGTCTGCTGGACCACCGGCTCTTACTTCGATGAATACTAAAAGAATTTTTTGTTATAGCTTCAACGAGAGGGAGATGCGGTTGCGGCGGCGGTCGATCTCGATGACGCGGACGCGGATGTGCTGATGAAGCTTGACCACGTCGGTGGGGTGGGCGATGCGGCGGTTGGCCATCTGTGAGATATGGACGAGACCGTCCTGATGGACGCCGATGTCGACGAAGGCACCGAAATTGGTGATGTTGGTGACGATGCCAGGCAGTTCCATGCCCTCGACGAGGTCGTCAATGGTATTGACGCGTGAGTCAAATTCGAACTCCTCAATCTGTTCGCGCGGGTCGCGGCCTGGCTTCTCTAACTCTTTAAGGATGTCGGTAAGGGTAGGGATGCCCACTTCGGTCGTCACATAGCGGCGGATGTCGATGGCCTCACGTCTTTCCTTATTGTTAATAAGGTCAGCAACGGTACAGCCCTGGTCCCTGGCCATCTGTTCGACGATGGCGTAGCTTTCGGGGTGGACGGCAGAGTTGTCGAGGGGATTCTTGGCATCAGGAATGCGGAGGAAGCCAGCGCACTGCTGGAAGGCGGCAGGCCCGAGGCGCGGCACCTTCTTCAGTTGGGCGCGCGAGGTGAAGGCCCCATTGTCGTGGCGGTAGTCGACGATGTTCTTGGCGAGGACGGGGCCGAGGCCGCTGACGTACATCAGCAGATGCTGCGATGCGGTGTTGAGGTTGACGCCCACGAGGTTGACACAGCTTTCAACGGTCTGGTCGAGGGAGTGCTTGAGCTTCGTCTGGTCGACATCGTGCTGATACTGACCGATGCCGATGCTCTTCGGGTCGATTTTGACGAGTTCGGCCAGCGGGTCCATCAGCCGTCGGCCAATGGAGACAGCGCCGCGAACGGTGACGTCCTCGTCGGGGAACTCGTCGCGGGCAATCTTCGAGGCGGAATAGACGGAAGCACCGTCTTCGGAAACCACAAAGACCTGCGGGCTAGGCTGACTAGCTTGGCTAGCCTGACTAGAATGGCTAGTTCGGCTAGTCTGGCTAGAGATATCATATCGGCCAGCGATGACATCGCGGATGAAGTCGGCGGTCTCGCGGCTGGCAGTGCCGTTGCCGATAGAGATGGCTTCTATCTGATATTTGCGGAGCATCTGCTGGACGGCCATTGCCGACTCCATACGCTTGTTGACGGGCGGATGGGGGAAGATGGCTTCGTGGTGGAGCAGATTGCCCTGGGCATCGAGGCAGACTACCTTGCAGCCCGTGCGGAATCCTGGATCGACGCCCATCACCCGCTTCTGGCCAAGGGGTGCTCCAAGGAGCAGCTGGCGCAGGTTCTCGGCGAAGACACGGATGGCCTCTTCGTCGGCCTTCTCCTTGCTGAGCGCCGCGAACTCAGTCTCGATGGAGGGCTTGAGCAGGCGTTTGTAGCCATCTTCGACGGCAGCAGCCACCAAGCGTCCGCAAGGGGTGTTGCCATAGACATAGTGGCGCTTCAGACGCTCGATGCACTCCTCGTCATCGGGTGAGATGCTGATGCGAAGGATGCCTTCTGCCTCGCCTCGCCGCATGGCGAGCAGACGGTGTGAGGAGCAACGCTTCAGGGGTTCCTGCCAGTCGAAGTAGTCGCTGTATTTGTCAGGATTGACATCCTGACGAGTCTGCTCACGCTCAGTAGAATCAGAACGAGTTTTGTTTTGCCCTCGCTCAATCGCAGCCTTAGCAGCCTTCACGACCTTTGAAGTGATGACGGCCTGACGACGGAAGGCATTGCGGAGCTGTTGGCGGCTGCGCTCGTCTTCGCTGACGGTCTCGGCGATGATGTCCTGGGCGCCTTGGATGGCGGCATCCACGTCCTTGACATCGCCTTTGACAAAACGCTCCGCGGCACGCTCGGGGTCGCGCTCGCGTTGCTGCATCAGGATCTTGGCGAGGGGTTCCAGTCCCTGTTCCCTGGCCACTTGGGCACGGGTGCGCCGCTTGGGGCGGTAGGGCAGGTAGATGTCTTCGAGTTCGGTAGCATCCCAGCAAGAGGCGATGCGTTTCTCGAGTTCGGGGGTCATCTTGTCGAGGTCGTTGATGGTCTTCACGACGGTCTCTTTACGCTTCTGGATCTCCTTCAGCCGTTCGTACTGGTCGCTGATGGCGGCTATCTGGACTTCGTCGAGTCCGCCCGTACGTTCCTTTCGGTAACGGGAGATAAAGGGGATGGTACAACCCTCGTCGAGCAGGGCGAGGGTGTTGGCTACAGCTCGCTCTTGAAGGCTCAGGCGACTGGCTATCAATGCTGCAAATATGTTCTTTTCCATACTAAAATGAATATTTTCTGTGCAAAAATACAAATAATCCGTGAGAAATGTGTAATTTTGCAACCCGAAATGAGAGTTTTTTTTATAAAAAAAGTGTTTTTAGCCATGTTGGTGGCTGTTCTGCCGCTTGCAGAGACGCTGGCCCAGGAAACAGCCAACGAGCATCAGGCGCGCCGTATCTTCAACACCGCCTACCAGCAGGTGTTCGGCGAGCAGGGGGCTTCGTTGCGCTACGACGTAAACATTACGGGTATCTACAAGACTTGGGGCACCATCTGGTACAAGGGCAAGAAGAGCAAGTTCACGGATGCCAAAATGGACTCGTGGAACGACGGCAAAACGGTCTATACCATCAAGAAGAAAAAGAAGAATAACGAAGTGGAGATCCACGATGCCAAGAACAACAAGTCGGACAAGTACTCGGGCAAGTTCAAGTTCGACCCCGACAATTTCACCTATAATGTGGCCAACGCCCCCGATGGGCTGATGGTGACGTTGAAGGCCAAGAAGGGGGCAAAGGGTATCAAAGAGGTGCATGCACTGCTGGAGCGGAAGACCTATAACCCTATCAGCGTGCGTATCAAGATCGCCTTCATCTGGACGACGATCAAGATCTCGAACTTCAAGTCGGGCGGTATCACTGACGAGATGCTCCGTTTCCCGGTCGAGAAGTACCAACACTATAAGTTCATAGACAAACGATGATATCAGTAGAAGGTCTGAAGGTGGAATTTGGCGTGAAGCCTCTGTTCGTTGACGCGAGTTTCGTGATCAACGACCGCGACCGTATTGCCCTCGTAGGCAAGAACGGTGCCGGCAAGTCGACGCTGTTGAAGATACTCTGTGGCCAGCAGCGGCCTACAGAGGGGCGCCTCAGCGTGCCCACCGACTGCCGCATCGGCTATCTGCCTCAGGTCATGATCCTTCAGGACGATACGACGGTGAGGGAGGAGGCCCAGAAGGCTTTTGCCGACATCACCCGTTTGAAGGAACGGCTCGAACAGATGAACTTGCAGTTGACTGAGCGCACCGACTATGAGAGTGAGGACTATCTGGCACTCATCGAGAAATATACCACTGAGCACGATCGTTATATGATGCTCGGTGCCGAGAACTATGAGGCTGAGATTGAGCGTACGCTGATGGGACTGGGATTCCTGCGTACTGACTTCGAACGGCCTACATCAGAGTTCTCTGGCGGTTGGCGCATGCGTATTGAGCTGGCGAAGATCCTGTTGCAGAAGCCTGACGTGCTGCTGCTCGACGAGCCGACCAACCATCTTGACATCGAGTCGATACAATGGCTGGAGCAGTTCCTCGCACAGAGTTCGAGTGCGGTGGTGCTGGTCAGTCACGACCGCGCATTCATCAATAACGTATCGAACCGTACTTTGGAAATCTCCTGCGGGCAGATCATCGACTATAAGGTGAAGTACAATGAGTATGTGGTACTGCGTATGGAGCGTCGTGAACAGCAGTTAAGGGCTTACGAGAACCAACAGAAGGAAGTGGCTGATATGAAGGATTTTATCGAACGCTTCCGTTATAAGGCGACTAAGGCTGTACAGGTACAGCAGAAGATCAAGCAGTTGGAGAAAATCGTGCCCATCGAGATTGACGAGGTGGACAATTCGGCGATGCATCTGAAATTCCCGCCCTGTCTGAGAAGCGGCGACTATCCCGTCATCTGCGACGAGGTTCGTAAGGACTACGGTGCCCATACGGTCTTCGACCATGTGACGCTGACCATCAAGCGCGGCGAGAAGGTGGCCTTCGTGGGTAAGAACGGTGAGGGCAAATCGACGTTGGTGAAATGTATCATGAACGAGATTCCCTTCACGGGTGAACTGAAAATAGGCCATAACATCCAGATCGGCTACTTTGCGCAGAATCAGGCCCAGCTCTTGGACGAGAGTCTGACGGTGTTCCAGACAATAGACAACGTGGCGAAAGGCGACATCCGCCTGCGCATCAACGATATTTTAGGCGCATTCATGTTCGGCGGCGAGGAGAGTGACAAGAAAGTGAAGGTGCTGAGCGGTGGTGAAAGGAGCCGTCTGGCGATGATCCGACTGCTGCTGGAGCCCGTCAACCTGCTGATACTCGACGAGCCGACCAACCATCTCGACATGCCCTCGAAGGATGTGCTGAAAGAGGCCATCAAGGCTTTCGACGGAACTGCGATCATTGTCTCGCATGACCGAGAGTTCCTAGACGGGCTGGTGACGAAGGTGTATGAGTTTGGCGGTGGTCGTGTCAGAGAGCATCTTGGTGGTATCTACGACTTCCTTCAGGCGAAAAAGATAAATGAATTGAATGAACTGGGGAGACTGGCTCCTCAAACAGTGAAACCTACCCCTCAACCCGTCCCAACGAAAGAGGGTGGTAATGGTACTCAGAACAAGTCTGCCGTGATTCCTCAAGAGACTTTGTCGAAGACCCTCAGCTATGCTGAGCACAAGGAACAGCAAAAACGTCTGAAGCGAGCAGAGAAGGCCGTCAAGGAGTCGGAAGCGAAGATCGAGAAGATGGAGCAACGCTTGAAGGAACTCGATGGTCTGCTGATGGTGCCCGAGAATGCTTCGGACATGGAGCTCGTGACAGAGTATACGACCATCAAGCGGAGTCTCGACGAAGAGGTGGAGCGTTGGGAGAAACTGAGTGAAGAACTGGAATTTATTACAAACAATTAACTATAACAGACAAGTATGAAAAAGATTGTAACAATGATGGCAATGGCATCGATTTCTTTGATGACTATGGCACAGGGCGAGCTGGGATCAGGCCTTAACACGGCTGATTTCGATAAGAATGTGCGTCCTGGCGATGACTTTTACGAGTACGCCTGTGGTGGGTGGATGAAGAACCATCCGCTGCCCGCAGCCTATTCCCGCTATGGTAGCTTCGACCGTCTACAGGAAGATAACGACAAGCGTATCAACGGTATCCTGACAGAACTGCTGAACAACACCTATGAGAAGGGGTCGGTTGAGCAGAAGTTGAGTGACCTCTATAAACTGGCGATGGATTCCATACGCCGTAACCAAGAGGGCGTGAGCCCTGTGATGCCCCTCATCAAGAAACTGGAGGCTGCCAAGAACAACAAACAGTTGTTTGATATCCAGTTGGAGATGGCGCCTTATGGGGAGCAGGAGTTCTTCTTCGCTGGTCTTGGTGCCGATGACAAGAATTCAGAGCAGAATATCCTGAACGTCAACCAAGGCGGTCTGTCGCTCGGACAGAAGGAATACTATCTCGACAACGACAAGGCTACTGCCGACATTCGCGAGGCCTTCAAGAAACACGTTGTGAAGATGTTCCAGCTCTTCGGCTTCAGCAAGGGTACTGCCACGAAGAAGATGCAGAACATCATGAAGGTGGAGACGGCACTGGCCAAGGTCAGCAAGTCGCGTACAGAACTGCGTGATCCCGAGGCCAACTACAATAAGATGACCTTGAAGGAGTTCCAGACGAGATATCCCAACCTGCCTCTGGAGAAGGTGATGAACGCCAAGGGCATCGAGAGCAAGTATCTGCAGGAGATGGTCGTTGGTCAGCCTGCGTTCCTCGAAGGCGCCAATACACTCGTGGGAAGTATCAAGCCGGCCGAGTATCGCGACGTGATAGAGTGGAGCGTCATCAGCTCTGCTGCCAATCTCCTGAGCGATGACGTGGTGGCTGAGAGTTTCGACTTCAACGGCCGTATCCGTTCTGGGCGTAAGGAGAACCACCCGCTTTGGAAGCGTAGTACAGGTCAGGTGGAGCGCGTGATGGGTGAGGCCCTCGGCAGAATCTATGCTAAGAAATACTTCCCAGAAGCCGCCAAGCAGCGAATGATTACATTGGTGAAGAATCTGCAGATTGCCCTCGGCGAGCGTATCGCTGCCCAGGATTGGATGGATGACTCAACAAAGGTAAATGCGCTGTTGAAGCTGAACACCTTCTATGTAAAGGTGGGCTATCCAGATAAGTGGACGGATATTTCTGCCTTGGATATTGATCCGAAAAAATCTTACTATGAGAATATGCAGGAATGCTCTAAGTTCTGGAATGCATGGGACATTGATCATCGTGCCGGAAAGCCAGTGGATCGTGATGACTGGTTCATGAATCCACAGACCGTGAATGCCTACTATAATCCCACAACGAATGAAATTTGTTTCCCCGCTGGTATTCTGCAGTATCCTTTCTTTGACATGACTGCAGACGACGCCTTCAACTATGGTGCCATCGGTGTGGTGATTGGCCATGAGATGACCCACGGATTCGATGACCAGGGCCGTCGCTTCGACAAGGATGGAAATATGCATGACTGGTGGACACCTTCAGATGGAAAGAATTTTACAGAGCGTACGGATAAGTATGCGGATTTCTTTTCAGCTATCAATGTATTGCCTGACCTGAAGGCCAATGGCCGTCTGACACTGGGTGAGAACTTGGCCGACCACGGTGGCCTGCAGGTCGCTTGGACTGCCTATAAGAACGCTACGAAACGTGCGCCTTTGGGTGATAAAGACGGCTTGACAGCTGACCAGCGCTTCTTCCACGCCTATGCTGGTGTGTGGGCAAATAATATAACGGAGGAAGAGATTCGCAACCGCACGAAGAGTGACCCCCATTCACTCGGTCGTTGGCGTGTCAATGGTGCCCTTCCGCATATTGATGCATGGTATGAGGCGTTCGGTGTCAAAGAGGGGGATAAAATGTTTATTCCGAAGTCAGAACGCCTGCAATTGTGGTGATTTTTAAAGAAATTGACATAAAATTCCGTCGTAAATATAAATTTACGGCGGTTTTTTTTGTTTATTTTGAAAAAATAGTTAACTTTGCACCTAACTTAAGTTAAAACACGTGTTTTATGATGAACGAAGATATTACTCTAGACCCAGCGAAAGAAGCTATTGGTATGCAGGAATTACAGCATCAAGAGCTGACGAGAGACCCTTTTGAAGATGGTCGTATGCAGCAGCAGATGCTTACCCAGTCAGCTCAAGGTGTAGAATGTCCCTATTGTGGTACTGTGAATGATGTAGAAGCCATGTACTGTGCAACATGCGGAAAGCCGATCGGTAAGACCACTTGTCCTTACTGCGGCGCAGACGTTGACCCTGATGCAGACTTCTGTGAGATATGCCATCATTATATTCGGAAGGATATTTGTTCCTTCTGCGGCGCGCATCTGACAGGTAAGGAAGCTTTCTGTCCTGAATGCGGCAGTCCGATGGGGGGTATTATCTGTCCCACCTGTAATACGCTGAATTCTTTTTCGTTCTGTAAACAGTGTGGTACCCCATTGACTGAGGATGCCAAACAGCTGATGGAAGAGCTGCAGCTTACGCCTGAATTCAAGGAGATGGAACAGTTGGCGCAGGAGATCCAGCATATGGAGATGATCATTCCGATTTCTTCAGAGCGTGACCAGGTGCGTGACACACTGAACCGTAAGCTTCGTGAGAGAGTCATGATGCTGCTGGCACATGATAAGGGAGAAATCAATCCCGTCATACCCGATCCGGGCGAGTCTCCTGTCGATAAGAAGGTGCTGGATGCCAAGAAACAGGAACGTATCGCCCTGCTGACAGCCTTGCTTGACAAGATGTCGCAGAAGCCCGATCCCCAGCCGGCCAAGGTGCGTAATTACGCTATGGCATGTAAGCCCCAGGGTGTCCGACTTGCTTGGGAGTGTAATTTCAAGCATGCTCTCCATTCCAGCCCTTGCGGCTGTGCGAAACCGCAGTTGGGTGGGAAATGGATTATCCTTGGCAAGAATACACGTAAAGAAATAAAAGACGATAAATAAATGAGTACACTGAGAACTCCCAATAACAATCCAAAGGAGATGAGTCCCAATTTCGACAGCACGATGCAGGTCGAAGCATCATCTACAGACTCTACCATGCGGCCTGCACAGGACATGACTTCGGACGCTTCGGTACAATTCGGAGACTCCACCTTCGTATCCAGAGACGCTGTGTCTGGAATGGCTGAATTTGCGGGTGACTATTTCAATTTGAAAGGAGTCAGATACAAGAAGATCAGCACGCTTAGCGAGAATTCCGGTGA
>Ga0265298_10007253_pt1 | contig 13501 bp, 10 predicted proteins | sample AusTroGonzalo_MG_3_FD_193486 | JGI IMG/M metagenome (GOLD analysis project Ga0265298, IMG submission 193486) | Bovine rumen microbial communities from tropical cattle in Woodstock, Queensland, Australia - Gonzalo_01 | ecosystem: Host-associated > Mammals > Digestive system > Stomach > Rumen ...
GAGGCCCGTCAAGATATTTGTGCCTACAAGTTTGCGACTTTGCAGATTCTTGTCCGGATTCTTGCTGTCCAGCTTGCCGTCGCCAGCCTTCAGCCACACTATCTTGCCGTTCAGCTTGTCACCACTCTGATAAATCTCTACCTGAGACTCACCACCTTCAGTCACCCACTTGCCAATGACGCTCTGCGCGTAACCGGCTACTGACACCAACGCCAGCACTAAGCTAATAATTACTTTCTTCATTTTTATCTTTATGTTACTTACATGTAGGGTAGCGACAGGCTAATCTTCGGTCTGTCTGGATTGGATGACGGTCAGTTGCTTGCCGTAGGTGAGACCAGGTTTGACGAAGTTGACGATGCAGCGGCGGCTGTCGATGTTAGAGGGCAGTGGCTGGATGTTCAACTTCTGACTGTACTTGTACTTGTCGAGTTCGGTTTTGGCACCGACTGTCAGCCAGTTCGGCGCGCCCTCTAGCTCGGCGACGAAGTTGGTGACGTTGGTCGAGACTTCGATGTCGAGTTCTCCACCGGCTTCTCCTATAGTGGCGACGTCGCTGGCAAAGCGGATGTATGGCTGTCCTGCCTGGCGGACGAGAACCTTCGCTTTCAGTCCAGTAGCGTTGTTACCATATTCCACATAGCCTTCACGTGGTTCGCTGTTCGTGTTCTCAGCCACTGTGATGTAGTCCTCGTAAACCACTAAGCCGCGCGACGTTGCTGTCTTTGCGTTGATGAAGTTGTCATAGTCGGAGATGATGTTCATCCAGTCGATGGTGACATTGGTCTTGAGCTGCAGCAAGTATAGTCCTCCCGTGTAGGGCGCATCGATAATCTCGTCGACGGGCAGTATGGCGTCGTTCTGCTTCTGCGTGACGTTGAAAGAAACGTGGTCGTTGCTCTCTGTGTCGTAGACATCGATGACTGACTTACGGGTACTGTAGGTCGTATTGGCGGAAACATTCACCACTAGCGCATTTCCGTTGGTGTTTGCGGAGCACCAGATGACTGATTCTTCACCGGCTTCGCTGATGATGGTGACTTTTGCGGTGATGTGCGACACGTCGCCGAGTTCGACGGATTGCTCGCCACGCCCTGATTCAAAGGTCATGTCGGGGATGGTCCTTCCGCTCAGCGGACTCTCGTAGTCCTTACTGCACGACGAGAACAGCGTCATGATGGCCAATAGTGCCGGCATCAACAATAGAAGTTGTCTGTGATTTCTCATTACCTTCTCCAATTTTCAATTAGAATCACGCCTCGCCCTTGCTCGTGGGGAATGGTGCTATGGTGCGGCCTTCCTGGTTGGGAATCTTGATAGTTCCGAAGTTGCGCTCGTAGCGTACGATGTTCTCTTGGAGTGCTCCGAGAAGACGCTTGGCATGCTCTGGAGCGAGGATGACGCGGCTCTTGACTGTTGCTTTGGGAATTCCGGGGAGTACACGAGCCAGGTCGACAATGAATTCGCTTGACGAGTGGGTGATGATGGCGAAGTTGACATACTCGCCATTAGAAACTTCCTGGGGCAGCTCTATCTGGAGCTGGTTCTTATTGTTATTGTTGTTGTCCATTTTTATAAGTTATAGAAGTTAAAGAGGTTATAGTAGCTAAAAAAGTTAAAGAATCACGGGGGCAGAAACCTGCCCCCGTGATTTTAGTCGATGACGGTTTCCTCGGCGAAGTCGAGGACGTTCTTCTTGTTTGCCTGCATGCGCTCGTACTCTTCCTTCGAGCCGACGATGATCTTCTCGAACTCGCGCAGTCCAGTACCAGCAGGGATAAGGTGTCCAGAGATGACGTTCTCCTTCATGCCCTCCAAGGTATCGACTTTGCCGCGGATGGCAGCCTCGTTGAGCACCTTGGTGGTTTCCTGGAACGATGCAGCCGACATGAACGACTTGGTCTGGAGAGCAGCACGTGTGATACCCTGCAGAATCTGAGTTGATGTGGCGGGTACTGCATCGCGCACCTGTACTATCTTCATGTCGCGGCGCTTCAGCATAGAGTTCTCATCGCGCAGCTTGCGGGCTGTGACAATCTGACCCTTCTGGAGGTTCTCGGAGTCACCAGCGTCGATGACCACCTTCTTACCCCAGATGCGGTCGTTCTCCTCGGCAAAGTCGAGCTTGTCGACAATCTCTTGTTCGAGGAACGACGTATCGCCCGGGTCGTTGATTTGTACCTTGCGCATCATCTGGCGGACGATAATCTCGAAGTGCTTGTCGTTGATCTTCACACCCTGCAGACGATAGACGTCCTGTACCTCGTTGACGATGTACTCCTGGACAGCCGTCGGACCCTTGATGGCCAGGATGTCGGCCGGTGTGATGACACCGTCGGAGAGTGGCGTACCGGCACGCACGGCGTCGTGCTCCTGTACCAGGATCTGCTTCGACAGCGATACGAGGTATTTGCGCTGCTCACCAGTCTTTGAGGTGACGACGATTTCGCGATTACCGCGCTTCACCTTACCCATGGTAACCTCACCGTCAATTTCGGAAACGATGGCGGGGTTCGACGGGTTACGGGCCTCGAAGAGCTCTGTGACACGCGGCAGACCACCGGTGATGTCACCACCCTTGGCAGCGGCACGCGGAATCTTGACCAGCGTCTCACCCGTCTTGACGGTCTGTCCGTCCTCGACGACAACGTGACCACCCACGGGGAAGTTATAGGTACCGATAATCTCGCCGTTGGCAGCGATGACGTCGCAGGTGGGAACTTTCGACTTGTCCTTCGACTCGGTGACAATCTTCTCGGTCAGACCGGTGGTGTCGTCAGTCTCGGCGCGGAAGGTGATACCCTCGATGACGTCGTGGAACTTCAGACGACCGGCATACTCGGTGACGATGACGGCGTTGAACGGGTCCCACTGGGCTATCTTGTCGCCCTTCTTTACGTGGTCACCATTCTTATAATATAGCGACGAACCGTAAGGAACATTGACGGACGAGAGGACAATCTTGGTGTTGACGTCGACGAAACGTAGTTCGCCCAGACGGCTGACAACCATCTCACACTCGCGGCCGTCCTCGTCGAACGGTACGGTACGCACCTCTTCCATCTCAATCTTCGAGTCGTTCTTGGCTACGATGCTGGCGTTGGCGGCAGCGTTGGCTGCCACACCACCGGCGTGGAACGTACGCAGTGTCAGCTGAGTACCCGGCTCACCGATAGCCTGAGCGGCGATGACGCCGACGGCCTCACCCTTCTGCACCATGCGGCGTGTGGCGAGGTTGCGACCGTAGCACTTCATGCAGACGCCATGCTTCGACTCACAGGTGAGTACGGAACGAATCTCGACCGACTCGATGGGTGAGTCCTCGATGGCCTGTGCGATAGGCTCGGTAATCTCCTCACCGGCAGCCACGATGAGCTCGCCGGTATGGGGATGGATGATGTCGTGAACAGAGACACGGCCCAGGATGCGTTCGTAGAGTGTTGAGATAACCTCGTCGCCGTTCTTCAGGGCTGTGCAGACAAGTCCGCGTAGCGTGCCGCAGTCTTCCTCGTTGATGATAACGTCGTGAGAGACGTCAACTAGACGACGAGTCAGGTAACCGGCGTCAGCCGTCTTCATGGCGGTGTCGGCCAGACCCTTACGGGCACCGTGGGTAGAGATGAAGTACTCCAGCACTGACATACCCTCTTTAAAGTTCGACAGAATGGGGTTCTCAATAATCTGTGCACCTTCGGCGCCAGCTTTCTGTGGTTTGGCCATCAGACCACGCATACCTGAGAGCTGACGAATCTGGTCCTTCGAACCACGGGCACCGGAGTCGAGCATCATGAACACGGCATTGAAGCCCTGGTCAGCCTCGGTCATTTCTTTCATCAGCACGTTGCCGAGGTCGTTATTAATATGTGTCCAGGTGTCGATGACCTGGTTATAACGCTCGTTGTCGGTGATGAAGCCCATGTTGTAGTTCTCGGTAATCTGGCGAACCTCCTCGTTACCCTTCTCCACCAGGTCTTTCTTAGACTCGGGGATAATGATGTCGTCGAGGTTAAACGACAGACCGGCCTCGTATGCCATGCGGTAACCAAGGTTCTTGATACCGTCGAGGAACTCGCAAGCCTCGGCGAAACCTACGTTCTTGATGACATCGGCGATGATGTCGCGCAGAGACTTCTTAGAGACAATCTTGTTGACATAACCAACCTGCTTGGGGATGATGCCGTTGACGATGACACGACCGACAGAGGTCTCGACCATATGCTTGCAGGGTTTGCCGTCGATGATGTCGTCGACGACAACCTTTACCTGAGCGTGCAGGTCGCACTTGCCCTCATTGTGGGCAATGATAGCCTCCTCGGGACCGTAGAACGTCAGACCCTCGCCCTTGGCTCCTGGACGAATCTTCGAGATATAGTAGAGACCGAGCACCATGTCCTGCGACGGCACGGTGATAGGAGCACCGTTGGCCGGGTTCAGGATGTTGTGACTTTGGAGCATCAGGATCTGAGCCTCCAGAATGGCCTCGTTGCTAAGCGGGAGGTGAACGGCCATCTGGTCACCGTCGAAGTCAGCATTGAATGCCGTACATGCCAGCGGGTGCAGCTGGATAGCCTTACCCTCGATAAGTTTGGGCTGGAAGGCCTGGATACCCAGACGGTGCAGCGTCGGAGCACGGTTCAGCAGCACGGGGTGACCCTTCATGACGTTCTCCAGAATATCGTAGATGACGGGTTCTCGGCGGTCGACAATCTTCTTGGCCGACTTCACCGTCTTCACGATGCCGCGCTCGATGAGCTTGCGGATGATGAACGGCTTGTAGAGCTCGGCAGCCATCAGCTTCGGCAGACCGCATTCGCCCATCTTCAGCTCAGGACCGACGACAATTACCGAACGGGCAGAGTAGTCGACACGCTTACCGAGCAAGTTCTGACGGAAACGGCCCTGCTTACCTTTCAGCGAGTCAGACAGAGACTTCAGCGGACGGTTGGAGTCGCTCTTCACGGCACTCGACTTACGCGAGTTGTCGAACAATGAGTCGACAGCCTCCTGCAACATACGCTTCTCGTTACGCAGGATGACCTCGGGAGCATGAATCTCGATGAGGCGCTTCAGACGGTTGTTACGGATGATGACGCGACGATAGAGGTCGTTCAGGTCGGAAGTGGCGAAACGGCCACCATCCAGGGGAACTAACGGGCGCAGTTCGGGAGGTGTCACGGGGATAATCTTCAAGATCATCCACTCAGGACGGTTGATGCCCTTCTCGACAGAAGAGCGGAAAGCCTCGACCACCTGCAAGCGCTTCAGGGCCTCGTTCTTCCGTTGTACCGACGAGTCACTGTTGGCGCGGTCGCGCAGCTCATAGCTCAATGAGTCGAGGTCGAGCTTGACCAGCAGGTCGTAGATAGCCTCGGCACCCATCTTGGCAATGAACTTATTGGGGTCGCTGTCATCGAGGAGGTAGTTGTCCTGAGAAATCTGGTTGTCGACAATCTCATTGTACTCCTCTTCCGACAGCAAGTCGTACATCTGTGAACCAATGGCGGGGTTGCCCTCGCTGTCCTTCTTGCCAGCCATAGCACCTGGCTGGATGACCACGTAGCGCTCGTAGTAGATGATGGCATCGAGCTTCTTGGTGGGCAGGCCCAGCAGATAACCTATCTTATTAGGCAGGCTGCGGAAATACCAGATGTGGGCTACAGGCACCACGAGTTCGATGTGACCGACACGCTCACGGCGTACCTTCTTCTCGGTCACCTCGACACCGCAGCGGTCGCAGACGATGCCCTTATAGCGGATGCGCTTGTATTTGCCGCAAGCACACTCGTAGTCCTTCGTCGGACCGAAGATGCGCTCACAGAATAGACCGTCGCGCTCGGGCTTGTAGGTACGGTAGTTGATGGTCTCCGGCTTGGTAACCTCACCATACGAACTCTCGAGAATCTCCTCCGGCGAAGCCAGTCCGATGGTAATCTTGGTAAAGTTGGTCTTTACTTTTGTATCTTTCTTGAAAGCCATATACTAATTAACTATTTGACTATTTACTATTTACGATTTAAGTGTGGTAGTAATTGATTACTATTCACTCTTCCTTATTACCTTAATTAGTCCATCTTGATGCTGAGACCAAGACCCTTCAACTCGTGCAGCAGCACGTTGAGTGACTCAGGAATACCAGGAGTAGGCATGGGCTCGCCCTTGACAATGGCTTCGTATGCCTTCGAGCGGCCTACGACATCGTCGGACTTGATAGTCAGGATTTCCTGCAGGACGTGGCTGGCTCCGAAAGCCTCCAGAGCCCAGACCTCCATCTCACCGAAGCGCTGGCCACCGAACTGGGCCTTACCACCGAGAGGCTGCTGGGTGATGAGAGAGTATGGACCGATGGAACGGGCGTGCATCTTGTCCTCGACCATGTGACCGAGCTTGAGGAAGTAGGTGATACCTACCGTAGCGGGCTGGTCGAACTTCTCACCGGTCTCACCGTCATACAGGTGGGTAGAGCAGAGGCGTGGCAGACCGGCCTTGTCAGTCCATTCTGCGAGGTCATCGAGTTTGGCACCGTCGAAGATAGGTGTAGCAAACTTCACACCGAGACGCTTACCGGCAGCACCGAGGATAGCCTCGAAAATCTGACCGAGGTTCATACGAGAAGGCACACCCAGCGGGTTGAGCACCAAGTCGACGGGACGTCCATCCTCGAGGAACGGCATGTCTTCCTGACGTACCACCTTCGAGACGATACCCTTGTTACCATGACGACCGGCCAGCTTGTCACCGACACCAATCTTACGCTTCTTGGCCACGTAGACCTTGGCCATCTGAAGGATGCCTGAAGGCAGCTCGTCGCCAATGGTGATGGCAAACTTCTTGCGCTTGTTCTCAGCATCGAGGAGCTTGAACTTCTTCATGTAGTTGATAATCAACTTGGCAATGAGTTCGTTCTTGTGCTCGTCGTTGGTCCAGTTGTTTGTCTGGATGTCGCCATATTCTAAGTTCTTCAGGGCAGTCATCGTGAACTTGCCGCCCTTGGCAATAATCTCAGCGCCTGTATAGTCCTTTACACCCATTGAGGTCTTACCCTTGGTGAGTGTAATCAGTTTTTCAATCAGGATATCCTTCAGGTCGTCGACCTTGGCCTGATACTCCTCGTCAATCTTGGCCAGGGTAATCTTGTCCTGAGCCTTGGTCTGACGGGTCTTCACGGCACGGGTGAAGAGTTTCTTGTCGATGATGACACCGCTCAGCGAAGGATTTGCTTTCAGAGAAGAGTCCTTGACGTCGCCGGCCTTGTCGCCGAAGATGGCACGGAGAAGCTTCTCCTCAGGAGAGGGATCGCTCTCGCCCTTTGGCGAAATCTTACCAATCAGAATGTCGCCGGGTTCTACTCGTGCACCGACACGGATGATACCGTTCTCGTCGAGGTCCTTGGTGGCTTCCTCAGAGACGTTGGGGATATCGGAGGTGAACTCCTCAGCACCACGCTTGGTCTCGCGGACGTCGAGAGAATACTCGTCGACGTGGACAGAGGTCAGGACATCCTCACGGACGATGCGCTCGTTGAGCACAATGGCGTCCTCGTAGTTGTAACCCTTCCAAGGCATGTAAGCCACCAGCAGGTTACGGCCTAAGGCAAGCTCGCCGTTCTCGGTAGCATAGCCTTCAGTCAGAATGTCACCCTTCTTCACACGCTGACCCTTGTCGCAGATAGGACGCAGGTCGATGGTCATATTCTGGTTAGTACGGCGGAACTTGGGAATGCGGTACTCTTTGAGGGCAGGCTCAAAGCTGACAAACTCCTCGTCTTCGGTGCGGTCGTAGAGGATGCGGATGGTGGTGGCGTCGACATAGTCGATGACACCGTCGCCCTCGGCAGTAATCATGGTACGCGAGTCCTCGCACACCTGAGCCTCGATACCGGTACCCACGATGGGTGCTTCGTTGTGAAGCAGGGGAACGGCCTGACGCATCATGTTCGAACCCATCAGCGCACGGTGAGCATCATCGTGCTCTAAGAACGGGATAAGCGAAGCTGCGATAGAGGCTATCTGCTGCGGCGACACGTCCATGAGGTCGACCTGTGCGGGTGGAACCACGGGGAAGTCGGCATCCTGGCGACACTTTACTACCGGACGGATGAAGCTTCCGTCGTCGCGCAGCGGGGCATTACCCTGGCCGATGACGTGGCTCTCCTCCTCCTCGGCGGTGAGATAGACGATGTCGTCGTTATTCAGGTTGGCTATACCGTTCTCCACCTTACGGTAAGGTGTAGAGATAAAGCCGAGCTCGTTGATCTTGGCATAGACGCAGAGTGACGAAATCAGACCGATGTTCGGACCTTCAGGACTCTCAATCGGGCAGAGACGACCGTAGTGCGTATAGTGTACGTCACGAACCTCGAAACCGGCACGCTCACGTGACAGACCGCCAGGACCCAGTGCAGAGAGACGACGCTTGTGGGTCACCTCGGCCAGCGGGTTGGTCTGGTCCATGAACTGCGACAGCGGGTTGGTGCCGAAGAACGAGTTGATGACGCTCGAAATAGTCTTGGCATTAATCAGGTCAGTCGGCGTAAACACCTCGTTGTCACGAACGTTCATGCGTTCACGGATGGTGCGGCTCATGCGGGCCAGACCGATGCTGAACTGATTCGACAGCTGCTCACCGACGGTGCGCACGCGGCGGTTCGACAGGTGGTCGATATCGTCGACGGTGGCCTTCGAGTTAATCAGCTGGATGAGATACTTGATAATCTCTATGATGTCTTCCTTGGTCAGTACACGGACATCCATCTCGGTGTCTAGACCAAGCTTCTTGTTAATACGGTAGCGGCCTACGTCGCCCAGGTCATAGCGCTTGTCTGAGAAGAACAGGTTCTGGATGACCTCGCGGGCACTGGCATCATCAGCCGGGTCGGCATTACGCAGCTGGCGGTAGATGTAGAGCACAGCCTCCTTCTCGGAGTTCGACGGGTCTTTAGCCAGCGTATTGAAGATGATGGAGTAATCCTGGGCAATGGCCTCGTCCTTGTGGACAAGGATGGTAGAGGCGCCACTCTCCAGGATATCGAGCATGTTGTCCTCCGTAATCTCGGTCTCACGTTCCATGATGACCTCATTACGCTCGATGGAAACCACCTCACCGGTGTCCTCATCGACGAAGTCCTCGTTCCAGCTCTTCAGCACACGGGCAGCCAGCTTGCAGCCGATGACTTCCTTCAGGGCCTTCTTGTTGACCTTCACCTCTTCGGCGAGGTCGAAAATCTGGAGGATGTCCTTATCGGTCTCGAAACCGATGGCACGCAGAAGCGTAGTAACAGGTAACTTCTTCTTACGGTCGATGTAAGCATACATCACGTTGTTGATGTCGGTAGCGAACTCTATCCAGCTGCCCTTGAAAGGAATGATACGGGCACTGTAGAGCAAGGTACCATTGGCATGAACGTTTTGGCCGAAGAATACGCCAGGAGAACGGTGCAGCTGGGAAACAACCACACGCTCGGCACCGTTGATGACGAATGTACCGTTTGACGTCATGTAGGGAATGGGACCCAGGAAGACATCCTGGATAGCCATGTCGAAGTCCTCATGATCCGGATCGGTGCAATAGAGTTTCAACTTAGCCTTCAAAGGTACGCTATAAGTCAGGCCGCGCTCCAGACACTCGTCGATGGTGTAACGGGGCGGGTCGATATAGTAATCCAGGAACTCAAGCACGAAATTGTTACGTGTGTCGGTGATAGGGAAGTTCTCGGAGAATACCTTATACAAACCGTCGTTCTTGCGTTCCTCAGGCGGAGTGTCCAACTGGAGAAAGTCTCTGAAGGACTTTAATTGCACATCAAGGAAATCCGGAAACGGCATAGGATTCTTGACGCTGCCAAAGTTTACTCTGGGTTCTGCTTTCTTTGTTGCCATATAATATAAATAGGTGTTATTTTTATCCCGGTTTTACTAGTTTAACTAGTCCTACTAGTCAGACTAGTTTAGACTAGAAAAAAGAAGGAAAGACAAAAAATGGTCGGGAACTCTCTACTGGAGAGCCCCCAACCATAGGGTATTGTTGTATTCTGAATTACTTCAGCTCAACGACGGCACCAGCCTCTTCGATAGCCTTCTTCAGGTTCTCGGCCTCGTCCTTAGACAGACCCTCCTTCAGAGTAGAAGGAGCACCGTCAACGAGATCCTTAGCTTCCTTCAGACCCAGACCACAAGCCTCCTTAACGGCCTTCACGACCTGGAGCTTAGCAGCGCCGACTTCCTTCAGAACAACGTCGAAAGAGGTCTTCTCCTCGGCAGCAGCCTCAGCGCCACCGGCAGCGGGACCAGCAGCAACAGCAACAGCGGCTGCAGCGGGCTCAATTCCATACTCATCCTTCAGGATGGTCTTCAACTCTTGTACTTCTTTCACTGTGAGGTTAACCAACTCCTCAGCAATAGCTTTAATATCTGCCATTTTATTTAAAATTTTAATTGTTTTTAATGTTAATGTTACTTAATCCTTCGCTTATTTGTTACGCTCAGCGACAGCGTCAATCAGGCCGTGCAGCGTAGCACCGGCATCCACAGCAGAGATAACTCCCTGCATCGGAGCCTGCAGCATAGCCACAACGTCGGCGATAAGCTCGCTCTTGCTCTTGATAGCAACCAGCTCGTCCAGCTTGTCAGCACCTACGAAGAAACCTTCCTCGGCATAGGCAGCCTTCAGGGCGGGAATGCCCTCCTTCTTGTACTCCTTCAGCAACTTGGCGGGAACGTTGGCGGTTTGTGTGAACATCACAGCCGTGTTACCCTTCAGTGCCTCATAGAGGGGAGAGAAGTCAATATCAGAAGCCTCGAAAGCCTTGTGCAGCAAAGTGTTCTTCACGACGACCATCTTGATCTCGCTCTTGAAGCACTTGCGACGAAGGTTGCTCGTCTGCTCAGCATTCAGTCCGGCAGTGTCTACCAGATAGAAGTGAGGATATTCCTTCAGCTTCTGGCCAAGTTCTACTACGATAGTATCTTTTAATTCCTTTTTCATGTCAATCTTTCAATTTTTCAATTTCTCAATTTTACTCAACTGATTTAGGATCTACCTTGATACCAGCGCTCATGGTGCTGGAGATAAAGATACTCTTCATATATGTACCCTTGGCAGCAGCCGGCTTCAGCTTGATAATGGTCTGCAGGAACTCCTTAGCGTTCTCGTAGATCTGATCAGGAGTAAAGGTAACCTTACCGATGGAGGTATGCACGATACCGGTCTTGTCCACCTTAAAGTCAATCTTACCCTGCTTCACTTCCTTGACTGCCTTAGCAACGTCCATAGTGACCGTGCCACTCTTGGGGTTTGGCATCAAGCCACGGGGACCCAGAATACGTCCGAGGGGACCCAGCTTACCCATGCACGAGGGCATCGTAATAATTACATCAACATCAGTCCAACCCTGCTTAATCTTGTCGATGTACTCGTCAAGACCAACATAGTCGGCACCAGCTGCCTTCGCAGCCTCTTCCTGATCAGGAGTGCAGAGTGCAAGCACGCGTGTAACCTTACCAGTACCATTAGGCAGTGACACCACGCCACGAACCATCTGGTTAGCCTTACGCGGGTCAACACCCAAGCGTACGTCGATATCTACGGAAGCCTCGAACTTGGTGGTGGTAATTTCCTTCACCAGTGCTGCAGCTTCTTTCAAAGAGTATGCTTTCCCTGCTTCAACCTTATCAGCTACCAACTTTTGATTTTTTGTCAGTTTACTCATGTTCTTAATTGAAGTTATTTGTTATTTAACCAGGGAAGTCCCCTTTTACAGTGATACCCATACTACGTGCTGTACCGGCAATCAGCTTCATGGCAGACTCAATGGTGAAGCAGTTCAGGTCGCTCATCTTGTCCTCAGCGATGGCACGAACCTGATCCCAGGTCACGCTGGCCACCTTCTTACGGTTAGGCTGAGCCGAACCACCCTTCACCTTGGCAGCTTCCAGCAACTGGACGGCTGCAGGGGGAGTCTTGATAATGAAGCTAAAAGACTTGTCTGCATAGTAGGTAATAACGACAGGAAGAATCTTGCCTGCCTTATCCTGGGTTCTGGCGTTGAACTCTTTGCAGAATCCCATAATGTTAATACCCTTCGAACCCAGTGCAGGTCCAACGGGGGGTGAGGGATTCGCAGCGCCACCTTTAATCTGCAATTTGATTAATCCAGCAACTTCTTTAGCCATTTCTGTTAATAAATATTATAAAGATTGTTATATAAGCCCCGGGAGTGGAAGCCTCCTAAGACCGTATATAGAACAGGCGTACCGTAACTTACACCTTATTCTTTCTCTACTTGTGTAAAGGCAAGCTCAAGAGGAGTCTTACGACCGAAAATCTTGACCATTACCTTCAGTTTGCGCTTGTCAGCGTTCACCTCTTCGATGATACCACTGAAACCGCTGAACGGACCATCAGTCACCTTCACCGTCTCATCCACCTGATAGGGGATAGCCAGCTCTGCGCTCTCGATAGTCGTTTCCTCTGCAGTTCCTAAGATGCGGTTGATCTCCGACTGGCGAACCTCCTGTGGATTGTCCATGCCACCCAAGAAACCAAGAACGTTGGGAATGAATCGCAGCATGTGAGCCACCTCGCCTTGCAGGGTAGCCTGAACCAGCACGTAGCCTGGAAGGAAAAGCTTCTCCTTCACGACGCGCTTGCCGTTCTGTAGCATTGCATACTTCTCAGTAGGAAGCAGAACCTCACCAACATGAGATTCGAGTACATCGTTGTGCTTCTTGGCAGCATCGATATACTCTTTTACTTTACCTTCCTTACCACTGACAGCACGCAAAACGTACCACTTCATTCCTGTAGTATCCGACATCTTCTCCGATTAGTTAGGATATACAAAACCCATGGCTGCCTTGAACACAACGTCCATCAGCCATACTACAACTGCAATAATCAGCGAGGCCGACAGAACGACCACAGCACTCTGGGTCAGCTCTTTGTAAGTAGGCCACGTTACCTTATGTGCAAGCTCGTCATAGCAAGCCTTGCAATAATTGATAAATGTCTTAATAATGTTCATTTCTCTTTTCTTTCTTAGCACGGGAAGGAGGACTCGAACCCACGACCCTCGGTTTTGGAGACCGATGCTCTACCAACTGAGCTATTCCCGTAAGTAAGCCCCCGCCCGTTTAGCGCGGGGGCTTGGTTTTTTATGTTTGTCCCGTGTGTTGCTGTGGTACAGCAACCTACTGAACGATTAGTCCTCGAAGACCTCGGTGATCTGACCAGAACCAACGGTGCGGCCACCTTCACGGATAGCGAAACGCAGACCCTGGTTCAGAGCAACAGCGTAAATCAGCTCAACAGTGATCTCAACGTTATCACCAGGCATTACCATCTCAACACCTGCAGGGAGAGTGATCTCACCGGTGCAGTCCATGGTGCGGAGGTAGAACTGGGGACGATACTTGTTGCCGAACGGAGTGTGACGGCCACCCTCTTCCTTCTTCAGGACGTAGATAGAAGCCTTGAACTTCTTGAAGGGCTTGATCTGACCCGGATG
>Ga0265298_10007255_pt1 | contig 13500 bp, 12 predicted proteins | sample AusTroGonzalo_MG_3_FD_193486 | JGI IMG/M metagenome (GOLD analysis project Ga0265298, IMG submission 193486) | Bovine rumen microbial communities from tropical cattle in Woodstock, Queensland, Australia - Gonzalo_01 | ecosystem: Host-associated > Mammals > Digestive system > Stomach > Rumen ...
TCTTGCGAGCCTCGTCATCGTTCATCTTGATAGGAGGTACAGGCTTCACGTCTTTGTCAGGCACAGGCAGAGGCTGCGAGATTCTGAAGGCGTTCCACTTTTCACGTGTCTTGCTGATGTATTCAGCATTAATCTTCTGACGATACGCGTTGAAGTTGCTGACACGGTTCTGATTGAAAGCCGAATTATTGCCTCCAAAGCCGCCACGAGCCGAACCGAACGGGTTGTTGTTCTGCGCTATAGCGTAACTAAATAATAATGAATAAATAATAAAGAACAGGCTACGTAGCTTCATAATGTTCTGTTTTATTTTCATTACATTACTCTTCCCCACCAATAATGTTCTGGTTAATTGTAATCTCTGGCTGGTTCTCGGCATAGGCTTCACCAATAGCACGAGCTGCCTCAATACGCATCTTTTCCAGTTCCACCTGGCTGCGAGCCATCTCCTTGCCGAACTCCTTCAAGTTCTTGGCCCACTCCCATTCCTCGCCGATGCGCTCACGAATCTCGTCAGCCAGTTCCATGGCATCATCATAGCACTGTGCGGCAGGATTGATGGCTGCCAGATAGGCGCCGGCAACTTTTGCACCCTCACGGTCCTGTGAAGCATTCCAGGCATGACGTGCTTTATTGATCTTGCCAGCACAGTCTTGGTTCAAATAGGTTTGGAAGGTAGACAGGATAGCAGCCTCAACGGCATCGTAGTTGTTGATGCAGGTAGGGATGGAGGTGAGCAGATACATGGCCTGTTCGAAGTCCTGCTTGGTACTCAGCGACTTGGCCTGACGGATAATATTGTTGGTCTGACCGTCGTAGTAGTTCAAAATCTTCTTCTTTGTAGCCTTCATGAAACTCTGCAACGCTGTATTTTGTGGATTCAGGCTACTGATAGAAGCCATGTGCGCCAGCTTTTCATTCTGGCCAGCTCCACTAAGATTGAGATACGTGCTGCCAAACTTGTCGCCAGTACGCGTGTTGGCGACATAAAGTTCCAGTCCCATGGTAACAGTTATCAAAGGACGCAGTCCACTGGTCAGGTTCTTCGAGGTCTCTACCAGATTAGCCACGATGCAGAAGTTAGAGAAGCGTGTGCCACCAGCCATACCGTTCTGTGTCACGGCCTGACGTAGTTTCGATGTCAGCTGTGACTTAGCCATAGGAGATAACTCAACTGTCTGGTCAGGTATGACAATCGTCAATGCAAACTCACATTGCTCTTGCGCATGAATGCCCAGTGTCGAGAGCGCTAACAGCGCCCATGTCAATACCGTCTTTTTCATAATTCTTACCTCTTACTTCTTACCTCTAATCTCTTATTATTTAATAAAAATGTTCACCTTGCCCAGACCACGAACTTTGAATTCGGCGGTAATACCCTTATTGCCAAGTTCATTGATTAGCTTCTGAGCAACATCCTTGGCACCCTGCTTGCGCTGACGACCACGGATGGTAGAGATGAGAGGGATATACACACCCTGATACTGCACAAAGGTAGCACCGCTCTTGACACGTTCTGTACCGTTACCTTCAACTGAATTGTCGTACATGAAGTCCTCAATGAACTCACGCAGTGTGATGTCGCCGACCTTGCTGTTCATGCTGATACCTGCCGACTCCGTGACTTTGATGTCGAAAGCCACCATACGGCCTTTGGTTACCATGCCCTGATAGTACTGGAGTACCTTGGCCAGGAAAGCGTCCATATTCTGATAGACAGCTTCGCGCAACAGAACGACGGGGTTGGCCGACGTGCTGGGAGCACCCATACCCTCGATAGGGGCAAACATACGGTTGGTGTAAGCATCTGTACCAGTAATAGTGTACGAAACCTGATACTGAGGACCATTCTTCAGCAGGTCGTACTGTATCTTAATCAGAATGTCGGCCTCTGAATTACGGATAATGGCTTCCTCCATGCTCTCATATTGTTCTCCAGAATTGGCTAAAGCCATTTGAGCATCTTCGTTCGTCATTTTGATAGCTTCCAGAAGGTCGACAATCACGATATCCGGATTGCGGTCGCTGATGAGCTGAGCCACCTGAACAAGTACACTGTGCAGTGTGGGATCCTCGGTCATCGCCTTCGCATAGTCGGGAGCTTCCATGCCTCCTTGGTTAGACACATAACCATGTGCCTTGCAGTAAATCATGTCAGGCACAACCATCACATGTGGTGGTGTCATTGCCTTTTGCGCCCATACGCTGCCAGTAATAGTCAACAGGGCAATTGCAATAGTCAGTATTCGTTTCATAATTCTATTTTCTTAATTGATATTCGGCAAGCCGATAACTCCTAACTCTTAACTATTCTATTATTCCGTCTTTTTGCATACGCTTCTTCAGGGCATTACGGTCTATCTGTACCACGATACCCCACGTCTGTGTGCCTGCACCTTGGAAACTGTTGCGCAGGTCTTTGTCTACCTCGTCAACATACTTCTTGAAGTTGCCGCTGTCCTTAAAGAACTTGTTGAAATATGCCTCATGCTTCTGGCGGGCATTCGGTGCGTCAACAACGGGATATGCACTGCACTCTGTGTCGCCAGCAGAGATACCCTTGAAAAGCACTTCCTCAATGGCCTTCTTCTTAGCTTCACGCACGGCATCGGCACGATCAACGCCTTTGGCCCATACTTTCAGCAACTGTGTACCGTCAGCCTGCTTACCCAAGCATTCTGTTGTCTGATTGAAATAAGATGCAGTCTGAACCGCTGGTTTCTTGCTGCCGCAACTTGTCAGCATCATAAGTGCTGCAGTCGCCATCAGGATACTTATCTTTTTCATAGTTCTTAGTTCTTTAACGCTTTACCAAAGATTCGAGAATCCCTTCAGGATATGAGCCTCTTCCAGATAGTGTTGCAGAGCCTCCTTGTCAACCATCACAACGGCAGTGGTCTCAATCATCTTGGTCTTCTTGTTTTTCATTGATGTCAGGGAAGAATTGACGATAGAGGCATAGTTACGATACTTGCCTTCATTGTCGAATGCCTGGAAGAAGTCGGCCTTAGTCTGCTCGATATTCGGATCGGTAATGAGGGGCTTCTGCTCGCCATAGCCGTCAGAAGCCATCAGTCCGCGGAACATCACACCCTTAACAGCATATTTCATCACCAAATCCTCAGCAGTTGAGGGTAACTTCTTCTTAACATTGACGGTAACAGACACCAGATAACGGCCACCTTGACCTTGTCCGGCACTCTTAACATAATACTCCTGTGCAGAAGCCATCATGCAACATATCAAGAGTACGAATGATAATAATACTTTCTTCATAATTGTATCTTTTATGCTTATTCTTTACTATAGATATTACATCTCGCGGAGTTGCAGACCCGGATTGTGCAGGTCCACTGATGAATGGCCTGGGGTAAACATGGTGCCTTTGGCGGCTGTGTCAAAATACTGGTCAAAACGGACGGCATAGTTGTCCCATGGGGCGCCAGCTGTCGCTTTGGCTACACGCTTATAGCAAATCTGCCCGTTTTTATCCTTGTAAGGCTCCAATATCTCGTATTCCTTGCCCTGAGTTACATCTTCCTTGCGTCCAATATGTGAATACATCGAGCCATCCTCAAAGTAGAACGGAGCACGGGGACGGAAGACGGGGAAGGTCTTTGCCAGCTCTCGCATACCTTTCTGTACACAACGATGGCAGACATCCAGGATAACTTCGTCTTCGTTCTTCCAACTCTTTAGGATGGTCTTAGTACTTGATTCCTTGTATTCGCCAACATATTCCAAGCCAAAGATTTTTCCTGCACCGTCAAACTTCGCTTTGCGGGCTTGTACTTCGGCAAGTTCGGTTGTGGTGTCAGCCCAATAGTCGCTGTACATGGCCTGGGTCATACTGTCGTCCCATTTCAGTTTATAGAGGTAGGCATGCATCTTCACGCGGAACCCACCAATATCGGCCACAATCTGGGCACCAGCCATACCCAGGTTACTGGCTGCTTCCCACTCTTTGCCAGCCTCCTTATTGCCATTTTGTTTGTTAACCTCACCGGCTACACCTGCAGCGGCACTGGCTACAGCCATGATACCGGCAAAGATAGATGAGCCTTTCGACTGGTCGATGTAGTCCATGTCGCACACCAAGACAAAGGTGCTTTGCAGCAGTTCAATACCTTCATCACGCAACAAAGCCGTTCCGCGAACGGTATTCTGCGAACGCTGATAGTCGGAATACGACGCACCATAGCCGCCACGCTCATGAATCAAGTCCATGTTCATCAGGCCGGAGTCATTGCGGTTGAACCAGCGCCCTACCACTTTCTGTGCAATATCGTTGCTGTTGACCAGCTTGTCGATGTCCTTTCTCTCTTGCTTACCCTTGACGGATATCACGCGTAGGTCACTGATGTTGTGCTCGTTATAGCGTAAGGGTAGGGGGAAGCTTTTGAACACACGCTCCATCTCCGTTGCATATTTCTTGCCACGGTGGGTCAGCATGATAATACACAGCGAACTGCGACGATAGCGTTCTTTGTCTGACACGCCAGTACCCTGATAGCGGTTCACTACAGGCTGCTGTTCGCTGACGACAGGTTGTGGTGTTACGCTATTATCAGTCTGTGCCTGCATACTTGAAACGAGGCACAGACTGATAATCAAGAATGAGATGAGTCGTTTCATTCTAAATTTTAATCATCAATCTGAATGATTACAAAATTGGAAATACCCCAGAACTTATCTGGATTGATAACAGAGAGTACCAGCGAATTGTGAACCAGGTCAATGCGATAAGAATCTTTTGGCTGTGGGGTTACAAGCTTGGCCTTTTTGGCAGGAATTTCAATCTTTTCTGTATTGCGGATGTCGACAGCCTTGAAGAGTGACTTGTCAATCTTTGTAAAGTCGACCTTGGTTTTCTTCAGGAAACCACCAGTGAGCAGACCCTGTTGCTTCAGTTCCTTCTTGGTACCAATCTTGATGAAAGCGGTATGTATTGAAGCATCTTGCGAGGAAATGGTCTCTGCTTGACTGACAATCAGGCCAGCCTGCATTTCGTTGCGCTGCTGCAGAATCTTAACATTCTCCTTCAGTTTGGTAATGTCCATGTTCTTGTCATCCACCAGTTTGCGCAGGTTGGCAATCTCTTCATCCTTCTGAGCCAGTTGCTGTTTCATGGTGGCGATAATGCTTCTCAGGTGAGCAGAATATTTTTGGTTTGTCTGTAACTTCTTCTCCATGACGGCAATGCGCTCACGCTGGTTTTGCAGTGTCTGCCTGTAAGCATCCAGATTATTCTTAATCTGCTCACGGCTCAATGCGGGACCCTCGTCTGATTTCAGGATCTGTCCTTCCTGAAGTGCAATGCTGTCCAGTCCGGTGGCAATCACACCCAGATATTCATTCAGTTCGTTATAGTCGGCATTACGCTGCTCATAAGCTGTCTGCAGTGAGTCGAGTTGTTCTTTCATAGAGGCACTGCCTCCGTTGCACGATGTTGCCATCACAATGACGGTGGCAGCAATGACATAATAAACAATTTTTTTCATATTTCTATCTATATAAGTTATTTTTATCGGGGCAAAGATACAAAAAAAAATATAAAGACGTCATTTTTTACAGGAAAAAACGTACCTTTGCACCATCTTTAAGGCAAAAAAGGCTGAAAAATGGCTATTCGCTATACACATCGCGAGGAATTATGGAACTCTTGGAGCCATGCTGGCGGCATTGTAATGGGTGTCGTCTTTGGTGTGGTGTTCCTGTGGATGGCGTTTCGTGGCGACGACCCTTGGTCGCGTCTGGGTGTGTGTCTTTATCTGTTTGGCATGTTGGGTTCTTATGTGGCTTCTACTATCTACCACGCTTTGCCTCGTCGCTCCGTATGGAAGGAACGTCTGCGCCGCTGGGACCATGTTGCTATCTATTGGCATATAGCAGGCTCGTATTCCCCTCTGACGCTGACCGCACTGCTCCAAACCAATTATCAATTATCCATTATCAATTGTCAATTATCAGTTGGCTGGAGCCTGTTCTCATTTGTCTGGCTCTGTGCCATTGCCGGAACGATAGTCAGTTTTGTCCATTTGAAGGAGCATTCCAATCTCGAAACCTTTTGTTTCATAGGAATGGGACTCAGTGTGCTTATTGCCTTTAAGCCGCTGATAAACAGTGTTTCCACGGTTGCTATCGTGTGGATTATAGCAGAGGGAGTTTGCTATATTACTGGAGCGCTCTTCTATTCATTCCACAAGAAACGTTATATGCATTCCGTCTTCCACTTCTTTGTCCTTGCAGGTTCCGTCTGTCATATTGTGGCCGTTTGGGACGTATTGATGGAACAACTTTAAAAATTGATAATTGATAATGGATAATTGATAATTTGTTTGGCGGTTTGGCTGAAAATGAGTAATTTTGCACGCAAAATTTCCAAATCGTAAATAGTAAATCAAATAGTAAATAATATGGCTTATACACGTATGACTGCCGCAGAGGCTGCGGCGCTGATTAAGAATGGCGACCATATCGCCATGAGTGGCTTTACACCTGCCGGTGTGGCCAAGGCAACAACCAAAGAGTTAGCAAAGCTTGCTGTAGCTGAGCACGAGGCTGGCCGCGAGTTCAAGGTGGCTATCTTCACGGGTGCATCAACAGGACAGAGCACCGACGGTGACCTGGCTAACGCTCAGGCTATCCTCTATCGTGCTCCTTATACCACGAACCCCGATTTCCGCAAGCATGTGAACGCTGGTGAGATTCCCTACAACGACCTGCACCTGAGCCACATGGCACAGGAGCTGCGCTATGGTTTCTATGGTGATGTAGACTGGGCCATCCTTGAGGTGTGCGACATCGAAGAGGTGGGTAATGACTATCATGTCTATCTGACCGCTGCCGGTGGTATTTCTCCTACTGCAGCCCGTCTGGCCAAGAAGGTTATTCTTGAACTTAACAGTTTCCACAACCCGAATGCCAAGTTCATCCACGACGTGTATGAGCCCCTCGATCCTCCTTACCGCAAGCCCATCCCCATCTTCAATGTCAGCGACCGTATTGGTGTGCCTTACGTGTCAATTCCAAAGGAGAAGGTGGTTGGTGTTGTCGAGTGTAACATCCCTGACGAGGCACGTGCCTTCAAGGATAACGACCCTGTAACTGACAAGATTGGTTTCCTGACTGCAGAATTCCTGGTTGACGAGTTGCACAAAGGCCGTATTCCCAAGGAGTTCTTGCCTCTGCAGAGTGGCGTAGGCTCTACGGCCAATGCCATCCTTGGTGCATTGGGTGAGGACAAGCACGTGCCCGATTTCAACATCTATACCGAGGTTATACAGAATGCCGTTATCGAGATGATGCTCAATGGTCGTGTCAAGGATGCTTCAGCTTGCTCGCTGACCGTATCGAACGACTGCCTGATGCAGGTCTACGATAACATGGACTATATGAAGAATCACCTGACGCTGCGTCAGAGCGAGATTTCCAATCATCCCGCTGTCATCCGTCGCTTGGGTGTCATCGCCATCAATACCGCCATTGAGGTCGATATCTATGGTAATGCTAACTCAACCCACATCAGCGGTACGAAGATGATGAATGGTATCGGTGGTTCGGGCGACTTCATCCGTAACGCCTACCTCTCTATCTTCACCTGTCCTTCTGTGGCCAAGGGCGGTCTCATCAGTTCTGTGGTACCTTTCGTCACCCATCAGGATTCGTCGGAGCATGATGTCAACATCATCGTTACTGAGCAGGGTGTGGCTGACTTGCGTGGTAAGAGCCCCATGCAGCGCGCACAGACCATTATCGAAAACTGTGCTCACCCTGATTACAAGCAGTTGCTGTGGGATTACCTGAAGCTGGGAACCGGCGGTCATACCCGCCATTGCCTCACCGCAGCCTTCGCCATGCACGACACGCTGGCACGCAAGGGCGACATGAAGTTAACCGACTTCTCAGAATACATCAAATAAAGCAAATAAGCGCTCCCACATTGAGGAGCGCTTATTTGCTTTATTTATAACAGACTCTGTATTGCTTTGTCGATATCGTCGATTTGCTGTGATCGACTTACCAGGTTGTTGCCGCGGTCAATCAGGAAGAACTCGGGCAGCGTCTGAATGTTATAGAGGGCCAGGAAGCTGTCGTTTGAGCCGTCGTTACGTACACAGACCCAGGGTAGGGCAGCCGTCTGTTGCTTCCAGAAATGCTCGTCGCCATCAAGGCTGACCTGATAGATTTCAAAACCTTTGGCGTGATATTTATTATAGAGTTCGCGAAGTGCCAGGATGCGGGCAGGCGACTCCTTTTGTCCAAAGACGTGGAAGTCGAGCAATACCACTTGTCCCTTCAGGTCGGTCAATTTACGCTCCTGCCCCTTATTGTCATTCAAGGCGATGTCTATCACGCCGGCAGTCTGAATCTTCGAGGCATCAATGGTCTTTGCCTGATTAGCTTCAACGGTACGCACGTTCTTCATACCCTCTATAGCGATGTTGTGCAGGTTCTTGCCACGTTCGGCATCAGGCCAGTAGGTATCCCAACTGGTAGCAACAGCAGCAAAGACCTTGATGTCGTCGGGATTGTTGCGCGGGTTGAATATCAGCGAATTGCCTAAAGCCTGGAACAGGGCGAAGTAAGCATATGGCTTAGCAGGGTCTGGGAAGATGTACTCGCGTTTCACCTCGTCCTTATACTGCTTGACCATAGCCAGAATGCTGTCATTCATCTGGTCAATGGTCAGTGCCTCACTACGACTGACAGCTATAGCACGCTGTTGCAACTGCATCTGTCGCAGAGCCAGCTCCTTGATTTTGCTGCAATTCTCTGAACCGCTGACCTCATACTGCGAAGCCATCTGCGGATAGGCGGCATTGACCGTCACGGTCTCCGTCGAATCTATGGATAGCGAGATAATCTGGTCGCTGATACGCAGACGGTAGAACTCTGGAGCCTGTTGGGCCTCACCAGCCAGACTGAACTGACCATCGGCATCCAGTCGCACGGAGTCAATGACCTCAGGACCCATCAGACTGATATTCTCCAGATAGAGCACCGAGTCCTTGGCATTCGTGATGCTGCCCTCTACGTGGAATTTCTTTTCGCTGCACGAAGCCATGCCCAGCACGGCCAGTGCCAAAAATACATATTTTTTCATGACTATATTGATGTTTTTTTGCTTATTTCTTCTTTCTTGGTTTTCTGACAGCCCACCCTTCTTCAGTGAAATCAGGGATTTCGCCTTTTAGCTTCATGGACTTGGGATTCAGGAACTGCATCCATTCGTCTTTCTTGTAGGTCTTGCCAGACGGATTAGAATTTCTAGTTTGACTAGTATTTCTAGTATTTCTAGTCTTACTAGTCTGACTAGTTTTACTAGTTCTACTAGTCCTATTTGTCTTGTCGGATAGCCCGCCCTCGTTGGCGTCGTTGCAGCGCACCTCACGCTTTTTGTACGTCTGTCCGTTGACATATTTGATGACACGCCCGGCATCCTCTTCAGGTACCTCGAAATACGACATCGTCTGCAATAGGTCGATATGGCCCACAGCCACATGACCCTTCACGTTCTTATTCAGGAACTGCATCAGTTCGCCAGGGTAGAAACCGTCCTTCTTGCCCAGATTGATGAACAGCTTGCGATAGCCCTCACCAGTGGGCGTAGCAGTCTTCTTCCCTCTGCCTTTAGAACTATTCTCTCTCCTCTCTCCTCTTTCCTCTTTCCTCGAAACAACAGAAATCTCAGGGGCATCGGCATAATAGTCCAGGAACTTGCCGAACTCCATCGACACAATTTTCTTGATGAGGTCATCCTTGTCGACATATTCGAAGTAACGGCTGATGTCCTGCATGAACGGGGCGATTTGCTCTTCGTCGACGTCGGCTTTCACGATCTGGTCCATCACCTTATAGAGCTGTTTCTTGCAGATTTCCTCTGCCGACGGAATGGTGCCCTCTTCGAATTTCTTGCCTATCTCTTTCTCGATGTTGCGAATCTTGAATTTCTCGCGCGAATGCACGATACTGATAGATGTGCCCTTCTTGCCGGCACGACCCGTACGACCGGAACGGTGCGTGTAGTTCTCGATATCGTCGGGCAAACCGTAGTTGATGACATGTGTCAGGTCCTCCACGTCCAGTCCACGGGCCGCCACATCCGTAGCCACCAACAGCTGTACCGTGTGCTGGCGGAACTTCTGCATGGTCAGGTCGCGCTGTTGCTGCGACAGGTCGCCATGCAGTGATTCGGCATTGTAGCCGTCCTTGATCAGCTTGTCGGCCACCTCCTGCGTCTCCAGTTTTGTACGACAGAAGACGATGGCGAAAATGCGCGGGTAGTAGTCCACCAGTCGCTTCAGGGCCAGATACTTGTCTTTCGCATGCACCATATAGTAGATGTGGTTCACGTGCTCGGCACCCTCGTTGCGGCTTCCCACCACGATCTCCTGATAGTCGTGCAGATAGCCCTTGGCAATGCGTTCTATCTCTTTGCTCATCGTAGCCGAGAAGAGCAGCGTGTTCCTGTCCTTTGGCACACACTCCAGAATCTCGTCGATGCTCTCTTGGAAACCCATGTTCAGCATCTCGTCGGCCTCGTCCAGCACCACATTATAGACATCGTCCAACTTCGCAACGCCACGCTTCATCAGGTCGATGAGTCGGCCCGGCGTAGCCACGACGACCTGTACCCCCTTGCGCAGGGCCCGAATCTGCTGTTCGATGCTGGCACCGCCATAGACCGCTTCGATGTGGATGCCGTCCAGGTATTTTGCAAAGTCGCGCAGGTCGTCGGCTATCTGCAGGCACAGCTCCCGCGTAGGAGCCAATATCAGGGCATGAGGCAGCCCTCTCCCTATCTCCCCCAACTGGGGATGGGGTTTCTCGGCTATCCTTTGCAGTACGGGTATGCCAAATGCCGCCGTCTTGCCCGTACCCGTCTGGGCCAGTGCGATGACATCATTCTGGTTACCTAACAGATAAGGTATGACTTCCTCCTGTACGGGCATGGGCTGTACGAAGCCCATCTCCTCAATGGCGCGGCGAATGTTTTCGCTAACGCCCAATTCTTCAAATGTCTTCATTTCGGGTACAAAGGTAATGAAAATCGAGAGAAATACAAAGAAAAATTTCTTTTCTTTTATTTCCGAGATGCATCTTGCCTTCCCCAACGGTGAAAGGTAATGAAAATCGAGAGAAATACAAAGAAAAACCTCTTTTCTTTTAAAAACATCCGTCCATGGACGGATGTTTCAGTTTAGCCTTCAGCCCTCACTCTTCACTTCTTTGTCTCGGCTTGTGAAAGGTACGATACTTTACGGTCGTAGTCACGTCACTTTACGGTCGTAGTCATGTCACTTTACGGTCGTAGTCACGTCACTTTACGGTCGTAGTCATGGTACTTTACCCCCCTAAAGTATCATCGGAACGAGTCGTAGATGACGTCGGAACACCTCAAAGATGACGTCGGAACGGGTCGAAAGTGCCATACCTTTGCAATGCATCTCAAATTCAATGCAAAGGCACGGCCCAAGGCCACGGTACTCAGATTCATACCTGGCGCACTTAGCAGCTGCTTGGCAACGGCCGTACGCATAAATTCACCCGTCTCGGCACCACGGGGCAGACGGAAGTATTCTCCCACCAGGTCCTCTTCGTCCTCCTCAAGCGTACTGTAGTAGGTCATGCTTACGTCGAAGCCTAACAGTTTCTTCCTAATCTTTTTTTTTCATCATTACTTTTTTGCTGTTTAATTTTTATGACACTATTTTGCGAAATAAAAGCTCCTTTGCTGCTCGCCACAGTTGGGAGCCGCCCGTTCTCGCACGCTGAGCGTGCAAAGTTACGAATAATTATTGTAACTCACACACTTAGAACGTTAAAAGAGCAAAAACGACACGGGAAAAGTGAGAAAAGAATAAGACTCAATCTTCCGTATCAGTTCCTTTCTACGGAAATCGTCAGACTGTCCGAAACATTATCTGATGAAGTTGGTTCTCACGGGACTCTCCAACTCTGGATGCCCCTCCTCACTGACATTCAGCTTGCGAATCATCCAGGCCATGTTGCGGGCAAGTGTTCGCATCGTCTGCATACCCTCCTCATCCTGTGCTGCCTGTCCTGGCGTCTGACCATAAGCCATGTTCCAGTACTGAGAACTGACAAGGGGCATATTCGACATGGTGAAATACTTATTCAAGCGGTCAAAAGCTGCCGATGCACCACCTCTTCGACATACTACCACGCTGGCAGCGGGCTTGAAGCGCAGTTCACCACTCAGTGAATAGAACATACGGTCGAGCAAGGCACAGAGTGAACCATTCGGGCCACCGTAGTACACTGGAGAACCAACGACCAGTCCGTCGATACCATCCTTCACTGCTCTCCATACCCTATAGTACAGGTCATCATGGAAAGTACATCTGGCACCATTCCTGCCACACATGCCACAGGCGATGCAGCCTTGTACGGCCTGCTTGCCGATGCTGATAATCACCGTCTCTATGCCCTCGCTGTTCAGTATCTTCGCAACTTCGCTCAGAGCCGTGAACGTGTTGCCGTTCTCTCTCGGACTTCCGTTAATCAATAGTACCTTCATGTCTCCTTATTCTGTAGTGTTATCTGGCCCTAAAAGACCGAAAAAAGCAACATGGAAACATTTTAGTTTCATCCATGTTGCTTATTCCAATTAGTTACCTTTTCTTAAAATCCAATAAAATAATCAATACTCATCCTCGTTGAAAACTTGGTTTCCGACGATTCTGTACTGATTTTCAATCACTTGCATCATTCTTAACTATTTTTAGCCAAATTAACCGCGCGGTCTAAGGAGGTCAGAGGCGATTCGTTGGCGGGTTCGACAAACTTATTGCTTCCTTAAAGTAAGGTCAAATTGCAGTCCGCCGCCATCAGCATTCTTGGCACTTATCTGTCCTCCATGCAAAAGCACGGCATTCTTGACGATGGCCAGACCGAGACCTGTGCCGCCCATCTGTCGGCTGCGGCCTTTATCGACACGATAGAAACGTTCAAAGATGCGGGGCAGATGTTCTGCTGCGACTCCCACGCCATTGTCACGGAAGGTAAATGCCCAATGGGAGCCTTGGTCTTCAGCAGAAATCTCTATTGATGCTCCATTACCCGCGTAGTTGATGGCGTTATCCATAAGATTGCGGAAGATGCTATATAAGAGCGACCAGTTGCCTTGGATGCAGACATCCTCGGGCAGGCAGTTGTTCAGCCGCATCTGCTTCGTCCCGACCGCCAGCGCCGTTTCCTCCACGATGTCGGCCATCATCCGCGAGATGTCTATCCGCTCCATCGCCAGCATATCGGGTGCATAGTCCATGCGGTTCAGCGTGGAGATGTCTTGCAGCAGAGCCGTCAGCCGTCGGGCCTGGGCATTGGTGCGCCGGATGAATTGCAGCTTCGTCTCGGCGGCAATGTCAGGGTTGTCGAGGATGGTGTCGGTATAGCCGAGGATGCTGGCCACGGGGGTTTTCAGTTCGTGGGCGATGTTCTGCGTCAGTTGGCGCCGCATCTGGTTCTGCTTTT
>Ga0265298_10007256_pt1 | contig 13496 bp, 10 predicted proteins | sample AusTroGonzalo_MG_3_FD_193486 | JGI IMG/M metagenome (GOLD analysis project Ga0265298, IMG submission 193486) | Bovine rumen microbial communities from tropical cattle in Woodstock, Queensland, Australia - Gonzalo_01 | ecosystem: Host-associated > Mammals > Digestive system > Stomach > Rumen ...
ATTCTTTCAAGAAAGATAGAGATGCCGCTATTTCCATGTTGACAAAAGCGCCATGGCATGGAAAGAACTCTATAACAAACACCAGTATCGAAGAGGGAGTTAATTTAAAGACGATTATAACTATTGACAGCAAGAAAACGTATTCTGATAGCATCTATACCGAAGATGGAACTATGGCCATAGTCATAACAGGCAGTCAATCGGAATTGAAATGGAGTGTTGAGGGTAAAATCAGATTCCATGAAAAAGGAATTGTTTCGCTGTATTCCAAAGACGATATGTATGAAAACACTAAGGAATTCTCTTCTAATATTATAGGTGCAGAAGTTCTTTATAACAATACTGATGCTGACAATGAGGATATTGCTATGAATATGAGATTGCAACTTAATGAGATGATAAAGGTAATGAAAAATGACGAAGAAAGCAGTCATTATAGAATCAAATCTTTATCGGATGAAAAGCTTGTTTTGGATCTTATGGACAACGAGAAGTTGTTTAAGACGATGTATACTCTGACTTATAATAGATAACCCAAATATAAGAAGCAAAAACCCATTTTGCGGCGATGAAAATAACAATATACTTAGCAACAGTTACACAATAAAAAATGAGATTATGAAGAGACTATTACCAATCTTACTTGTACTGTCATTATATATTGAACCGTGTCAAGCTCAATTTGGTGCCCTCGGTGGTTTACTCAAAGGAGCTAAGGCTGTTAATGATGCACGAAAAGCAAAGAAGAAGGCTCAGGAAGAATGGGGCAACACAAAAGTAAAAGACATCCATAAAGAAGTTACCATTGACACTACCAGTGTCGAGTACAAGAAAGCTATAGCAGAAGCACAACAGCGGATGTACGAAAATAATCCTGAGCTTAAGAAGCTCATGGAGATGCAAGACGATACGATCGCACTGAAGAAATACTACGAAGAGAAGTACGGTGGTATGTCTCAGGAGGAGATAACAAGAAAAATATTGGAAGACGCTGGTGTAGCCTACGACAGAAAGGAGTTTCAGGATGCTTATGCAAACGCCCAGAAAATGACGGGCCTTCAGGATGACCCAGTATACATGAAGATTCTGACAGAACAACGTCAGCCAACTATGCAGGAGGCAATCTACTTGAAGGAAAAATATGGAATTGACGTTGAATATGCAGGCATGGAGGCATACAACGACTCGGTTGGCGTCTTTGCTAATTTGGATGGCAAAATGAAGCCTATGAGTATCACTAAACCAGAATCTATTACTGACGAGAAGCCCGTTCCCGATTTCGGACAGGATGCTATAAAGCAATATGTACAAGACTATATGTCATTCTTGAAAAAACCTCTTGCAGACAGGGAAGTCATTGACAGTGTACAAAACTACATGATTTATAATAAGAGACATGCTGATGAGCTATTCAAGGGAACAGCCAAGTTCACACTTTACTCCAATCTTGAAACCAATATTGGTGAATTGACCGTCAACGATATGCTTCTACGCAATATATCTGACTTCACCGATTCGATAGACCCTAAAAACATCTTCGTTTTCAAAATACACAAGGGCTTGGGATGCAGGTATGTGGAATATATGTATTCAAAGATCAGTTATAAGCAAAGCGAGTTAATGGACTATGTTAGCAAACGGCTTGTTAACGAGGGCTATATTGATGGCAATATTAACCAGAAGCTCTCCGATGATGAGCTATTCAAGGCAATTGACAGGATGGAGTTTCAATTCAAAGTAGAAAAGTTGTTGAAGATTAGACAGAATAACGAAAAGTATGTGTACACTAATGCTGTGCCAGCCGCTAAAGGAATAAAGTTAAGTTCAAATATTCGCAAGGTTGGTGGGCATGTTACCGCACTTGACATCGCTATAGATGCAGAACCGGGCGAATATGCCTTCATCATCCGCAATCCAGAAGTTGAAGAAGAGCTTAAGCAAGCAAGTCAAGAGTTCGACATATCGGTCTTGACGCAAGGTGCATTCTTCTTCACAATCAAATAGTAATGCAAATGGTATAAAGTAAGCGGCACAGTCTATAATGATTGCGCCGCTTTTTGCAAGCTCTTATTATTCACTCTTCAGTAATTCTGTCTTGATGACAATAGGTTTGCCACAGTGAGGACAAACATCAGTTGTAGGGAGCGATTCTACTTCATCACGAAAGAAATCTCCGACATTGCAGCCAATAACGTCTGCAACACGCTGTAGTGTATTGACTGTGGGATTCCTACTTAGGTTTTGAGACAGGGTAACACGTGTTATTCCCATCTCGGTAGCTACCCGTTCTATAGTCCACCCTTTTTCCTTTATAACAGCTTTGATATCCATATCCGTATGATTATGATATTACGCTTGCAAAAATAATAAAAACATTCTAAATGCAATAACAAACACATACATTATTAAAATAATTTAATATTATCATCATACATCAGCTGTATTTGTTAAGTATGATTAAAACCTACTATTTTCTTTTGTTTTTATTTGTTAGTATGATCAAAATCAACTATCTTTGCATATAGAATACTAACATTTAATAATTAAGGTATATGAACATCAACATTACACAAGAGAAAACGGTACAGAAATTGAAGAAAGTGCCAAGTCGCATCAAAATGCGTACAGAGTCTGAGGTACGTGCCTATAGTTATTTACCAGATTCGATCAAGGACGATTTTTTGAGGAATCGAAAAGTTAGGTTTGCAAGATGCCATGTGTACTATCCTGACCTTCTTTTACCAGATGCGAAGATTGTCATTGAGATAGATGGAAGTTCTCATTCTTCTCCAAAGGCCCAAAAGCATGATCAGAAGAAAGATAAAGAATTTATGGCGAATGGGTATGCTATGATTAGGATTAAAAATGAGGCGACTAAGTGTAAGACTACATTCCTCTATAAGTTATATTATGAACTCATCAAGATCTCCGATATTAAAGATAGGAAAGGCGGCCAAAAGTTTGTTGAATCCATTGAGGATTATCTCTATGCGGCTGACGAGGAAGAGTATCTCGTTGACGAATCAGAACTTCAGCTTACAGATATGCTCCACGAATACACAATTAACGGTTAGAGGAGGATGAATAATGACAAACAATTATGATAGCAACATCCTGTTAGGCATGTCAGAACGCTTTTTTCATTTTACAGAAACTGAAATAAGACTATTCCAAGTTAAGGATGGCAACAGGTATCAAGTCCTCATTCAGAAGAATTCCATGGAAGATAAACCATCCTTCCCCAAGCGATATGATGTAAGTGACCCCAAGACAAAACCTGTCATGAGAGGGAGCAATTGGTGTCTTAACAGGTGTATCGGTGTGATACATTTAAACAAGACGGTTACTACTTTCCCCGACTCTGATTACGATTTTGTCGAAGTTACACCTTCTTTTAAAAGGGTATTGTCCGAAGAAAAAGGCTTTCCTCCCGAATGGATAAAGACAAGGAGACTTTCTCAGCATGTAGATATTCTCTATCCTTTCAAGCATCCCATGGAAGAATTGAATAAATTGGTAGGATGTGATAATATCAAAAAGAGACTGATAGAGTTCAAATCACTTGCCGAGTATAACAAGGCATGTATGCGTCAGTCACCAGAGTACCCAGTGATGCAGATATTCCTTCACTCTATCTTCTATGGCAATCCTGGCACAGGCAAATCTACCGTCTGTCGACTCTATGGATCACTTCTCAAAGATACGGGGCTGTTAAGCAAAGGGCATGTTGTCGTAGCAGACAGAAAAGTGTTCACGGGTGATTGCTTTGGCGATACGGAAGACATATTGAGAGAACTGATTAAGTACAGTGAGGGAGGCATCTTACTGTTTGATGAAGCATACCTTCTGGAGGGTACCCATCCAAATGACCCAAACAAGATGGTGCTACCGATGCTATTGTCTGAACTGGCCGATAATAGCAAAAAAGACTTCGCAGTTGTTCTGAGCGGTTATAAGGATAAGCTCGACAGGATGCTTGAACAGAATCCGGGACTCTATTCACGTTTTTCAAACCGTTTCGAGTTCAAGGATTACTCGCTCGACGAGTTAGTAGAAATAGGTGTCCGTTATCTTATGACTGTAGGACATACATTCACTATTGATGGTCTGTCCAGTTTCCGTGATGAATTGGCGTCAGCTATGTCTGGTAGTAGTAAGAAATCTTGGGCGAACGCACGTTCCGTTAAAAATATGATTGAGCAGATATACATTAAGCGTGCAATGCGCTATGGAAAAGACGGCACCATTGACCGTGAAATTACAGCAGAGGACATCTGTTGTATTCCTTACGAACAATGTCGTCGGATTGGATTTTAAGGGTGCAATAAGGGGTTATACGACACATTCTCTGTCTGTTCACGGGAAAATTACGGGAAAATTAAAAAAGAAAAACCGCTAAGTGCTTGATTTTAAGCATCTTAGCGATTCTTTCTGTCGGGATTACTGGACTCGAACCAGCGACCTCGCGCCCCCCAGACGTGTGCGCTACCAACTGCGCTAAATCCCGATCCTTTTGCTTGGCAACAGACCTTGTTTGTCGTTTGCGGGTGCAAAATTACATACTTTCCTTGACATTTGCAAATTTTATGGGAACTTTTTTTGTTTTACCCCCAACTTTTCGTAACTTTGTGCCCAAAATCAGAAGAAAACCATGCAATATAACATCACAGCACCTACAAAACTGAACGCCAACATCACACTGCCGGCATCGAAAAGTATCTCAAATCGCGCCCTGATCATCTATGCCCTGAGCGGCGGACTCATGATGCCCAGCAACCTGAGCGACTGCGACGATACGGAGGTTATCATCAATGCAATTAAATACATGCCCGAGGTCATCGACATCAAGGCGGCTGGTACAGCCATGCGATTTATGACGGCCTACCTGAGCGTGATGCGCGGGACGCACATCATTACAGGAACGGAGCGCATGAAACACCGCCCGATAGGCGTGCTCGTGGACGCGCTGCGCCTGCTGGGTGCCGATATAGAATATGTGGGCGAGGAGGGTTTTCCGCCGCTTCGCATCACGGGCAGGAAGCTGACGGGCGGTCCGCTGACGATTGCCGGCAACGTCAGTTCGCAGTACATCTCTGCGCTGCTGATGGTAGGTCCGGTGCTGGAGGAAGGTCTGGAGCTGCGCCTGACGGGTGACATCATCTCGCGTCCCTACATCGACCTGACGCTGTGGATGATGCGTGAGTTCGGAGCCGACGCGGAGTGGAGTGCCGGCGACACCATCAGCGTGAAGCCCATACCCTACAAGAACCGCGACTACGTGATTGAGAACGACTGGAGCGGAGCAAGCTACTGGTACGAGATAGTGGCGCTGTCGAAGGACCGCGACGCCACGGTGAGGATGTCGGGACTGATGGACGGTTCGAAGCAGGGCGACTCGGTGGTGAAGTACATTTTCAGTCTGCTGGGTGTGAAGACGGTGTTCGAATCGAAGGACTCAGGCCAGCTTCAGTCGGTGACGCTGAAGAAGAGCGGCCGCTGCGTGCCTCGCCTGGAGTACGACTTTGTGAACTCGCCCGACCTGGCCCAGACGTTTGTGGTGGCGTGCTGCATGCTGAACGTACCCTTCCACTTCCGCGGACTGTCGACGCTGAAGATTAAGGAAACCGACCGCATCAAGGCTCTGATGAAAGAGATGCGGAAGCTGGGATACGTGCTGACCGACATTGACGACTGCGAGCTGAAGTGGGACGGCACGCGCTGTGACGTTGATCCCAACGCAGTCATCGACACGTACGAGGACCACCGCATGGCATTGTCGTTTGCCCCCGCCAGCATGGTTCAGCCGGTGGTGATCAACAACCCGCAGGTGGTCAGCAAGTCGTACCCCCGTTTCTGGGATGACCTACAGAATGCTGGGTTCTTGATAGTTGAAGGTTGATAGTTCTTTGCAAGCAAAGCGTCGCAAGCGCCGAGCGGAGAGTTGATAGTTCTTGGCTGAGCCAAGCGGCAAAGCCGAGCGGAGAGTTGAAAGCGGAAAGTTGAAGGTGAAAAGCAATAAATTATGAGTTTTGCCGTTGTCTGTATAGGGGCACTTATTGTGTTAGGCCTCATCGCTGCCGTTGCCTCGCACTTTCAGAGTGGTGACGACGAGATTACGGTGGGGCACGACTGCAGCACCTGCACGTCGGCCAATGACGGCTCGTGCAAGCTGCATTGCCTGATGGAAGAGAAGAAAAAGAAATGCGCAGAACCGCACACCTTATCATATTAATGGCCACCATGCTGACGCTGGTGGCGGGATGCTCTACGAAGAAGAATACGTCGAAGAGCAGGTTTTGGCATTCGTTTACCGCAAGATACAACACTTACTTTAACGGCTCGCAGGCCTTCCTCGACGGCACTGAGCAGAAGGAGAAGGGCAACAAGGACAACTACACGGAGATGTTGCCACTCTACGCCGTCGGCAATAAGAACAGTCGCACGTTAGGCAGCGGCCAGTTCGACGTGGCCATCGAGAAGATGGAGAAGGCCATCAAGCAACACAGCATCAAGGCCAAGCCAGAGTGGAACAAGTCGCGCCGCAAGACGGATAAAGACCACGAGTGGCTGGGACGTAAAGAGTACAACCCGTTCCTGTGGAAGGCATGGCTGATGATGGGCAAGGCACAGTTCCAGAAGGGTGAATTCGAGGAGTCGCTCGCCACCTTCTACTATATGAGTCGTCTGTACCAGACCCAACCTGTGCAGAACGCCATTGCCCGCGCATGGATTGCAAAGAACTACACGGAATTAGGATGGCTTTACGACGCCGAGGACGTCATCCGCAACATGAGCCGCGACTCCATTTACCACCGTGCCCAGAAGGACTGGGACTACACCTACGCCAACTACTATCTGCGCAACGGCGAGCTGGAACGGGCCGTGCCCTACCTGAGAAAGGCCATCAAGCATGAAAAGCGCAAGACACAGAGGGCCCGCGAGTGGTTCCTCATGGGACAGATACAGACGGAACTGGGCAACAAGGAGGAGGCCTACAAGGCCTATAAGCACGTGATACGCCAGAACCCACCCTACGAGATGGAGTTCAACGCCCGCATTGCACAGACCGAGGTAATGGCGGCTTCGAACGCCAAGGGCATGATCAGCAAGCTGAAGCGCATGGCCCGCAACGACAACAACAAGGACTATCTGGACCAGGTGTACTACGCCATGGGCAACATCTACCTGCTACAGAATGATACGGCACAGGCCATCGGTGCCTACGAAAAGGGTAACGAGAAAGCCACGCGCAGCGGTATAGAGAAAGGTGTGCTGCTACTAAAGCTGGGCGGCCTGTACTGGGACATGGAGAAATATGCCGACGCCCAGCGCTGCTATGGTGCTGCCATCGGCATGCTGGACAAGGAACGTCCGGACTATGAGGAACTGTCGCGCCGCTCGAAAGTGCTCGACGAACTGGTACCCTATACGGAAGCCATCCATCTGCAGGACTCGCTGCAGGAACTGGCCAAGATGCCTGAGGAGCAGCGGCTGGAAGCCATCGACCGCGTGATTGAGGCCCTGAAGCAGAAAGAGAAGGAGGAACGCGAGAAAGCCCAGGAGGCCGAAGTGGAAAAGGTGCTGCAGCAACGCGAAAGCACCGGCAACCGCACCAACATGCCAGCCGCGCCCACACCACCAGGCACCACGACGCAAGGCAACGGACAATGGTACTTCTACAACCCGATGGCCGTGAACCAGGGTAAGCAAACCTTCCAGCGACAATGGGGCAAGCGCGAGAATGCCGACAACTGGCAACGCTCGAACCTGACGGTTGTGAACCTGAACAATCCAGAGGACTCCGCAAACGCCTCTGAAGAAGGAGATAATGGAATGCCTTCCGACTCATTGGCCAACCAGCCACCCGTTGCTTCGGAAGATCTTGGGGAGGCCGCCGACTCGCTGGGCACCGACACCTTGGCCAACGACCCGCACAACCGCGAATACTACTTGGCACAGATACCCTTTACCGAGGAGCAGGTGGCTGCCTCGAACGATATCATCAAGGACGGACTTTTCCACGCAGGCATCATCTTCAAGGACAAGTTGGGCAACCTGAAACTCAGTGAGAAGAACCTGCTGCGCCTAACCAACAACTTTGCAGAATTCCCACAGTTGGACGAAGCCTGGTATCACCTTTTCCTGCTCTATTCGCTGCAGGGCAAGAGCGACTTGGCCGACAACTGCCTGAGCCACTTGAAGGCCGACTTCCCCGAAAGCCAATGGACGGTGCTGCTCTCCGACCCCCACTTCGTCGAGAACTCGCGATTCGGTGTACATATAGAAGACTCACTCTACGCCGCCACCTACACAGCCTTCAAGGAAGACCGCTATGAGGAGGCGAAGGCCAACACCCGCCTGGCTACCGAGCGGTTCCCACTGGGCGAGAACCAGCCCAAATTCCTCTTCATCGAAGGCCTAAGCTGGCTGAACGAAGGTAATGGCGACAGTTGTATCGTCAGGCTGAAGCAGGTAGTGGAAAAATATCCCAAGAGTGAGGTTTCTGAACTGGCCGGCATGATCATCAAGGGTGTGCAGGAGGGACGGCAGCTGCACGGCGGCAAGTTCGACCTGGGCGACATCTGGTCGCGTCGCGACATCACCCTCACAGCCGTCGACTCGACCAAGGCCGACACGCTGAGCGCTGACCGCAACGTCCCCTTCATCTTCATGATGGTCTACGAGCCCGACTCGCTCAGCGAACAGATAGAAAACGGCGAGAACCAACTGCTGTTCGAACTGGCACGCTATAACTTCACCAACTTCATGGTGCGCAACTTCGAACTGCAAATTGAGCCCGACGGCGGAATGCATCGCATGCTGGTGAGCGGATTCCTCAGCTACGACGAAGCCCTGCAATATGCCCGCAAACTGAGCACCTCGGAAGAGCTGTCGGCCATCATGCGGCTATGCCATTGCTTCATCATCAGCCAGCCGAACCTTGCCCTGATAGGCTCCCGTTTCAGCTATGACGACTACGACGAGTTCTATCAGCAGACATTCCAGCCAATGGAAATCAGCGAGGAGCAACTGCTGGAAATCCCGGAACTGCCCGAACAGCCGGAGGAGGAGGAAGACGACGGTGAGACAGGCGAAGATGAGGAAGAGGACGAAGAAGACTTGGACGATGACTTGGACTTCTTCTGAAAATTTCTTTGCAAGCAAAGCGACCTAAGGTCGAGCGCAATGGTAAATAATAAATAAATGATATGACAAACGGAGTATTGCTTTGGGTAGACGATGAGATTGAGCAGCTGAAGGCTCACCTGCTGTTTCTCGAGAAGAAAGGATATGAAGTAGTGACGGTGTCGAACGGCACCGATGCCATTGACCTGTGCCAAACCAGGTCGTTCGACCTCGTGCTGCTCGACGAGCAGATGCCAGGACTGAGCGGGTTGGAGACGTTGCAGCGCATCAAGCAACTGCAACCGGCACTGCCTGTGGTCATGGTGACCAAGAGCGAGGAAGAGAACATCATGGAACAGGCCATCGGACAAAAAATTGCCGACTACCTCATCAAGCCCGTCAACCCCAACCAGATACTGCTGACGCTGAAGAAGAACATCCATCGCCGCGAGATTGAGACTGAGGTAACGCAAAGCCAGTACCAGCAGAACTTCCAGCAGATTGCCATGCAAATCATGGATTGCCGCACATGGAAGGACTGGACCGATATTTATAGACACCTTGTACACTGGGAGTTGCAACTTAGCTCGACCGACAGTTCGATGACCGAGATGCTCCAGATGCAAAAAGAGGAGGCTAATCTGGGCTTTGCCAAGTTTGTCAAGAAAAACTATTTGGACTGGATTAGCGACAACGGCAATGCTCCCCTCATGTCGCACCGCGTGATGAAGGAAAAGGTGTTTCCGCTACTCACGGCTGGAGAGAAAGTATTTCTCATCGTAATGGACAACTTCCGCTATGACCAGTGGCGTATGCTGGCACAGGAGATTGGTGACCAGTTTGAAATCGACGAGGATCTCTACTGCTCTATACTGCCCACAGCAACACAGTATGCACGCAACGCTATCTTCTCAGGACTCATGCCCAACAAGATTGCCGAAATGTTTCCCGACCTATGGGTCGACGAGGACGAAGACGAGGGCAAGAACCTGAACGAGGCGCCCCTCATTCAGACCCAGCTCGACCGCTACCGCCGCCGCAACACCTTCTCCTACCACAAGATAAACAACTCGCAGGACGCCGACCGTCTGATGCAGCAGTTCAACCAACTGGGAAAGAACGACTTGAACGTTGTCGTCTTCAACTTCATCGACATGCTCAGCCACGCCCGCACAGAGAGCCGCATGGTACGCGAACTGGCCAACAATGAGTCGGCCTACCGCTCTATCACCCTATCGTGGCTACGCCATTCGGTCATTGCCGACTTCTTCCGCCAGCTGGCCGCTACAGGCAGCAAGGTGATTGTCACCACTGACCACGGCTCCATACGCTGCACACGTCCCGTCAAGATTGTAGGCGACCGCAATACCAATACCAACCTGCGCTACAAGTTAGGCAAGAACCTAAGCTACGAAGACACCAAGGAACTCTTCGTTATCCGGGAGCCGCAGAAGGCACAACTGCCGTCGCCCAACCTATCGACGAGCTACGTTTTTGCTACAGGCGACTCGTTCTTTGCCTATCCAAATAACTATAACTACTATGTCAGTTATTACCGCGACACTTTCCAGCACGGTGGCATCTCGTTGGAGGAAATGATGATACCACTCATCACGCTGACAGGGAAGAAAAGGTAAGTTGATTGTTGAAAGTTGATTGTTGAAAGTTGAGAATGAAGACAATAAAGATTAAAGATATAGAGCATATACGCGAAGCCGCGCAAGAGTTTATCCAGTATATCGGCGATGCCAAGGTTTTTGCATTCTATGGCGACATGGGTGCCGGCAAGACCACTTTTATCAAAGCTGTCTGTGAGGCCCTGGGCGTCGAAGACGTCATCACCTCGCCCACCTTTGCCATCGTCAATGAATATACAGCTTCGCCTCAACCCTCAGTCACTGTCCTTCAGACATCAAGCATCTACCATTTCGACTTCTATCGAATCAAGAAGTTGGAAGAGGTATACGACATGGGCTATGAGGACTACTTCTACTCAGGCTCCCTTTGCTTCATCGAGTGGCCTGAGCTGATAGAAGAACTACTGCCTGACGATGCCGTTCGCGTCAGCATTACCGAACAAGAAGATGGAAGCCGTAACGTTGCGTTCGACCGTTAGTCTTTCTGCTTGATAATGTACTTCTGATAGTAGTTGATGAGCAGTGTGGTCATGGGTAGAGCGATGATCATGCCGAGAATACCGAGCAGAGAGCCCCAGATGCTGAGCGAGAGAAGGATGATGGCGGAATTCAGGCCGGTGACGTGACCCATAATCTTTGGTGTAAGGAAAGTGTCCTGGATAATCTGGACAACGGCAAAGACAATCAGCGCCATAAGCATGATAATCCAGAAATTCTGCCCCGTGTCGGCAGCCTTGACAATGGCCAATATGATAGTAGGCACAAATCCGACGAGCTGGAGATAAGGTACCAAGTTCAACAGACCGATAAAGAGACCGAGTCCGATGGCCATGGGGAAATCAATGATGAGAAAGCCAATGCAAAACAGCACACCCACACAGCAAGCCACCAATGCCTGACCGCGGAAGTACTTGTTCATACCCTCCTCAACATCAGTCACGAGGCGACGTGCAAATGGACGATAGCGACGAGGCAGCAGACGGTTCCACCCGCTGGTTATTTTCTCGTAGTCAAGCAGGATAAATAGCGTATAGAGGAGTACCATGGTGAGCGAGAAAACGCTGGAGACAATACTGATGGACTGCGAGATGACGGCCCACACTTTAGGAACTGTAGCCTTGACAGTATTAATGAAGCCCTCATGGGTCAACAAATCCTTCAATTTTTCGGCGTCGACATTATCGTGCAAATACTGCTGGATGAGCCGAGGGATGTTGCCGACGGTCTCGTTGGCCTGTAGGTAGTGGGTAATAAGTTCGACCACACGACTGCCCTCGGCAATCATCGGAGGAATCATCAGCCAGAAAAGGCCCGTCAGTACGGAACCTGTAACAATGAATGAACAGAGGATGGCAACGATGCGATACTTCATCCGACAGCGATACTGGAAGAACTTGACTAAGGGGAACAACAGGTAGGACAACAGCCAGGCTAGGAAGAACGGCACGAGCACACCACTAAGACGGTTGAGCAGCATGACAATGCCCACCACAACGACAACACTCAGGAAGCCGCGTACGAAAGTATCGAATGTAATCTGTTTTCTCTCCATATCGCTTGCAAAAATAACATTTTTCTAGGAAGTAAGCAGGGTTTGGGAAGTTAAAGAAGTTAAAGAAGGAGTGTTTTTGCTGAAAAAGTATTACTTTTGCAGATTGTATGAGCGTAACAGAGATTATCAACAAACATCATCGCGAGCGGCAGTTTTCATTTGAAGTGCTGCCGCCGCTGAAAGGAACGGGCACCGACCGATTGTTTGCCGACATCGACAAACTAGCAGCACTGGATCCTGCCTTCATCAACATAACGACCCACCACTCGGAATATGTCTACCGAGAACTGGCCGACGGACGGTTCGAGAGAAGCCGCATGCGCCGCCGACCTGGCACCATTGCCATTGCAGCCGCCATCCAGCAGCGCTATCAAATTCCCGTCCAGCCGCACGTCATCTGCAGCGGAGCCACCGTCGAGGACATTGAGTACGAACTGATCGACCTTCAGTTCCTCGGTATCCATGACCTGCTGTTGCTGCGCGGAGACAAAGCCAAGGAGGACAGCCGGTTCGTGCCGACACCTGGCGGGCACGCTCACACCACAGACTTGATTCGGCAGGTACAGCGATTCAACGAGGGCTTTTTTGCCGATGGCACACCCATCAAGAATCCTGGACGGCGTTTTGACTTCGGTGTGGCGTGCTATCCTGAGAAACACGAGGAGGCGCCCAATCTGGAGCGCGACCTAATGTACTTGAAGGAGAAACAAGACCTGGGTGCCCAGTATGCAGTGACACAGCTGTTCTTCGACAACGAGAAGTACTTCCAGTTCGTGGAAAAGGCACAACAGATGGGTATCACCATGCCCATCATCCCAGGAATCAAGCCGATGGCGAAGCTAAGTCAACTGACGGTGGTTCCAAAGACGTTCCACTGCGACATTCCCGAGCCGCTGGCCCGCGAAATTGTGAAGTGCAAAAACGATGATGATGCCCGCCAGCTGGGCATCGAATGGACGACAAAGCAGTGCCATGAGCTGTATGAACACGGTGTCAACGATATCCACTTCTACACGGTTTCGGCAGTGGACTCAGTGGTAGAAATCGTAAGAAAGTTGAAAGTTAACTTCTGAAGTGTGACATTTAACGAGGTGATAGGACAAGAGGAGGTGCGTGAGCGCCTGTTGCAGATGACCGGCGAAGGTCGTCTGCCACATGCAATCATGCTCTGCGGACCGCAA
>Ga0265298_10007257_pt1 | contig 13494 bp, 11 predicted proteins | sample AusTroGonzalo_MG_3_FD_193486 | JGI IMG/M metagenome (GOLD analysis project Ga0265298, IMG submission 193486) | Bovine rumen microbial communities from tropical cattle in Woodstock, Queensland, Australia - Gonzalo_01 | ecosystem: Host-associated > Mammals > Digestive system > Stomach > Rumen ...
TGACGCCGGAAACGCCCCAAAAGCGGACCAGCCAGATGGAGACGCCCAGGTTGACGACGACGCCGAGGGCCGGACGGTACCACATCTGCCGGAAGGCCCCGCTGACGTTCCGGATCTGCCCGAGGTTCAGCCGCAGGCCGTAGAACAGGATTTCGAGGCCGAGCAACACCGCGAACGGCTGCGGAATCACGTAGTCGGGGCCGATCCAGGCGAGGATGAACTCGTCGGCGCAGACGGCGATGGCGGCGCCGAGCGTCCCGAAGATGAACACCGAGATGAAGTTCATGACCTGGAAAAACCGGTATTTTTTCGGCAGGTCGGCGGTGGCGAACAGGTTCCCGGTGCTGGCGGTGACGGCCGCGTAGACGCGTCCGAGGACCGTCCGGGCGGACGTGTAGCAAAGGAGGTAGTTCGAATACAGCCCGACGGCCGCCAGGCTGACGTAACGGCTGATCACGATGTTGTCCGTGGCCTTGACGACCACGTAATTGAGCTTGTAGACGAGCAGGGCCATGCAGTCCTTGAGCAGGCCCCGGATTTCGGCGCCGGAGAGGCGTTCCTTTTCGGGAACGAAGAACTGCGGGTAGTGCCGCTGGGCGATGACGGCGTTGACGACGTTCTGGACGATGTTGAACACCACGACGGTGGCCGTGTAGGCCACGAAGTCGCCCCACAGCACGAGCACCAGGATTTTCGCCGCGCTGGTGGCGATGGTGATCCCGAAATCCGCGATGTCCAGCAGGTAGGTTTTCTGGTCGGCTTTCACCACGGCGCTGCGGTAGGCCAGGAACCAGTAGGACGCGACCGCGCGCATCACGTGGAGCATGAATATCAAGCCGAGGTTGATGCCCAGTCCCGTGGCCGAATCGTAGTCCCGGATGACGTGGGGGAGGAGCGGGACGGCGCAAACGCCCAGCAGGAGCGTGACCGTCCCCACCACCCGGTAGGACTGCTTGTAGAACTTGAGCAGGACGCGGACGCGCTGGTCGTCGCCGTCGGCCAGCGGCTTGTACAGCTTGAAATTCATGGCCGTCGCGAACCCCAGTTCGGTCAGCGACAGCAGGGTCAGGATGTTCGAAAACAGGCCGTTGACCCCCAGATACACCTTGCCGAGGACGTGGATGAACACCGTCCGGACGGCGAAGTTCAGCAGGATGCGCAGCATCTGGCCGCCGATGCCCGTCGCGACGTTGAAGGCGGAATTCCGCGTCCGGCTGGATTTCTTCCGGGCCATGGAATCAGTCGTTGTCCCAAGGGTTCGTGCTGAATGTCGGAAGCGTCTGGGACGCCTTCCGCTCTCGGATCTGGTTGAGGCCCACCACGATGGAATTCGGGGGCACGTCGTGGGTGACGAGGGCGTTCGCGCCGATGATGGAATTGTCGCCGATGGTCACCGGCCCGATGATCGTGCACCCGCAGGAGAGGGTGACGTTGTTGCCGATTTTCGCGTGCCGCCGCGCGTGTTGGTCGCGCAGGGCCTGGTCGCCGACCACTTTCGCGATGACCTGGACGAACTGGTAAATCCGGACATTGTCGCCGATAACGGCCGTTTTCCCGATCCGGGTGCCCATGCAGTGCTCGATCCTCAGGTTCTTCCCGATGGTGAGCTGCGGGGGATAGCTGGTGGTGTAGGTTTTCTGCAGGCGGAACCACATGAGCCGGGCCCGGTATTTGGCAATGGGCCCGCCGCGGTGGTAGAGGCGGATGCATTTCTTGATTTTCGCTTCCGCGACGCGGTCGAAATCGAAGTGCCAGTAGAAGTATTTGCGTATCGCCAGTTTGATTCGTTTTGTCCAGGTCATGTCGTTTCGCCTTTTTGTGGTGCAGGGGGAATGGGGTTGCGGTGGGTCACGGGGAGCCGCGGTAGAACGACGGGGTCAGGAAGCGGATGTCCATGGTTTGGGACATCTGGTCCATGACCTGCCGGATGCTTTCGTTTTTCCGCAGTTTGGTCCCGATGCTCGACCCCAGGGACAACGAGGGGTCGAAGTAGTTGTCCGACGGGACGGGCGAATAGCCGTCGAAGCCCGCGACGGACACGCGGGAGATTCCGTTCAGGGCGAACAGGCGCAGCAGCATCAGCGTCGGGTTGTCCGCGATCAGGTCCGTCCGTCCCAGATAGGACGCGTAGTCCACGATGACGGCATCGGGGACGTCGGGGTGCAGGTTGGAGGTCGCGACGAGGGTGCATCCCGGTGGGAGGGAAAGGCCCCGGAGGCGCTTTTCGTTGGAACAGAACAGGAAATCGCAGGGATAATCCGGGGGGGCGGTGTTGATGGCGAACACGACGGGACGGTTCACGGCGATGTGGTCCACGATGGCTTTCCGGCAGGCCTGGAGGGACTTCCCCGGGGCGAGAATCAGCACGTCGCGGCCCTCCAGCCGCCGGACGAGCGCCCGGACGGCCGCGGCGTCGTCGACGTGGCGTTCCTGGAACCGCCGGTAGCTCTGCTCGGCGAGCTCCTCGGAATAGACGGCCTTGACGTCGTCGGGGAGCGACGCCAGAAGCTGGTCCAGCGACTTGTTGCTGAGGGTGTTCTTGCGGGAAAAATACAGGGCGTAGTTGGGGTGGCAGTTGTTCTGCGCGGAGAAATAGAACGGCAGGGAATATCCCCAGAAGTGCTCGCGGAAAATCGGGAGCAGGTGTTCGTCCATGATGTCGAGGAGGGGGGCGATTTCGTAGGACTTCCCCTGGCTCTTGTTGAGGAAGCCGGCGAACAGCTCCATGTTGAGGTTGCCGGCGCCGCGGCCGATGCCGAAGACGGAGGCGTCGACGACGATGTCCCGCGCCATGTGCCTATCCACGAACAGCTTGGCGTTGCCGTAGGCCTGCTGGAGGTTGTTGTGGGAATGGTAGCCCAGGGCGATGTCCGGCGCGAGGTTGTGGTCGGCCAGCAGGAGCAGCCGGAGGAGGTCGTCGGTCTCCATGACGCCGAAACTGTCCACGATGTAGAAGCACGCCACGCGGATGCCGTTGGCCTTCCGGACCAGCTCCGTGAATTCCGCGTCCGAATAGTTCAGGATGGCCATGGGCTGCAGGAACACGGTGTGGCCTTTGTCCACCAGGCGGCCGCAATAGGCCACGGCCGCGTCGAGGTCTTTCTTGTGGAAGCAGACGCGGATGACCGGGGAATCGCCGGCGGCGGGCGGAATCGCGTCGATGTCGTAGTCCCCGAAATTGATCATCACCGCATAGCGCTGCCCGGGGCGTTTTTCCGGGAGACATCGGGCCAGGTCCGCGAGCGAGGCGAACTGGGCGACGTCGGGGTCCCCGCCCTTCGACTGGGAGAGATAGCCGCATTCGATCAGCTCGACGTTGGACAGGACGAGCTTCTTGAGGATGCCGGAGATGGCCTTTGCGCCGAAGCGCCAGTGGTTAACGTAGCCGCCGTCGCGCAGCGTGCAGTCGAGCAATCTGATGGTGTTCATGTTCCGTTCTCTCCCGTGGTCACTCTTTGCGTTCGGTCTTTTCGCGGACTTCGCCCAGCTGTTTGCGGAGCTGCGTGGTGGAAATCCCCTGCGTGTAGGGGAGGTAGATTACGTCGCAACCCCGCTGTTTTAGGTCGGCCTCGATCTTGTTCCAGACTTCGGTGCCCTTCCAATCGTCGCCGATGAAGGCCACGTCGAAACGGTATTTTTCCCAAGCCTCGATCTTGCTGCGGGTCTCGTTCTTGACCACCTGGTCGACGTAGCGGATGGCCGCGACGATGGCGGCGCGGTCTTCGTAGGGGATCACGGTCGGCCGGTTCTTGCAGTGCATCACCCACTCGTCGGAGTGGACGCCGACAATCAGGCGTTCGCAGTGCTCCTTGGCCTGCCGGAACAGGTTGAGGTGGCCGACGTGGAACAGGTCGAAGGTCCCCACCGTGAATCCGCATTTGTACTTCTTTTCCATATCATTCTCCTTTCCCGCGGGCGGCGGCCGAAGCCGCCATGGCTTCCATCAGGTGTCCGATCAGGTCGTCGATTCCGTGGCGCGGGGCCCAGCCGAGGGCCTCCAGTTTCCGCGAGTCCAGGCGGATTTGGATGGTCTTGTTGTAGCCCAGTTTGGCGGCGTCTTCCGACAAGTCGAATTTCAGGGCCGCCCCCGACTCGGGATGGAGGGCGATGAAGCGTTCGGCGAGGCCGCGGACGGAAATGGCGGTGGCCGGGTTGGCGATGTTGTAGGCCTCGCCGACGGCGCCGCGTTCCAGCACGAGCAGGATGGCCTCCGCCGCGTCGTCCACGTCGCAGTAGTTCCGCACCGTTTCCCCGGTGGAGCGCAGGACGATGTCCCGTTTTTCCAGGATGCACCGCGCGAACTCGCAGAGGACGCGGTTGTCGCCGTAGTCGGCGCCGAGGCCGTAGGTGGGGGCGAGGCGGACGATTTTCGCGGGGACGCCGTATTGCTTGGCGTAGGCCGCGCAAAGGGTTTCACACATCCGCTTGCTTTCGGAATAGCTGGAGCGGACGGCGGTGGGGTCGATGTAGCCGCTGTCGGTTTCGCGGATGGACGGGAGGGAAAAGTCGGTCTTCCCGTAGACTTCGAGCGACGAAAGGTAGACGAAGCCCCGGACCCCGTGTTGCCGGGCCAGTTCGAGAAGGTTCGTCGTTCCCTGCAAGGCCGTCTGGATGGTGCGGACGGGAAAATCCACGTGCTTGCGGCTGCCGCCGGTCACGCCCGCGCCATGGACGATGAAATGCACGGGAATGGGGCATTCCAGCGGTTGGCAGACATCGCTCTGGAGCCAGCGGATGGCGGGCTCGTCCAGGACATCCTCGAAGACGCGCTCGCGCTTGGCTTCGTCGCGGTAGTGGGCGACGACGGAAATGCCGGCGTTTGCCCGGCGGTTTTCCTCCAGCAGGCGCCGGACGACGCGCGAGCCGATCATGCCCGTCGCGCCGGTGACCAAGACCGTGGAATGGCGCAAATCCGAAAAAACGTTCATGTCGTCCGTCCTTGGTTGGGGAGTTCCGGCCCGCATCCGTCTTTCCAGTAGGCGGTGAAATGGTGTTTGGTGACGCGCTGTTCGACGGGCGGGAATTGCATGTAATCGTCGCCGAACTTGATCCGCAGGTAGGCCTCCGGGTCGGCGGGGGCCATGAAGCGGCGGCCTTCGAACTCGATTTCGCGGCACGGGAAGAGCACTTCGCGGGGAAAAATGAAGAGGGGGCGCTGGCTCATGAAGGCGTCGCACGGCTGGTCGTTGTACTTCATGAGGTAATTCTGGAATTCACGGCGGTAGCGGTCGAAGTCCTTGCCGTGAAGGAGACGGAACGGCAGGCCCCGCAACCACTTGTAGAACGACCGCAACGAATGCGCGTGGAACTTGGCCGTGGAGGGGACGGTGGCGCGGACCCTCATTTTCATGCGGTGGCAGATTGCGCGTCCCTGGGTCCGCTCCGCTTCCGGGAAGGCATGGTCGTACGGGAAGACGTCGACGAAAACGCCCAACCCGTGGACTTCCCGCACGCCGCGCAGGACCAGGGTGGTGCTTTGGTCCGAAACGCGGGCGAAGGTGAAGGGATAATCCGGGGAGGTCTCGATGGACAGGATGCGGTACTTGTCCTGTTCCCGCTGCATGAGGTCGATGAAGCGGTTGTAGTTGTCCCGGGTCATGCCGATGTCCACGTCGTCGTCCCACGGGATGAACCCGCCGTGGCGCACCGCGCCCAGCAGGGTTCCGAACACCAGAAAGTACTCGATGCCGTGCTGCCGGCAGAAGGAGTCGACATCCATCAAGATTTCCAGGCCCTTCGCCTTGATTTCGGCATCCGTCATCGGTCGCATGTCCACCGCTCCCTCAAAAGGCTTTCATGGCGGGGAACCATCTGGACAGGCGTTTTTTCCAGATGGCCCGCCGGAACAACTTGCATCCGGGGCTCTCCTGCACGGCCCGGCGCAACCCCTTGGTTTCGCAATCCGCCTCGAACTTTTTCCGGAACGAAGGCTCCCGGGCGCTCTCGGCATAGAAGGGATTGTGGCGCAAGGCGGACAGGAGGTCGGTCTCGAAGAGGCCGAAGCGGGCCGAATTCAGTTTTTCCATGGCCGCCAACCCCCGGTCGGTCCGGGGGAGAAGGAGGGACACCCCGAGCGGATTGTATCCGCGTGCCTTCCGCGGCAGTCCCCAACAATCGCCGATGGTGATGTCGGCAACATGCCCGAGTCCCTTGAAGCGGCAATGGTAACAGGCATCCATGGCGTCGAATTTGAAGGCAAAGCCGAAATCGGTTTCGTAGATCGGCCGCGAGAACTCCCGCCCGTTTTCGAACACGACCCGCAGCCGGGGATCGTTCCAGTCCGATTTGACATGGCGGAAATCCAGCGACGCGACCCTGGATCGGTAGTCGCGTTCCAATCCGTCCACGAAGCGTTTCAGAGCCTTGTCCGAGGGGGCCCCGTGGCAGATGAGGTCGACGGCCAAAAGGTTTTGGCGGGGGGATTTCCTCTTTTCCACCCATGTCATCAGGATGCCGATGTCGCAAGGCAGTCCGAAGAAGAGAACCTTGCGGCCTTCTTCGAGTTTTTCGCAGGCGAGTTCGTAGACCCATTTGCCGCCGATTTTCCGGTTCGGGACGGCATATTTCGAGCCCTTCAGCTTTTCGAGGTCTCCGGGGATTTCGGCCATCGCGTATTCGGCGGACCTGAAATCGGGGGCGAAGGCGACGCCGAACACCACGCCGCCGTCCCGGATGGCCTGTTCGGCCAAGGCCGTCGCGGCGCCGCCGGAGGCCACGTCCTTCAAGGCGTCGGCATCCTTCAGCGAACCGGCAAAGGCCCGGAGAATCCGTGGAGACCCATCGCCCGCCTTTTCCTCTTGTTCCCGCCTGGGGAGGGTTCCGTCCAAAACGGCCTTGAGATAGGCCACGGACGACTGGCGGAGTTCAAGAATCCGGGCGCGGACCTCCGTCCAATCGACGGGGGCGTCGAGCGAGAAGGCCTCCTGGCCCCAAAGGCGGGAGGCGAGGCCGAGGGAGCCCAGGAGATTGGTCATGCGCAGGGCGCGGGTGGAGTGCGGGACGGTGACGAAATCCTTTTGGTAGATGACGGAAAAGGCGGTTGCGTGGAAGGAATTCGTGACGACGCAACGGGCATGTTTGACGAACGAAAGGAAGGCGTCCGGACCGTAGACCCTGCGGGATTCGTGGGGACAACGAAGCTTGACCCGGTGGGGGGAGCCGTTGACGACGCGGCAGGAGGGATGTCGGCGGCGGACTTCGGCCAGGGCGGTTTCGATTTCGGGCGTGGTTTCGAAGCCGTAGACGAAAATGTAGTCGTCTTCGATGCGTTCCCGGGATTCCACGTCGGCATAATCCGCCGCGTCCAGAAGGAGCGTGGGGTCGAGGCAGACGTGGACGGGACGGCCCAGGGCTTCTTCGACTCCCGGGACGGCTTCCCGGAGGGAAACGGCGTCCAAGCGCTGGCAGAGGGGGCCCAGTTGGCACAACTGCAAATTGGACGGGGATTTGCCCAAGCTCACGGCATAGGAGAAGCGGACGAGGGAATCGGGGCCGAAATCGAGGAAATAGGCGGGATCGAAATCCTGGTCGAGCAGCTCGGGGTTCCAGAGCTGGTCGCTGCCGACGAGGCAGGCGTCGAGGGGCGGCGGGTTCCGGCGAAGGGCGGCCAGCGAAAGATAGGGTTCCGTCAGGCGGAGATGGCGGCGGGAAAACGCGCGGAAGGCGGCGGCCACGCGGCGGTCGGTCCCACCGGCGTTCAGGGCCAGGGCACGGAGAAAGGCCCGGGCGAAGGCCCGCAGGCGGGCCGAAAGGGATTTGCGGCCGTACTTGCGGAAAAACCAGCGGGCATAGGCGAAGGGGTTTTTGAAGGGGGCGTAGCGGACGGCGTGGTAGGCGGGGCGGTAGTCGACCACCCGCGCGTCATACCCCCGCCCTTCCAGGAACTTCTGCATGGCCCAGCACTGCAGAACGGCCCCTTGGTTGGGGACGAAATGGAACGTCAGGACACCGACTTTCACAGGTAGCCTCCCATCCAACGGAGCGCCGCGATCCTCCGGCGGCAGACGCTTTGGCAGGTCACGGCGATGGCACAGGCCACGGCGTAGACGATCTGGTAATGCTGGTCGAAAAGGACGTTCCCCGTGATGCCGTAGAGGAGGAAAAACGTCTGGTAGGCGAGGGAAAACCGGACGAGCGGCCTCAGGGAGGCGAGAACGGGGTCGGACGAGGCCACGCACAAGCGGGAAAGGTTCTTGGCCGAGTTCCAAAAGTAGGCGAAAAACAGGGCGAAAACGGCCAAACCGACGACGCCGGTTTCACAGAGCAGCTGGAGATAGATGTTGTGGACGTCCAATTCCGAAACGATGCCCGCGACACCCCCGATCGTGGTGCGGAAGTCGCCCCAGCCGATGCCCAGCCAGGGCTGCCGGCGAACCAGCTCGAGGGCCCAGCTCCACAGGCGGCTGCGGCCGTTGGACACGTCCTCGCCTTCCAGGAAGCCGGACACCGTCTGGGCGAACCGTCCGACGACGGGGATGCCGGCCAGGGCATCGGCGAACGCCACGTAGAGGACGACGCCCACCAGCGCGCAGAGGCCGAGCTTCACGTAGCGCGCGACTTTCTTGTTCCCCCGCAAGGGAATCAAATAGCAAAGGCCCCACGTGACGGCGAGGAACAGAACGTGGCCGCGCTTGCCGGTGAACAGCAGCGCGACCAGCAGAAAGACCAGGAGGAAGAGCTTGGACAGCGAAAAGGACTTCCGGTCCCCCATGACCGAAGACAAGGCGATCAGGGCGCAGACGACGTAGCCGGCCGTGAAACCCGGGTTCGTGGAAAAACCGCAGATCCGCACGAAGGAAGCGCGGCGGACGGCCGCCGCAAACGCCGACGGGAACATGGAGAGCGAGGCGTTGAAGAGCGGCCGGGCGCCAAAGGCCAACAACATGCCCACGGAAAAGAAAACGCCCCAGAGGACGATGACGGTCAGGGCCGGGCGGTAGTCGTCCGGGCGCGAGACGGGAAAGAGGACCACGAAGAGGGCCGAACCGAGGGTCAGGACGTCGGCGAAGGCGCCCATGAGGCGGGTCGAGCGCCAAAACGAAAAAGCCATGCACCCGATGGCCAACAAACAGAGCAAGGCGACCAGGGGCCGGGCCGGCACCCGGGGCTTGGAAACGACCAGGCCCGCCACGGCCGCGGCGACGGCCATCACGTAGAAACGCGGGGACAAAACCGCGGAGAAGAAGTGGAAGACAAAGGAAAGGGAAACGATGAGGCAAAGCCAAAACGCCGGAAACGGATGCCGGACGGAGCGGAGAATGATGCATTCCGGATAGACCTCCGGATGCGGAGACGTTTCGAATGGGTCATCCCTCCGGCTCATCGGCCACGCTCCTGGGCGGGGAAAAGGAATGGATCAGAGGGCTTCATAGAAATCCATGACTTTCCGGGTTTCCTCCGCGATGTCGTATCCGGCCTCCCGCAAGGCGGGAGACACGTCGGGTTTCGAGGGTAAAGAACCGTGCAGGGCCAGCATTTCGGCGGCCCAGGCCTGCGGGCCGGCGGCAAGGGGGATCTTTTTGGCCAGGGGCGACAGCAGGACGTCGTCCGGGACGCCGTCGCCGACAATCGTGGGGAGTCCCGCCGCCTGGGCCTCGATGGCGACGATGCCCAACCCCTCGGAAAGGGTGGTGAAGGCGAAGGCGTCCATCCCCTGCATCCAGCGGTGGACGTCGGTTTTCTGGCCGAGGAACCGCACATGTTCGGAAAGGGCCAAATCCCGGGCCTTCGCTTCGAGCATCGCCCGGTCGGGGCCGTCGCCGACCAGCCAGAGCTGCGAATCGGGCCGTTGCGCGTGGAGGGCGGCAAACATGTCCAGCAGGAAGGTCTGGTTCTTTCTCTTTTCGAGTTTCCCGACGTTGCCCAAAACAAACGTCGACTCCGGGGTTCCGGCTTCGCGCCTGACTTGGCGGGCGACGGCGGGATCGAAGTGGAATTTCGGCAATTCGATCGCGTCGTGGACGACCCTGGAATTCTTCCGGCCGACGGCGGATTTCCCGAAGCTCACACGGATGGCATCCTCGGAGCAGCCGAAAAGCGCAAAGGCGTGCTTTCGGATGTAGGCGCGGAAGCAGGCGTCCGCCACATCCACAAGAGGGGCCACGAAGCGGCGGAGGGCCTTCGCGGGGAGGACAAGGCCGGCGTTGTGGGCATGGGCGATCAGGCGGACCCCCGGATGTTTGCGGACCACGTGGAGGCAGGCGGCGACGATGGCGACGATGCTGGTGTTGACGACGACGGCGGAATAGTCCTCTTCCGAAAGGACGCGGTCCAGTTCCCGCATGATCTTGAAATAGTTCGTGGAACGGGTCTTGCGGGTTCTGGCATGGGCGAAGAAGAACTTCGATTCGGCGAAAACGGGGTCGTCCATGACCAAGGCCATGGAGTTCTCCTTGCACGCGAAGAAATCGTACCGGATGCGGGAGCGGTCGGCGTGCAGGTACTGCTGGTAGAGGTAGCTGGCGACGCCGGAAAAGGTGTTGTGGCCGCTGAAAACCTGGAGGATTTTCTTCATGGACGCCGGGCGAGATACTCCTTGGAGGGGAGGTTGAGGTCGTAGTAAGCCGGTTGGTCGAGAGGGAGCCGTTTTTCGACGGGGGGCCGGACCATGTAATCCCCGTAGTGGCGCCGGAGGTAGGGGTCGTACTCGCCGGGAATGTTGAAGGTGGCACCGTGGAAAAGGATTTTCGTGGGATGGAGGATGTCGGAGCGCTTCCGTGCGCCGCCGAATCCGTTGAGGGCGACTTCCTGACAGCCCGTCCCGTTGTATTTTTGGACCTGCCGTCCCGTGAAATGGATGATCCAGTTGCGGACGCGCTTGTTTTTGACGAGGGACAGGAAGACCTTGCAGCCGATCTGGCGCAGCTTGGACTGCTTCAGCTTCGGCGGGCGTTGCGTGAGGAAGAGGATGTACGGATAGGCGAAAAAGCGCTGGATTTTCCGTTTGATTGGGTTGGCGGGAATCTCGTCGAGGGGCTGGACGTCGATTTTCACGCCCAGACAGCGGTCGGTGAGACCGACTTCGTGCTCGCGGATCCAGGTGGTGTTCTGGTTGCGGAGGAGGGCGATGGGGACGTAGGCGCAGAAATCGTCCGTCGTGCGGTAGAGGCTGAACCGTTCCTTGTCGCCGTCTTTTTCCCAGCATTCGAAGAGCTTGTCGTAGTCTTCCCGGAGGAGCGCGACGTCGAGGTCGTCGTCCCACGGGATGAAATCGTGTTCGCGGACCGCCCCGATGCAGGAGCCGGCGCCGATGACGTAGTGGAGTCCGTGCTTTTCGCAGAACTCGTGGAAATAGGAGAGGTTCTCGAAGATGCGCTGGTGGAGGAGGGCGATGTCCTGCGGCTTGACCCGGCCGGTGCCCTTTCCGTCGCCGCCGGTGCGGTCGGTTTCGTAGGGGCTCTTGGATGTGTCGTCTTGCATGGCGGTCCTTTCTGGGGTCATTCGGCGAGGTCGGGCAAGAGGTCGTGGCGCATGATGTCCCGTCCGTCGGGATCCAGGACGCGGACGGAACGGACGAAATCCCCGTGTTTGCGGTTGAACTCAGCGAGCGTGTCGGCCTGGACGGTGAACCCGGCGACGCGGTCGGTGCTGCTGGCGATGGTTCCGCTGAAAGACCAGCCACGAGGGCGGAGGGGGCGGTAGTCGGAGATATTGCCCAGTCGGAGTTGTTCGTCGAAGCCGTCCAGGCGGTCGAAGATGCCGCGCCGGCAGTAGATGAAGTCGTTGGCGATGTAGTGGTTTTCGGGCGGGCGGACCCGGATGTCCGGGCGCAGGCCCAAGGTCAGGTCGACGACGGCCTTGATGACGTCGACGCCCGAGGCCCGCCGGACGAGAAGCCATTTCATGGCGCCGCCGGTCCGGGCGCAGAACTCGAGGACGGAGAGACGGGTGCCGTCCGTGAGCATCTGGACCAGCATGGGGCCGTTTTCCAGCTTGCAAACTTCCGCGATTCGCTGGGAAATCGCGGCGACTTCGGCTTTCAAGGCTTCCGAGGCGTGGACGGGGACCTTGCCGCGGAAAATCGCGAAATGGTCGGCGTCGCGGACCTTGTCGCTGTTCGAGATGCAAAGGACGTGGGCCCGCCCGTCTTCTAGGAAGAGGTCCACGCTGATTTCCTCGCCTTCGAAAAACTCTTCGACGATGACGTTCGGGGAGCGGCCGATGGCCTGGGCTTCGCGGAAGGCGACGCGGAGTTCCTCCGGGTCGCGGACCTTTTTGACCCCTTTGGAGCTATAGGCGTCCACCGGTTTGACGATCAGGGGATAGCGCAGGTGGGCGACGGCTGACTCATCCAGGTTGGAGAGGACGACGTGTCGGGACGTGGGGATGCCGTGTTCCACGAAGATTCGCTTCATGAGCGCCTTGTCGGAGACCAGTTTGGCGGTGGCGTGGTCGATGTACCACGGCAGGCCCAATTCCTCGGCGACCTGCGCCACGACGAGCAACACCTGGTCCGCGCAGACCGTGATGGCGAAATCGACGCGTTCCTCGCGGGCGATTTTCTTGACGCCTTCGATGTCGAACACGTTGATCTGGAAAAACTTGTCGGCATGGGGCTTTGCCAGCGGATTGGGCGCTCCGTCGACCAGGACGGTTTCGATGCCGCGGGATTTCAGCTCTTCGATCAGGGTGATTTGCGGCATGCCGCCGGCGACGACCAACGCTTTCATGTTTCTTTCTCCCCGTCGGCGGCTTGGGCCGCGTGTTGGGCGGGCACGTAATGCTTGGAAAAGCGGTCGACGCCCCGGTATTCGGCCTTGACGTCGGTTCCCCCGCCGGTGAAGACCGTGGCGAAGGTGAGGAACAGCACCTTGACGTCCCACCAAAGGGAATAGTTGCGGATGTATTGCAGGTCGTATTGGATGCGTTCCGGCCACTGGATGTTGTTGCGGCCCTTGACCTGCGCCCAGCCCGTGATGCCGGGACGCATGGCGAAACGGCCGTTTTCCTCTTCGGTGCACCGCGCGGCCTGGTAGTCGAGCATGGGTCGCGGGCCCACGAGGCTCATGGTGCCGTTCAGGATGTTGAACAGCTGGGGGAGTTCGTCCAGGCTCGTCTTGCGGAGGAATTTGCCGATGGGCGTGATGCGGTCCTCGGACATGATTTCCTGGCCGTTCTTGTCGTATTGCTCCACGATCATGGTGCGGAACTTGTACATCGGGAACGGTTTCTTGTCCTTTCCGATGCGGGTCTGGGTGAACAAGGCGGGCCCCCTGGAACAGAGCTTGATGGCCAGGAAGACCAGCTCGAACACGGGGACGACGAAGAGCAGGACGATGCAGGCAAGGCTGGCCACGACGTCGACGGCCCGTTTGACCGCAAGGGAAAAAGCTCTGAAACGCGCATTCACGGAACTATGGAAGCGGATCCAATCCACCGCTGGCAAGGGAAGAAATCATCGTCCATCCATGGAAAAACAATTGCGGAAAAGCCTAGCATTGGGGGACGGGAGCGGCAAGAGGCAAAGGTGGCGGGCGATGCATGTCAGGACAGGGA
>Ga0265298_10007258_pt1 | contig 13493 bp, 15 predicted proteins | sample AusTroGonzalo_MG_3_FD_193486 | JGI IMG/M metagenome (GOLD analysis project Ga0265298, IMG submission 193486) | Bovine rumen microbial communities from tropical cattle in Woodstock, Queensland, Australia - Gonzalo_01 | ecosystem: Host-associated > Mammals > Digestive system > Stomach > Rumen ...
ACCATCCACAGCCAAGTGTGAACGTATGGGATTCCAAGTAACGAGAAACGTCGTAAGATGGACCTTCCATCAGCTGTGCATCAGATCCCCATCATAGCGAGGGAGGTCCTTGAATATCTTGTATACGGCATTGCTCTTGGGGAACAGCACCACCCATGCCGTGAGAAATATGATCGTGAAATCGGTGCAGAACCCGATGTGCTTGAGATACCACAACTCCAATGCCCCCTTGTACGGCGCGATCACCTTCGCGTAGCATTCATCCGGCGGCAGACTGGAATTCGATATTATCGTCTCTTCATCGCGAAAAACGATCGACCCGATGCCAGTCAATCCCGGCCTGACGGAATAGACCTTATCCTTCACTTCTTGCGGATAAGGATCAAACGTCTTGTCTACCAATGGACGCGGCCCAACGATTGACATGTCGCCGAGGAAGATATTGAATATCTGCGGCAGCTCGTTGATCTTTGTCTTGCGCAAGAACTTGCCAAACGGCAATACACGCGGATCGCCTTTTGTCGTATGTAATCCACCCGACATGTTTGGAGAGTTCAAGAGCATGGTTGCGAACTTCCACATCTTGAAGTGCGAATTCCCAAGCCCCATGCGCGTCTGGCCATAGAACACGTAATGCTCCCCGGTGCACTTGAGGATTATCATAACCGGCACCAATAATGGTGACAAGATTAGAATTGCTATGCCTGATAGCAAAATGTCTAAAAGACGTTTGACGAAGCGATACATCTCATGATTCCTTTCTTTAATCGAACTTTAATTGAACCACGAAATACACGAACCACACGAAAACAAACAACTCGTTTCGTGTATTTAGTGTATTTCGTGGTTTATAAAACTCTTCAATGTTTCTCTCATGCCGTCCTCGGCACGAATAGGCATTTGAGACCAGCCGAGTAGTTTCTTCAGCGCGGCATTGTCTACAAAACTGTCCTCGGTCAGCTTGCCGAGTCGTTCGGTATTCAGCGGCAGATGGAATACATCACCCATTCTGGCAACCAGACGCATCAATCCCTTGGGCATACGCCAAAGCCGAGGCTTTCGTCCGCACGTCTCGGCCATCAACTCGATCAACCGGTTGGTGGAAAGCATCTCGTCATCGGCAATCGGATAAATCCCGTTTCCACCGCGTTCGCACAATGCCTCTACTACCGCGCAAACATTGCCGATGGACGTAAAGGAACGCCTGTTCTCGAACGCCGCCAGCGGCCAGGGGAAACCGCGCCGAGCAATTCCCCATAGCAGATTCAAGTTCCCCTTGTTGCCAGGTCCGTGAATCATCGCCGGACGAAGGACAATGGCACATCCATCCAAGAATTGTTCTGCCGCCAGCTTCGACTTGCCGTATGGGGTGTCGGCGTCCGCAGCCTTGCTGCTTGAGAAGTATATGAAGCGCGGCACTTTGCCATTGCAGACGTTGAAGATACGCTCCGTCAACCCGACATTGATGTCAAAGTAGCTCTGGGGATCGCTAACCTTCTTCAAGTCATGCGCCTTGCCGGCAAGATGCACAACGGCGCCAATCGATGGCCAATCTATTTTGTCGAGTTCATCCCATTTGTAGAAAGCGGAATACGCATCTACATTTCCCTTGGCAATATCCAAGGCGATGCACTCATGCCCCTTGGCTGCCAAGTATCTGGAAAGGTTCGTCCCCACAAACCCATAAGCGCCTGATATCAGAATCTTCATAATACTCCTGCCACAAAGAACACAAAGAAACACAAAGGTAGATTTCTAGAAAGCAAGCTTACGACACTGAAACTTCTCAGATCCAAAGTTGATCAGCATACCATGTTTAGTATTCGTAGCTTTTAGGTAATTCATCAACTGGGCAGCATGGATCGGAAGTAGCGCAGAAACTGCTTTTAGTTCAACAATGAGTCCGTTCACAACCATATCAGCAATGTATTCACCCAACACAAATCCATCTTCGTCACAGACTGTGATCGGTACTTGTGTCTTGACATCAAAACCATGTTTCTTCAATCTATGAGCCAAGCCATTTTCATATACCTTCTCCAAGTATCCGACGCCTAAATACAAGTGTAACTCATACGCTATCTGGCGTATCGCATCACACAGTTCTCTAACGTCGCTTCCCATCAATACCACTTCCTTCTTTTTGCCACATAGAACACAGAGTTCACAAAGTTTTCTTTATTACCTTTGTGCTCTTTGTGTTCTTTGTGGCTAAAACACTACATCCTTGAATCCAAACTCTTACCCTTCTCTATATGCTGAAAGTTAGGGAGGTAATCTTTTAGAACAGCAACGACATCAGCCTTCGTCGCACCTTGTTTGGCAAATACGCTGCGAAGGTTAGCGAAGATCGCCTCCACCTCTTCTATCGGCCGCTTCTTGGAATTCTTGACAGCACCAAGGTTTATAAACGTCACCTCATCCTTGACATCAGTATCAGTATAGAACTCCTCAAACGTCTTCTCCCCGCTCGTATCACTCCCAAAAAACTCACACGGATACCCTCCAGCATTCTCAAACACACCTTTGTGCTCTTTGTGTTCTTTGTGGCTAAAATATTCCCTCATCGCCCCCTTCGCTTCCGCCGATGATGCACACTCCAGACACCCCAACCCCATCTCATTCAGCATATCCTTCACCACCGCGTCAAACGGAATCATGTCCTTCTCGGGATCAAGCTTCGGATAGACGATATCCCCGCTCCCCGCCATCACACTCGCAAAGAGACACAGCTCGCCGGACTCTATGGGGCTTACGAAGAACCGCCGAATTCCCAATGGGCAGCTCAAGGGCTGCCGCTTAGCTATGCGATTCAGCCACCCAATCGGCAGAGAACCATTCGAGAAAGCGACATTCGCGAAACGGGCGGTCTTGATCGGGAGCCTGTCAGAGTACGCCATGATGGTTTCTTCCATCAGCTTCTTGGTAGCTCCCATGACATTGACCGGATTCGCCGCCTTGTCAGTCGAAACGCAGAAGAACGCTTCCGGCGGATTCTCCAGGAGCAAGTCCAGCAGCTTCTTCGCCATGAAGACGTTCGTCTCGCACATCGCCTCGATGGAGAAGACATCGCGCTCCGCCCGCACATGCTTGCGCGCGGCGAAATTGGCCACGATGTCAAACGGACCATGCACCTTGAAGAAACGGTCAAACAGGTCGCTGCCAAGGTCGATAGGCTCTGTAATATATTCATCCGGCACATTGTAGCCATCGCCAGCCCTAAGTTCGCGGGTAAGTTCGGTCAACGAATTCTCGTCGATATCGACGACGAACATCGCCGCCGGCCTGAAGCCTCGCAATGCCGCCTTTACGTAGTTGGAGCCAATCGTTCCCGCGCCGCCGATCACAAGCATCCGCTTGCCGTCGATGCGGCGATGCATCTCATCAGCGCACTTTGCGAAGTCCGCCGCGAGCAGCGACTCAGGCCGCTTCGTCATGTGCTTACGCACGAATGATTCAATATCAAAGTCTATCATTGGTGAAACCTTTCTTAACCGTGTAGAACGTGTAGAAACGTGTAGATCATGCTGTTATGGTTCGCCGTTCAAATTTGTAAGAGCCAAAGTTGATTAGCAAACCGACGGGGTTGTGAGTTATTTTGAGATAATTTAGAATTTGGGCAAAATGCTCTGGGGCTAGTGTCTTGACCGCTTCTACACGGTTAATCATTTGATCCCGAGCTTTGGCAAGATGAACTCAAAGATCTTGAAAAGGTACTTTGGCATGAGCATCGGGAAGCAACAGAAGTACCCGTTCTCCCTATTACCGCGGACGATCTCCCTGTTGAGCGTCATGAAACTCTTCCATCCACGCGTGGATTTGCCGCCCATACGCATCCTGACTACACACTCGTTGAGATAGCGTGTCCTGATTTCTGCCTTGCGCAAATAGCGTATCAACAACTCATAGTCGGCGGCGATGTCATAGCCTAGTTTGTAAAACCCTAACTTGTCAAACAACTCACGGCTGATGTACACGCTCGGGTGCGGCGGCATCTTACCCCACTGCAGCATCCACGGCTTCCAGCGCTTCGCGGAGTAGTAGCGACTCGTCGTCTGCAAATCGTCTTTCACAAACCTAATATCCGCATATACCGCATCTACCCTCCCCCCATCTCTACACGTTTCTACACGTTCCTCGGCCGCCATAGCTTCAGCGACGGCGACTACACGGCCAAAACAATCCACAATATGGGCCAAAGTGTCCTCCGACTCGAACATATCGTCCGCATTCAATATCCCCACCACATCGCCCGTCGCCATCCTGATACCCTTGTTGATGGCGTCGTACATGCCACTGTCACGTTCCGATATCCATCGAAACGTAAAGTCGTCAGTCGTTAGTCGATAGTCGATAGTCTTATTGGCGTACTCTTTAATAATATCTACTGTACCGTCGGACGAGCCCCCATCGACGACGATATACTCAATCTCGACGCCCTTCTGCGACAGGACGCTCTCCATCGCCGTCTTGATCGTCTTCGCGCTATTGTAGCACGCAGTAATAAGCGACACTTTCATCCACAAACCCTCTCTATCGCGCGTTTCAGCAACACCACCCTCTTCTCGTCCGAGCCACCCAGATAGCCCTTCAGGTAAATAAGGCGCCCTCCATAACCAGCTAACATCTCGCCGCCCTCTACACGTTCTACATGTTCTACACGGCTCAAATTCTCTCCCCACGCCGGTGCGCCATCAGTGGTGATGACCCGCTTCCCCCGCTCCAATGCTTCGGCAACCACAAGACCAAAGTTCTCGCTCAGCGTCGGCAACACCAGTACATCGCACCACTCCCACACATTCTCCTTCTCTTCGCCAAAGGCATTGGAGACAATTTTCAATTCTGGGGAACGGGGAACGGGGAATCCGCCTCCGCCAAGGCTGCGGCGGACAAGCGGGGTGAGTTGAGAGACCGCCTCTTCGAGATACTCCACACCCTTCAATGGATGCCGCCGCCCAAGATACAGCAAGTGCAAAGATCGCCCCTCTACCCTTTCGTGTATTTCGTGTGTTTCGTGGTTCAAATCAAAGAACCGCTTGAGATCCGTCACCTCGATCTTCTTCACCCTCGGCTCATACTTGCGAATCCACTCCGCCTCGGCTAGGCACGTTGCCACCACAACGTCCGCCCGCCGGAGAAAGTACCTTTCGATCGGACCCACCAGCCACTTCTTCCAGCCATGGTAACCCAGCCGAACCGGGTCAAGATTGCCATGCAGCATCCTCACTAGCCGCTTCCGTTCCCTCAGCGCAAGCCAACATGCCCGCCAAATGCACGGACGCCAACACGAATGGATCCATACCTCTTCTGCATCGTGCAAATTGGCGCTACAGACGTTCTCGACATCAGCCAAGACGGCATTCTGCTCCTTCGCCAGGAATCCAGCCGCCACGGCCATGCCGTTCACCTCGCTCAACCCAGGACATAGATGAATGCTTTTCATCCCTGCTTCCTCGACCGCCAGTGAAGTCCGACGAGCACCGGCACCATCCAGAACCAATGTGCGCAGAATACCCAGCCCTCATCAAGCCCCCATCCGCACACGAAGTGAATCAGCACGTCGACAGAGAACATGCCCGCCATTACTCTCACGACCCTAATGCGCCAGCAGGCGCACATGGCTAGCGCGGCCCAAAGGATCAACGCCGTTCCCCACGCCAGGCCCACGACTGACGGCATTGGAGGCTTCGACAGCACGGAGAACGAGAGCATGGGCAAGAGCGGAACAACGGCGAAATTTACGGCAAATCCCTTAAGACGCCCAAGAAGCCCCAATCCCTCAGGAACCCAGCTCATCGTCTGAGCCAACGCGCCGGCAATGCTCTTTACCTCGCCTGGATGCGCCATGTTCCACCGCACCATCCTTACAGCGAAGAAAGCGCATCCTGCCAGAGCTACAATGACTAGTCCGGCAATCAAGGCAACCCACATCGGAACTCGCCTCTCCCCTACACTGATCCTGGTAGCAATTATCCGCGACCAGTTGAAAATCATGTACGCCACGGCGACCTTCAGCCCGTTCGTTATGGTGACGCATGTCGTCAGCAAGGCAAGTGCCAGCCAAATCCAGTCTCGCCTTCCTAGCGCCGTCCCGGCTTGCGCCGGCGTCTCGCTCTGGCACAGCAGCACGACCGACAACAGGCACGTCATCGACAACGGGAAACTCTCGGGCACGGCCGCAAGCACCCAGGTGAATCCAAAGCTCAGAAACAGGCACGCCGCAAACCACCCCGCGATCTTCCGCACCAGCCACACGTTTGCGACGCCGATCAGAGCCATAACTGCTACGATAAAGCAGTCGCATGCGAAACCATTCACTTTCGTCAGCGCGGAAGACACTATGACGACAGGACTCATGACAAGCCCGAGACCGGGATGTCTGAAGCCAGTATATGCTATCCAATCAAAATCTCGAATCTGGCGCATATATGTAGCATAGTCATAACCGAAGACCTGCTGCAGGCCTGCCTCGACCACACGACCGTGCACGTGCAACCCGAACGCGCAGAACGCGACGAGCAATGCGCACCAAGGGAGCCATCTCACGAACGACTTCATGACATCAGCCTGTCCGCTATTCCTATTACCCTTTCCGCCCACGCCTCGCACGAATACGGCTTCGCCAACTCCCGCCCCAACTCCCCATCGATACGATCCCCCACTCCTAACTCACACACTTCTACACGTTCTACATGTTCTACACGGCTAATCTTACACATCGCCGCCGCCAACGCCGCAATGTCCCCCGCCGGCACGACGATTCCGTTCCCCTTCACCACCTCGTGCCTGGCACCGCACTTGTCCGTACAGATTATCGGCAGCCCCGCCGCTGCAGCCTCGGCCAAGACAACCCCCCAAGGCTCCCACAGGCTTGGCAATATGAAGCAATCGGCCTCACGGTATATTTGTCCAAGCTTGTCAGGAGAAACGCCGCTGACTATACGCAAGTCCCATACCCCTCCATTGGCCTTATAAATTCCATGCGCATCACGGAGGACATCAAGCCCCTTCTCAGGAGCATCTCGTCCTACGAACAGGAACCCTCGTCCGCCGATATGAGACCCCATCCGCTTTACATCCGTTCCGTACATTCCCTTGAAAATGCGGTCTCGTCTAAAACCAAGCCATCGCGCATACGGTTCGGACGCGACTCCTGGGATGAACGCTGCATCGAACATCCGTAAATATCGCCAAAGGGCAAAACGCGCAAAGAATTTCCTTACTCGCCATTCCCAAGGCATATCGAAGCAAATCACCTTGCGACAGCCACTTCCCCAGTTCCTAAACGCGGCGCTCCTGCAAAGCGAATTGTGCCACCCGACGAGAAAGACCACGTCTGGCGAGAAGTCATCCGGCAGTGAGTTGTGCCAGTCAAGCCCTCTCATTACCTCATCTGGCCGAAACATTCCACCTATATGCTTCTCACCAAGGTCCACTGCGACTTTCAGCTCAACGCCATCCTTCCGTGACAGCTCACGCCAGCAGTCGCCCATGTAACCGCTCAGTCCGCTCCATACGAAAAGAATCTTCATCTCTACCGCCACCAGAACAGGCACGCAAGCAAGCTCTTCAATCTAAATCGCATAGACATGCCAGGCATAGTCAGTATCTGCCAGAAATACGGGCGAAGATATTTGTTTGCGCCAACGACCTTGCGGTCGTGCAGTATCACGTCCGGAAGCATTAGCGCCATGCCTCTGCGCGCTTCCTCTTGCCATTCCCGGGGCAGCCTCTCTATCAACTGCAAAAAGCCCTTGCATGCGGCATCATAATCCATTTTCTGCACATAATTGCTTAATCCATGGCCGTGGCGCACATAGCAGTATATGCAATCAGGGATAAACTTGACGCATTTAACCTTTGGCAGAAACTGAATACTAGCTTGATAATCCTGTTTTACCCTACCTTCAAATACAACATCCTTCCACAACTCTCTTTTAAACACCCGATGCCACAACCAATGCGGGAATCCAAGCCCACCAAGCATCCATCGCGCATAAGAAGCTCCATCTTCGTAATGCTCCACAGGCGAATACAATCTCCGCTTTGTTCCATGCCTTATTTCGTTAATCCCAAAAACCAAGACATCGCATCTTGAATCTGCTTCTAATGCATTGGAAATTGTCGAGAACCACTCCACCTCCACGAAATCATCACAGTCCACCCATGTTATCCATTCGCCTGTAGCCTTGGCCAATCCCTCATTCCTTGCTACATACGCGCCACGATGCTCCAGATCGAAACATGGCAGAATCTCTGCTTCGACATTGCCAGTGTATGCTGCAACGCTGCGCTCGATGCTCGCCTTGCAAGCCGCCCATGCTTCTTCATCTCCGACGGGAATTATGACGGATATCTTCATCGCTCACCAACTATCACATGGACAATCATATGCAGGTAACTGGAAATCGCGGCACAAAATCCCCAATTGCGCCGCCGATAAAGCCAAAGGTCGTGCAGATTCCAACCTTTTGGATCGTGCAACATGCCAATTCGCCCTCGTAGCGACACCCCCTTTAGACTCGGGCGGTTTGGATGCCCTTCTGCCTTGCCAACAACTCCTGCACATTCCACTACAATCCTCGCGCGCTTCGCCATCATCGCATAGTCGCTGTCCGCCCAAGCATGGGAATAGTCGCCGCAAAGCATCCCCAGCCGATCATAAACCTTACGCGATACCAATACGCAGTTGCCCGTGAACAAGCCTTCTTCTCGCAATCCATAGACAACCTCGCCATTGCTGTTCGCCAAATCCCCGACCACTATCCTATCGCCATCATTTGCCGTCAGCAGCTTTTGAATGGCATCGTCATTCAACTCCGTATCATCATTCAACCAAAAATATCCATCCCAATCGTTTCGTTCGGCAACTGCCGCCTCCCATGCTCGGCGCATCCCCTTTGCCCAGTACAATGTGCCATTGCCTTTGACAATGCGCACTTCCGGATAATCTTTGGCGACAGTATCTGCCGTTCCATCAGTAGAACCGTCATTCACCAAGAACACTTTATCCTCTGGTCTTAATTGCGGCATCAACAATTTGAGACAACGCAATGTCAATTCGCACCGGTTGTGGCACGTCATCAAGACAGCGATTCTACTCCAATTACCCATTACCTCAAATGATCCCAAACGCATGAAGGTTCAGGCAGTCTAAATCCATGCCATAAACAGCAACTATCAATAATCTTTTCATCTTCTCAGCAACATATATCCACAATATCCTAACCATTCCTTGAACATGGCCGCGTTCCCATGCAGATAATCAACCGAGGGCCACAAATCGGCAAGTCCAAACGGGTGTCCAACTCTCACCAGCACCTCGTAATCCGTCGCCGCTGGAATGATTTCCAGATTCGGCGCATATCTCCTGTACATCAGCACCGACCGTCTCATGTGCCAAGCAGAGGTGACCAATAATATCCGAGTGGGCGAGTGGGTGGGTTTTGAGTGGGTGAGTTCCAACTCCCTCACTCCTCCACTCCCAACTCCTCCACTATTCAGAATCTTCTCCACGAACCTCGCGTTCTCCTCGGTATTACGTGCCTTGTCCTCAATAACCACGGCACTTTCCGGCACACCGAAATCTAGCAATAGCGGCAACGTACTCTCGCGTTCCCCGCAGCCAGTCGGAATCACAATCGGCGCCTTGCCAGCCCTGTAGAGACGCGCCGCATGCCACACGCGATCGGCACCGCCCCACATCTCGGCGTATGGATATACTCTCGGGTTCGCCCCCATGCCCCCACCCAGCAGCACGATAGCGTCGGCCTTGGGCGCGTCCTCTGCCATGACCACGGGCCACCCGCGCTCCAATGAACCACCTATCCAGCGACACATCATCGGCGTGCTCCATAGCCAGAACCAGGCAAATGACACGCCCAGAAACCCGAATCCGGTCTTCCGCCACCCGCGCCAGAGCAATACGCCGCCCACCGCGATCAGCATCATCCCGATCACGAGCGGATTAACGCATCCCCCAACAATCTTGTTTACGATATACATGGTCTATTCATCCAGCTGATGCCGACGAGGTCATCGAGGAAACCAAGTTTAAGGAAGTAGCGGTGGCAGACTCGCACATTAAACCGTCAACTACAAATCATACAATCGGCAAAACCAAGCGTGAAACTCTCGTGCCATTGGAGCATCAGTTGAAAACAATCGCGATTTGATGGCAAGAGCGTATGATTCTCCTGGATTCTTCTGCACCGCAAGCCACGAATACATCTCGGCCTTGGCACGATCAACATCACGAAACCGCGCAATTGGCGAGATAGAGGACGCAATGTCGCTGACATAGGCATTAGCCTTAGGAAGTATCGCATCTGAAGCGGGAATCATGCCGCGCAGGAAATCCTCCAACGTCCCAGAACGAGCGGCTGGACTTGGCATAAGCCATACCCCAACTTTTATCCCATCGATCTCCTTAATAATTCCATCCCTGTTGAAATCTGCATCCGTAACTTCGCCACCAACCGCCCTGAATCTCGCCTGAACCTGTCTATCTCGGGAATCAACCGTTCGATCCCAGTCCAACACAAAGCCAACTGGATGCTTAAAGGATTGCGCAGCATTAAATGCACTGACGAACTTATCCAGCAACTCTGAACAAGAACCTTGCGGCTCGATGATAACAGGTCCACTATCCTTGTTCAAGTCCGTCCCTAATGCGTCCAAGAGCGCACAAATCACACGGCAATCATTTTGCCCCTCGACATAGAGACGCGGCAATTGCGGATCTGCCTTCATGCCCGCACCTCGATCTCGCTGTTTACCGCGATTGACATGTCTCGTCCACAATATGAAACAACCCTTTTGCCGATATTGGACAGCGAATAAAGGCGGACCGCTTCGCAAGCGGCCTCCGAACTCGCGCACAACGACGCAAGTCCGCGCAGACAGTCCAAGCTATGAGTCGAGGCAAACACCTGGACATCATTTGCTTCTGCAGCCTTGAATATAAAGTTCCACAAAGACGCCATCGCCGAATAATGCAGCCCGGAATCAACCTCATCAAGTATGAGCGCACCACCCTTGACGCACACCATAGCCATTGCGATGACAAGCAGCCGACGCATGCCGTCTCCAAGCGTTTTTACCGGGATCCTACCATTCATACCCGAAAGACCTACCAACGTTCCGTTGACAAGAAACTTGTAAGCCTTCTCATCAGCCGAAAGAAAGCCAACTGACTCCACGCGTGAATCAAGCAGTTTCAATGCGCTCACAAGCTCATGTTCCGCGCCCCTTGAAACAACTTCGTCCCGCATCCGCAATAATGCATTCGCCTCCATCCCATCAGGATCGACAAAGGCAACAGGAATGTCGTCTGGAGTCAGAATCCGCCTATAACCTCCATCTCCAATAAAGTCATTATCTATTGCGCCACTTTTACAGATTGGGAAAGAAAGGTTAATGCTGTCCCCTCCAACCTTCTCATGCGAAACATGGCACATTGTCGTTGGCTTTACTATTCGATAGTCGTCTTTAAGCGGCATATCTTCCTCACCAACCGAGAAACCTACCTTAACGTCATCACCCAGAAAAGAAATCAAGTCGCTCCCTAGCGTAAGAGCATGTCCTGCAAAGAAATGTCGGATGGACGGCGCCCACCATCCTGCCCCATCGGTCTTATCATACTCCCCACGCCGTTTAGCAATACCAACGATTGACTCGAGCATTGGGCCAGAAAAGAACAAGTACAACGCCTCAAGAAGCGTTGTCTTTCCAGCCCCGTTCCGCCCTACAAACGCATTAACCCGCCCAAGCCCCATCAACTCGACGTTCTCGAGGGACCGCAATCCCTTAGCGCAAAAGCGTGTCAATCTATTCTTCATGGCGTGCTATTATACCATTTTCTGCCGTCGCATGCATCGGCATCGCGAACATCGCAATTTCTTACGCTCAATTCCGTAGATTCAGGCCCAATCCCATAGACGGGGCATCTGCCTTCCCTCCTCATATGCCTTCATAGGTGCCAAACTTAATACCGTTCCCGCACTGCTTGAACTCAACGACTACGTTCTCGCCAACGCAAGAATATGTCTTGTGTTATCAACTATGCAATTTTTACCCACAACCATCTAACAACTAACCACTAACAACTAACCACTAACGACTAACCACTAACGACTAACCACTAACGACTAACCACTAACAACTAACGACTAGCAACTAACCACTAGCAACTAACCACTAACGACTAATGACTAACGACTAACAACTAACGACTAGCGACTAACGACTAGCGACTAGCGACTAACAGTTAGTGATCTAGAAAGTCCATTAATGAGTCTCCCGATTTCATCGAAGAGTGCCATCATTTCCGAATCGATCGTCAAATAACCTAGGTTCTCAGCAAGTTGCAGTTGCGTCTTCGTTTCAAAGAGCGACCCGCGCGCAATCGACAGAAAATGCTTGAATTCATTATCAGTATCCCGCCCGAATCCCTCAGCAATATTTGATGGAATCGATACTACCGCCCTTCTGATCTGATCGCCTAATCCGTAAATCTCCTCTTTCGGTAATTGCTTTTGAAGCCCATACACCCTTTTAGCCAAAAGCATCGCCTTCTGCCACACGACCAACTCCTCATATCTCTTCACCGTCATATCCCCTCCTCCAGCAACCAACCACTAACGACTAACAACTAACCACTAACGACTAACAACTAACGACTAACGACTCTCTTCTTCTCCCACACCTTCGCGTTGCACAGGAAGTCGTAGAACGAAAGCAGCACGCAGAAGATGAAGCCGGGCTTGCCGTCGAGGAAGCCGGCCCGAAGGAAGTAGTGGTAGCAGAAGCGGACGAACGCCCGGCACGGCAGGTGCGCATGGATGCGCTTGAGGCGGCGCTTGATCCGACGCGAAAGCGGCATGCTCTTCACGCCCTCGTCGAACTCCCCCTTCATGAAGCTGTCGTACAGCTCCGCCTCCCAGCTCGAATAGCGGTTGTGCTTCTCCACCCAGCTGTGGATCGTGGGATAGGCGTAATGCTCCACGCTCGTCTTCAGGCACCCGCCAACCTTGCCGTCGAGAATGATGTGCTCGTGCGCCTCGCAGTCGCCCACGTTCTTCGAGCCGTTCGTGGGCATCTTCTCGTAGCGACCGAGCTTGTGCCGGAAGAGACGCAGCACGCGCAGGCTCGCATAGCCGCAGTGCCGGATCGGACGCCCCAGGAACATGTACAGGAAGTGCAGGTAGTAGCCGTCGGCGTCAGGATTGGCGACCTTCCCCGCGATCTCCTCCGCGAGCGCGGGCGGAATCACCTCGTCCGCATCCACGATCATAACCCACTCGTTTCGGATCGGCAGGTTGTCGAGCGCCCAGTTCTTCTTCTTCGGATAGGAACCGTTGAAGTGGAACTGGACGCACTCGATCTTGGCCGCTGCATCCTTGGCAATCTCTGCGATCACATCAGGCATGCCGTCGGTGGATTGACTGTCAACGACATAAACCTCATCGACCCAGTCCTTCAAGGCATTAAGG
>Ga0265298_10007259_pt1 | contig 13493 bp, 4 predicted proteins | sample AusTroGonzalo_MG_3_FD_193486 | JGI IMG/M metagenome (GOLD analysis project Ga0265298, IMG submission 193486) | Bovine rumen microbial communities from tropical cattle in Woodstock, Queensland, Australia - Gonzalo_01 | ecosystem: Host-associated > Mammals > Digestive system > Stomach > Rumen ...
GGAAGCTCGCACGACGCGCCAAGAACCGTGTGGAGGAGCGCATCACCAACCAGCGTGACAACTGGCAGTGGCAGCAGGCACACGAGCTTTGCAAGGCGTATGACATCATCTGCATCGAGGACTTGCAACTCACGGGCATGACGAAGCTCTGGGGCCGCAAGATGCAAGACCTCGCTCACGGCAAGATGATTGCAAAGCTGGAATACCTTGCACCTCGCTACGGAGTGACGGTCAAGAAGATTGACCGCTACTATCCTTCTTCCAAGTTGTGCGACTGTGGTCATATTCATAATTCTCTATCGTTGCATGACAGGGAGTGGACCTGTCCTGTTTGTGGTGCCCATCACGACCGCGACCTTCATGCTGCGAACAACATTCTGAGGCAGGGCATTGCCTCGTTGGGGAGCCTTAGTAAGACGCGGAAGCCCGCTGTGGTGACCGTGCGGGGGCGTAAGCACCCAAGAATCCCACGGCTTTAGACGTGGGAGTATGTCAAGGGCCTGTCAGTCCACTGGCATCACATCAGCCCCGACGGTCTACAAGCCAGCTTGCACCATCGGTCCCGACGTGCTACCGTCCCATAGGACTGCAACCGAATGAAAGGAAAAACCTCGCTTCGCTAAAAAACAATCACTTAGAATGCCAGGAAAAAGAAAGGAGGCTCCTGACAGCCTCCATAGGAACGTGGGGTTAGTGGCTCAGCACGATGCGGAACACCTTAGCACGGCGGGGATAGATTCGCTGCCCACCCTTGACGATATACGCACAATAGACGACGCGCGATACCCGCTGCTCCTTTTGCATTTGAGATTGTTTTTGTTGCATTCATGATACACCCCCTTCCTTTTTGCTTCAGGGCGACATTGCCCATCCGCTCACGTTCATCCCTGACGAACGGTCAAGTAAGCAGGGATGAAAAAAGCCCCAGAGGTCAGGCTCCGGGGCTTAGCTCTTACTCCTTTCGGGAAGGGCGTTTTTTGACCGTTCTTTTGGAAGGAAGGTGCAGTCATGAATGACAACAATTCCTCAAATGCGATGCAAAGATAGGGAATATATTTGATATTTCCAAATTTTCAGGCAGATTTTTTAGCGCAGCGGGGTTTTTGCTTTTGCGACGATGGAAGCCCTGGAGGGGTGGTGATGTGGACGGAGGGCTGGGCTGGGAGCTTGCTCACGGGCAACGGCCTGCGGCTGCAGCATCGTAGGCACGACGAGTGCCTGCATCGTCACAAAAGTGTTTTTGTGGTTTTTGTTATAATTCGTTGGTAATTAATGGGCAATTAACGGTAATTCGTGTTGAATATAAAATCTGCGGTATCTGTGAGATCTGCGAGAGAACAATACTCCTTTAGTTCCTTGGCTCCTTAGACAATATACGCGGGCAGTTCCTGCCCTTGCTTTCGCGCGTATATATATGTATTTTCGGGATAAAAAAGATATGAATTTCATTCGACGAATTTTCAAGAGAAAGGTGATGAAGGACCCGGTGCGCACGCTGCGGATTGACGGTGTGAAGACGGCGCTCACCCCTACCCCTGACGATGCGGAGCTGGCAGCACAGGCGCTACTGGAGAGCAGGATCTATGGGGATAAGGAGCAGCGAAGAGATGGAAGAAGGAAAAAGGAAGACGGAAGAAGGAAACATCAGCCATCAGACATCAGCCATCAGACATCTGGCGTCCGCGACGCCCAGTACTACCGTGAGTTGAGCGACCGCATCAGGGCTACACACGAACAGGATATGCACGCCGCCACACGCTACGTTGCATACGTGGAAAGCTGCCTCTCCCACCAGCCCCTCCCCAAAAAGGAAGGGGAGTCATCAGCCGTCGAACATCAGCCATCAGACTTCGCAGAGCTGGAGCACGGCCTATTCAAGCATCAGGACACGGTGGAACGCGAGGGCGGCGAGCTCTTGAAACGCTGGCAGAAGTGCCTGGCAGAGTGTATCCTGCGACAGATGACGTCGGCAGATGACACTAACAAACACGAAGATGGAATCAAAACAGAATAGCGATATGACCAAGCAGAGAATTATTGACAAGGTGAATGCTATCATGGCGGCGAAAGCGGGCATTGAAGCCAGCACTATCAAGCCAGAAGATTTCTACGACGAGCTGGGTGCTGACTCCATACAGTGCATCGAGGTACTGATTGAGATAGAGAAGGAGTTTGCCATCGACATACCGATCGAGCGACTGATGTACGTCTCTACCATGCAACACGTGTACGACCTCGTGGAGCAAGTACTCAACGAGACACAGGAATATATTGACAATTTCTTTAAGCAGAGACAGTAAGCCATGGCATTACTCAGCGAAGTACAGGAACGCTCTTGGGCGAAAGACAAGTACGGTGACAACGTACTCAGGTGGACCTTCGACTGGCGCGATACACGCATCTTGGAGTGGATCAACAACTTTGAGCGCATCACCCGTGAGAACACCATGGAGAACGTGGACCGCCTGATTACTCCACGTACACACCAACTGGAACGCTCTCTCGCATGGAAGACGTGGGCTATCAGCGGCGGCGACGCTCAGGTGTTCGAGGCACGGTATATCTACTATGCCAAGTACCTGGAGCTGGCTGTCGGTGGCAAGGAGAAATATAACGGTCCTGTACCGAGCATCCCCCACCCTAAGTGGAACGCCATCCCAGTGCCTACCCGTAGTCGCAAGGGTCGCCCGCACGTCGTAACGGAGATGCGTACACAGGCTCAGAAGTTCTCTGCCTTTGCCCGCGCCCAACTATCATTCGCAGGCACCATGTATATGATTTACGCCATGGGCAACAACAAGAGCGCGTCAGCCGCCTACAACCGCATCGTACAGTGGGCACTGCACCAAGAGAAGACAGACAGAAAATAACTACACAGACTTAACACATAACCATTATGGCAAACAGATACGACATCATCCACATTGACTTCCAGGCTAGTGCCAAGGGAGCCAATGCCGCCATTGAGAGCATCCGTCAGGAGGCTGACAAGTGTAACACCCGTATATCAGAGCTGAAGAAGAATATCGCAGAGGCGCCGAAGGGCACCGACGCAAAGATTCTGGAAGGCTGGGATCAAGAACTGAGAGTAACGGAGAGACGTTACAAACAGCTGACACAGGCCCAGAAGGAACTGATGAAGGGTATGCGTGCGCTGGACGAGGGTGTGAAGATGTTCAACGACGGTTCGTTGCAGCAGATGAACGCCGCCTTCCAGAAGACCGTCAATAACGCCGCCAAGCTGGCACAGAGCAAACTGGCCACCGGCACGAAGGAGTGGCGTCAGATGGGTGCCCTGATGCAGGAGACGGAACAGAACTATGCCCGTATGCAACGCGACACCGACCAGTTGATAGAGTCGCTGCAGAACGGTGGTGTGGTGTTCCGTAAGACCTTGGAGGATGAGAAGAAGGGCTTACAGGACCTGTTGCAAGTGTTGCCATATATGGGTACGGAATATCGCAAGGCCGAAGAACAGTTGCAGTTCCTGGTAAAGACCACCGACGAGATGGCTATCAAGGAGAAGCAGCTGAAAGGTGAGATTGTTACGACGGACGACGCCCGCCGTGTATCTATCCAGTTGACGGAGAAGGGTGCCGAAGCTGCCCGTCAGCGTGCCGCCGCTGCTGATGCGGAGATAGAGAAAGGCAAGCAGGAGATTGAGGTTCTGGAGCAGGAAAAGAAAGTTCGCGAGGAAAATGCCCGTGCATCGGCACAGGCTGCCGCCGAGTACCGCGAGAACCAGCAGATGTACGAGGACGAGATAGACCGCCTGCAACGCGAAATCAAGGCCGAGGAGGAACGTGCTGCATCGGGCAGGACTGGCGTAGAAGCCATGCGTCGTAAGGCCGAGGCTGCAGGAAAGGCTGCTGACAAGGAGATTGAAGCGCAGAAGAAACTGGATGCCGAGTACGAGACCGCCAAGGGTAAGTTTTTGGCCCTGCGCGAGGAGTACGAGAAGATGAAGCAGGCTGGTGCTGGTGCGCCCGTCAAGGATGCTGCCGCGAGTGCCGAAAAGGCCAGTGCGGAGGAATCTATAGAAGCCAGCAAGAAGAAGACCGAGGCTAAGAAGGAAGAAACCACTGCCACCAAGGAAGCTACCACCGCCAAGAAGGAAGAAGTACAGGCCGAGGAACAAGCCGTTGAGACACAGAAGAAGGAGAATCTTTCCCTGGCAGAACTCGTCAAGAAAGCCAGCGCTTTGAGAGAAAAAGAAATGGCTTTGCTCGAAGAACGCAAGAAACTCGAAATAGCCCAGAACTCAGGAGTCAAAACCATCAATGAAGAAGCTGCTGCTGTCGAGAAGGAAGCCACCGCCTTTGCAAACCTCACCAAGGAACAGGCGCAGGCATTGCTCCAGCAGAAGCAGATGCAGGCCACCATTACCAAGGGTACCGACGGTAAGATGTCGTACACCAATGCCGAGGAGGCACAGAACTTCCTCATAGGCAGTATGCGACAGGTGAGCCCCGCCAACGCAAAAGGCGACGCAATGTCGCTGGATAGCGCTGGTGTTGCCAAGGTACGCGCCATGTTCAAGGAGCGTTACGGTCTGCAGAGCGATGATGATGCGCTTGCCGCCATCCGCGGATTGCTCTCTGGAGAGAACGGCGGTCTCATTAAGGGAGGTATGATGAACAACGCCTTCTCGCGTATCGACCTTGACCCTGCAAAGGTAACAGCATACGCTAAGGAGATTAAAGAGCTGACTGCTGTTGTCAACGGAGAAACCGAAGCCACCAAAGAGGGCACCAAAGCCGTCGAGGAGAATGCGAAAGCCAAGCGTACACTGGCCGATGTCGATGCAGAGTATGAGGCAACGACGAAGGAGGTGAGAGAAATCATGAAGATCGTCCATCAAATGCAAGATGGCGAAATTGGTACAACGGAAAAGCTGGCCGATAAAACTGGTAAGCTCGCCGAGTCTCACAAGAAGAATGCAGAAGCCATCAAGCAGGAGGTAGATGCCATCAGACAGATGAACCGTGAGCAGGCCGAAGCAATGAAGAAGGAGATGACCGCTCCTTCGACCATTGGATACAAGGCTGGTAAACTGGAAGCATCAAACCTCGAAGAGGTGCAGCACTTCCTGCTTACCCAAATCAGCAAGAAGGGAACCGTTGGCAAGGATGGCACTTACTCACTGGCAGGTCAGAACGTAGATAATCTGCTGACGGCTTTCCAGAATAAATACGGACTGAGCGGCAAGAAGCAAGAAGCCAAGCAAATACTCAAAGAGCTTGTATCTGGTAAGAGTGGTGGTCTGTTCCAGGAGGGTGGCATCATCGACTTCAATAACGAGACGATGCTCATCAAGGCCAATACGGAAGCGTATCAGGGCCGTATACAGAAACTGAAGGCACTCATTGATATTACCAACGGTACTGCACAGGCCGTTGAAAAATCTACCGAGGCTACAAAGAGAGACACAGAGGCTACAAAGAGCCAGACCGATGCCATCAAGGCACAGGAGGAAGAGGTAAAGCGTCGCAGAAAAGCGTTCGAGAGCAAGAACGAAGACTACGAGGCAAAGAATGCCAAACTAAAAGAAATGCGGTCTGCACTAGGCAGACTACCGAAGAGTGGTCCCGATGCAGGACTTATGCGCTACCGTGCAGAAGAAGAAATCAAGGAGTATAACGAGAATGTCGTTAAGCCTGCACGTGCCGATAAGACCAAGCTGAAAGGCCTCTGGGAGAAGTCTGTGAAAGACCTGCTGAAGATGCAGGAGCAGGACACAGAGGAAACCAAGAAGAATACCGAGGCTGAGAACCAGAACGCTGAAGCTACGGAGAAGAGCGCCAAGGGCAAGCGCGGCAAGAAAAAGGCCAGCGAGGATGCAGCCAAGGCCACCAAGGAAGAGACGCAGCAGTCTGCTGAACTGTTGGCCAAAGAGGCTGAGCTAAAGAAGGCTGAGTCTGAAATGGTGGCGGCCATGAAGAAGGGCGAGGAACAGCAGAAGAAGACCAATAAGGCCATAGAGGATGCTGAGACCGCCAACGGAAAGGCCAAGCAGGCCGAGGATGAACTGACGAAGTCGCTGGACGAGAAGGGACAGAAGCTGAAGGAAAATAAGGAGGGTCTGGAAAACCTGAACAAGGCCAACAAGGACACCATCAAGACCAACGAAGAGAACCAGAAGCTGCTGGCCGAGACGAACGGCAAGATTCAGGAACAGGGCGAGAAAATACGAGATGCCGAACGCATCAAGGCACAGGCGAAGACTGACGGTATCGAAAAGACCGAACAGGCCATCCGTCTACTCCAGGAGGAGAACCGCCATATCGACCAGAATAGCTTTACATGGAAGCGTAACACCATCGAGATACAGCATCTGCAGGAGGCTTTGGACGAAATGAAGGGAAAGCCTGCTTTGATGATGATGGAGCAGAGGATGAAGAACATCAGTGCCCTGTCCGCATCAGCTCTGGAAGAGACCCGCAAGTTCTGGGAAGCCATGGCACAGGGCGCCGACAAGGGTAGCGAAAAACTCGCCACCGCCGAAGCCCACATCAAGGCACTGGTGGAAGAGGAGCAGAAGCGCAACCTCACAGCCATGAAATCATCGTCCGACCGGCTGAGCGGCAACATAGGACTGATGAGCCAGGGCGACATACGTCAAGCCATAGAGGATGCCAAGAAATACCAGCTCACTCTGGGCAGCACCAGTGAGGAAGCCAAGAAACTGGCACAGGCCATCGTCAACGCCGAGGAGCACCTGAAGCGATACGGCGTGGAAGCCGAGCGTGCAGCCCGTAAGCAGGAGGAAGCCGATAAGAAAGCCGAGCGTGCTGCCCGCGACAAAGAGGAAGTCGAGGCAAAGGCACAGCAGGACCAGCTCAGGATGATGCGTGAGCGTATCGTTTTCGAGAAGCAGCGTCAGTCGCTCTCTGCCGATGCACTGGCCGAGACCAAAAAGTATTGGGAGGCCGTTGCCAAAGGTGCCAACGAGGGCAGCTGGGCACAGAAGAACGCCCTCACGATGATGGAGCGCATCACCGCAGAGGAAGCACGTCGTGCCAAGAAGAAGAACGTGGAGAAGGCCGACCGCCTCATTGGTACTCGATACCTGACGCTTTCCGAATCAGAACTGCGTGAGAGCATCGAAGCAGCCCGTGAATTGCAGAAGACGCTTTCGCCAACCGAGAGCTTGTATAAGAGTCTCTCCAAGCAGATAGCCATTGCCGAGGAGCATATCAAGAAATACGGTGTGGAAGCACAGCGTGTCGCCGTGCGTGAAGCTCAGGAAGCCCGCGAGGCCAAGCAGGCTTTCGAGGATGCCGTGGCTGGCAAGTTCGACAAGGCCAGTATGGAGGAACTGGACGAGGTCATTAAAAAGATAAAGGAATATCAGGCCACTATCAAAGACCCGACGGGCGACGGTGCTCAGGCATTCAACGATGCCAAGATACAGATAGACGCGCTGTCAACCCGACTGAACACGCTGAAAGGCGTGGCCGAGAAAGTGACTGGCACCTTCGCCACTGCCGACGAGGTGATGACTCGATGGGCGGAGCACATGAACGCAGGCAAGACGGCCAGCGAGGGTGTGGCTCAGACGCTGGACGAGAAACTGAATGCGGCAACGTCTAGATTTGACGACAAAATCAAGGAAGCTGTCAAGGATGTTGAATACTATGATAAAGAGATTGCTGAACAGGCTAAATATGTCAGTGATGTAGAACAGGAACTTGCAAAGTTGGAGCAGAGACACGATAACAGTTCGTGGCTTCGTAAAAAGACAAGAAGATATCGTATCGAGGAAGAAAATATCAAGGAACTGCGTGATATACTTGATGCTCCACTTGGCGTAAACAGTGATGGCAGCTTCAATGCTGGTGAGAAGGCTTGGCTTGATTATCTAAAAAAACAAAAACAAGAGCGTGTTGAATACCTCGAATCCCTGAAACAGCAGAAGGCTGCCGAGCTTGGTATCACCGAAGAGACTATTGCCGCCGAGCGGCAGAAACAGGATGCGCAACGACTGACGCAAGCTCAGATGCAGGAAGGTATCAAGCTGTTAGAACAGGAGTATGCCGCCACCGACCATACCACGGAGGAGGGTATCAAGAAACGTGAGCAGCTGCGCGAGGTCATCGACCAGATGAACCAGGAGCTGAAGGAATCGACGGGCGAATGGATGAAGCTGAACGATGCCAAAAGCCTCGCCGAGAAAGCTGGTACCGACAGCTTCATGGCTACGCCACAGGAGATACAGAAAGCTACACAGGCACTGGAACGTCAGCGCGACGTGCTGATGCAGAACATCAAGGCGAAGCGTGACAATAAGAACCTGACGGAAGAGGAGAAGGTGGCTCTCGACAAGGAAGAGAAAGAGCTGGATGACCTGACAAACAAACTGCGAGGGGTGAAGTTCGAGCAGGATAATGTCAACATGTCGCAGGCGAAGATGCAGGCATTGATGGAGAAACCTGTCAACGCCGTAAACATCGACGAACTGCGTGCTGCTGTCAAACGTGCTGACGGCCAGTTGCGCCACATGAAGGAGTCGCTGGGTGAGAATAACAAGGAGTACCAGACCTTTGCCGAAAAGGTGCGTAATGCGAAGAACATGCTGAAGGACATGGAGGGGCAGGCGAAAGCATCTGCGACAGCATGGGAGAAGGCATGGAGCCGACTGAAGACCTACGTGGTGATGTACATGGGCTTCAATGCCGTATGGCAGAAAATGATGGGCACAGCCGACGACCTGATGCAACTCTCCGACAAGATGGGTGAGGTGCGTAAGACCACGGGCTTCACGGCTGACGAAGTTGGACGATTAAGTGACAGCCTGAAGAAGCTCGATACCCGCACCACCATCACGGGGCTGCTCGATCTCTCCGTTGCCGCCGGACAGCTGGGTTTAAAGACGCAGGAGGACGTAGAGGGCTTCACCATTGCCGCTAACAAGCTGATGGTAGCTTTGCCTGAAATGGGTAAGGAAGGTGCCACGGAAATGCTGAAGGTTGCTCTGGCTACTGGCGAGATTGACAAGATTCGCCGACAGATGGAGCAGGGACTCATCGACGGCTCGTCGGCAACGGCAGTAGCTATGGAGAAGGTAGGTTCTACGATTGACCGTCTGCGTGCCACCAGTGCCGCTACCGCCCCCGCCATCACCGACTTCGTGAAGCGCGTAGGTGCCGTGGGTGCCCAGAGCGGTATCAGCATCGACCAGGTTGCCGCCCTCGGTTCTACGGTTGACGCCCTCGGTATGCGCGTCGAGATGTCGGCTACGGCATTGTCTCGAATGATTCCTGCCATCAAGAATAATGCGTTTGATGTCGCTAAGGCGATCGGCGTAACACCGAATACGCTGCGCGAGTTGTTCGAGGCAGGCCGGGGTATGGAAGCCATTCTGCTGATATTCCAGAAGATTAAGGACTCCGGCATGGGAGCCGATGATATCGACAAGATGTTGGGTATGGGCAACATGAAGGAGGTGATGAAGGAACTGAACCAGCAGGGTGCCCGTGCCGGTATCGTATTCGCTGGCCTGAGTCAGAATGTGGACGTATTGAGAGAGCATCTTGGAACGGCCGCACAAGCCTACGAGGAAAACATTGCCATCACTCAGGAGTATGAGAAGATGAACGAGACGACGGCCGCCAAGTGGGAACGTCTGAAGAACCAACTGGAAGAGACGTTCGTCGGCGACCGCACACAACGCTGGCTTGGCGGCCTTATCGACATGATGCGTCAACTGGTGAACATCATTAGCGGCAATGTGGAACCTGCATTGAAGAGTCTGAACATTGCCGTATGGACGGCCATTGCCTACTTCTCCGTATGGAGGATGGGTATAGGGAAGCTAGTGGTAGAAGGATTTGGATTACTGATAAGAGGGCTGGTCGCTTTGAAGAATGCTACACTGGCTGTCGTAACTGCACAAGGACGTACTGGACTAATGGCTTCTATATCAAAGGCAATAGGTGTAACGAGAATGTATATCGCAGCAAACTTGACACTTGCCTTTTCTCACGATCAAGAAGCTAAGGCTGCTGCACGGGCAACTCTTGCAAACAATGCGCTGGCCAAGTCGATGAACGCCAACGTAATTCTAGCCGTAATTGCTGCCGTAGCCACGCTTATATGGATGCTGCGCGATTGGAACGAAAGAGCCAAGGAGGCAGCCCGCGAGGCCGCTAAATTCCATGCTGAACTTGACAAGGAGACTAAGAAGGTCGACAACCTAACAGACTCTATCGGCAAGGCGAGGGCTAAGACCGAGGATGCCAACAAGGAGGTTGAGAAATCAAAAAAAGCGCTCGATGAAGTCAAGAAATCAACAGACGGCACGAAGGAGAGCACTGACAAACTAACCAAGGCAGAGAGCGACCTTATTGAGAAAGAAGAGATACGTAACAAAGCCATGGCAGAGCATAAGCGCCTGATAGAACAGTTCAATAGTGAATATGGCAAGTATCTCGGATTTATGCTCAGCGAGGTATCATCGAACATCGAACTGGCCAACGCCCGTCAGTTGGTGAATGATAAGCTGCGCGAGACTATCACACTGAAGCGCAAGGAAGCTGCTCTTACACGCGTAGAGAACGAAATGGGCGAAGACCGAGACGATGCCTATGCTTCCCTATGGAGCGCTGTACGCTATAGTGCCACATCAACAAACAGAGGCAAGACCGTACAAGACCCGACAAAGGCTGCCAAGGTGATGACTGCGCTGACAAAGGCTGCCCAGGACGCAAACCATGACAGGAAATCATTTGAGGATGCCGCAAAAAAAATCTTCCAAGAAAACAAGATTGCCTGGCGAGGTAATTCCGTATTAAGTAATGCCCTTTCATATTACGACGAGGTAGCCAAGATTCGCGAGAAGACCGTCGAGATTGAGCAACAGTTCACTGCCGAGGAGTCCGTAAACCGCGAACAATCTCAGAAAGATTTAAAGCTACAGTATGCCGCTGCTGCAGATAATTACACCGACCTATATCAAAAATATACCAATGCTACAGGCAAGGCCAAGCAGAAAGCCGCTGCGGATTTGCTGAGACAGCAGGATACCATCAACGAAATGGTTAACAATGCAAGTAACTACTTCGATGTTTCCGATGCAGGCGAGAAAGCATCTTATGATTCTTTCATCAAGAACAGCGAAGCTAGAATAAAGATGATGGCGGAAACCCGTAAAAAGCTATTGAAAGAGGCTGGTAACGCCTATACATCACGCAAGACTGTCGGCGGTGGTACCACGACCAGTATCAAAGAAAATCCTTGGGGCGGCAATGCTCCTGCCGAGAGCACGGACTACGCTACGTGGGACGTGAACGAGCTGGTGGCAAGGCGTAACCAGATGGATAAGTTCAAGAACATCCTGAAGCCTGACACGGACATCCGTGCCGTCTTGGCCGAGGACAAGGCGCTGATGAAGGCGCTGGACAACGGACTGAAAGAGGACTGGAAGTCGGTGCTTGGTTGGTACAACACAGAGCGCAAGAAGATTCAGGAGGAGTTGAAGAGCGAGCGCCACTCAACGAATACAGGACACTGGCTTGACGAGAAGGGTGGCAAGGGTCGCCGCAACCGCTTCAAGGAAAGTGACTACGCTCTGGCAGAACTTGACCGCTACTACTCTCGTCGCAAGGAGGAGTTGGAGAAGGCTCGTATTGACGAGAATATGAGTGAGGAACTCTTCAACCGTCAGGCTGAGCTGTTGGAACAGGAGCATTTGGAACGTCGCTCAAAGCTGCGTGAGACATTCACCACTAACGACAAGCAAGTGATTGCAGAGTTTGACAAGTGGTGGGAAGCTCTCTACAAGAAGCACGAGTTGGATGAGCTAGACCGCGACACCATCACCAGTGAGTGGGCGAAGGCGCTGGCTTCTGACATTGGACGTAACAACCTGAAGGCTCAGCAGGATCTTACCCAGCTGCAGCAGATAACGGTGAAGCATCTGAACAAGATTGCCGACATCATTGCCAAGGAGCGCCCCTACGACGGCATCGTGGACAACCTGCGGAAGAACCTGACGGATATGGACATCCTCTTCGCCGACATGGAGAAGAAGGGCGTGACGGATGCTTCTAAGCTGGTAAAGGCAGAGGCAGAGCGTATGCGCTTCCTGCTGGGCGAGGCCGAGAATGCCTACGCGCTGACCTTCGACGAACTGGCGAAGAAGATGCGCGAAAAGGGATTAAGTGAATGGGCCGACGAGCTGATGATTGACGAGCAGAAGCGACAGTCAATCATCGAGGCACTGCACAAGACGTATGACGAGGTGCAGAACGCCATCAAGAAGGAGGCCAGCCAGATTAAGAAGAACGTCGACATCTTGTGGCAGGACGTGATGCCCGGTCAGAAGATGAGCATGAAGGATAGCTACGAGCTGGCTATCTCGAAACTCGGACTGGAAGAGAGCAAGGTGCAACGTGCCAACCAACTGGTAGGTGGTGGATATGCCTCTGAGCGCGTGGCCGACAAACTGGCCATCAAGCAACTGCAACTAAAAATCTCGATGCAGGAGCACTACTACAATCTGATGGAGTTGGAGGGTAGGAAGCGTATCTCGTTTCTTGATAGCGAGGAGAAGCGACAGAAGCGCATCTCTGAGGAACTGAGAAAGCAGGCCAAGGAACTGAAGGACAAAGGCGAACTGGAGAAGGCTCAGCGCAAGGAGCACGAAGCCGAGGAAGCACTAACAAAATCGGTAGAGGCATCGCTGGACAAGCAGCACCTGACAACGTCGCTGAACATCTCGCAGGCCAAGGAACTGACCGAGATTGAAAAGGAGCGCAACGAACTCATTGCCCGCACAGAAGAGAGCCAGGCGCGCCTGTACAATGAGCTGAAGGACTGGGCAAACCTCTTTGCCTCGTCGATGAAGGACTTGTTCGAGGCCAGCCATACCGGCGATGCCAACTACTATAATGAGCGTGCCAAGCTGAACCTTACAGGAAAGGGCGGTCCTGGTGCCGGTACCTATATCGTCATCGAGAACGAGGGCACGGAAGATGCTACAGCCCACTATGAATACCTGGACGAGCGCCAGGCCCTGGAGCGCCAGCGTGAGATAGAGAACGACAATGCCGTGAAGGATGCCTGGAAGAAGGTGATGGACGACTTCAACCAGAAGCTGAACGATGCCATTACAGACCGTCTGAATGCAATGATGCAGAATCAGGCTATCGACATGAATACTGCCGAGCTGTCGAAGCTGCAGACGAAGATTGACGAAGAGAAGGGCAAGATAGACAGCAACATCGGTGCTATCAATGCCGACATCACGGCAACGAAGAATCTGACGAGTGCTACGGAGCGTCTGACAGACAAGATCAACGAGGCCATCAACGGCAAAACGGAAGATGGTCAGACGGGACAGGAAGGTAACGTCAGTGACTTGACGACAACGCCTGGCGAGTCGCGTGCCGACTACGCTAACGAGATAATGGGCCAGGAACCGCCTGTGGTCTATGGCGAGTCGAGAGCGGAGTATGCTGATGCCAGCATGACCGGTGAGACGCCTATCGTGG
>Ga0265298_10007262_pt1 | contig 13491 bp, 13 predicted proteins | sample AusTroGonzalo_MG_3_FD_193486 | JGI IMG/M metagenome (GOLD analysis project Ga0265298, IMG submission 193486) | Bovine rumen microbial communities from tropical cattle in Woodstock, Queensland, Australia - Gonzalo_01 | ecosystem: Host-associated > Mammals > Digestive system > Stomach > Rumen ...
CGATAGTAGTGTCGCGCCAGGATTCTTCCTCCTTCATGTTGATGTTGCTGAAATCCTTTGCCTCAGAGAATTTCCACATCAGCGAGTCATACCATGTGGTTGTGGAATAGATGCCTCTCAGGTAGGCATCCTTGATGGGAAATCCCTTGCGGGCGGCAGGGGCTTGCGTGAGGAGGGTGATGTCGTTCAGCGGCAGACCCGTCACGTCCATGTCGAAGTCGATACTGTCAAGAAGGTTCTCAACGTTGATGTGCGAAACGGGCACATTGACTGCACTCTGTTTCTGGCTGCAGGCCGCAACAAGTGCGACCAGACAGACGATAAGGAAAGATTTTGTCTTCATTGGTTTAAGTATTTAGTTGCTGTTTCTTTGTCTGTAAAGTATTGGAGGGCGGTCTCCTTGTCCACACCTTTTATAATAAAGCGCTCGAACTTCATGCCGAAACCGCTCCACTTATAGTCCGAGACCACATAGAGTGAGTCCGTGGTCGATTCCAATGCTCTTATACGACCGATACTGTCGCCCTCTGCTGGTGCCACAAACCGAAAGTCCTCCAGAATACCTCCCAACTTCGATCCCAACCACATCGGCCTCACTAACTTTCTTGTGCTCCCATCAATCTGCTTAAATATAAACAGCCTCCTCCCCATTGGATAATACCTCGTCTTCTTAATAACTCCCACCATCGCATCCTCGCTCCCGTCGCCATCTACGTCGCCCGTCTGGAACTGATACACCGGGTGCGCCAGCCGCCACTCGTCGCTCTTGCTTCCGCCCTTCACACCGAGCCAATACAAACTGTCGTTCTCCTTCCGCAGCTCAAACGCCTGGCTTTTGGCTCCTGTCTCCTGACTCATGCCCATCATGGGCATCAGCAGCCATGCGGTGACTATTGGGATGAAGGTTCGGTTCTGTCGCATATCGGTTACAAATGTCCGAATTTTTATTCGGGCTTGAAGAAGAGGGTCCAGCGGTAGAGGTTGCAGCCGACGAAGTTGCCGAGCACCTCGCTGAGGTAGACGGTGAGAACGTCGGACTGGAGGAGCTGGTCGGCAGGGGAGACGAGGAAATAGAAGGCGTCGGCGATGGAGTGGGCGAAGCCGCAGAGGATGAAGACGGGCACACCCAGGATCAGCGGCAGCATCTTACCCTTGCGGGCGAACTCGACAGCGGTGGTCATGATGAATCCGCAACCGATGGCCAGCAGGAAGCACGCCCAGGAGTCTTTCGCCAGCCGTCCGGCGAGAATCTTTGAAGCAGGCTCGATGCAGTCGGGCTGGGCGTAGGCGATCATCCAGGCGGAGAGCAGACAGCCCACTATGTTTCCCAGCAGCACGACGGCAAGCATCGTCCAGTCGCCCTGACGGCGGATGAAGCCGGCTGTGCCTGTATAAAGTTTTAGACCATAATAGACGACAGTGGTGAGACCGAAGGCGAAAAGAACGGCACCGGCGACACCGCCCACACGCAGGTTGACCACGCATCCGATGGAGATGCAGATGCCGGCGAGGATGGCCAGCGGGAAAGTTTCACGAAGGAGCTTTTGCATAGTTGACGATTGATGATTCGTTCTGCTATTTGTTGTCCCACCAGTCGGAGAAGTCGCCTTCTGCCAACTTCTGGTCCATCCAGTTGATCTGGTCTATCAGGGCACCATACATCTCCTGTGTGCTCCGCACATAGGTCCACTCGTCGGCGAAGTTCAGCGGGTGGTAGTCTGGCCACATCTTCTCGTTCCTCTCTGCAGCGCGGATGATCCAGTCACGCTGCGACACCAGGAACGACCCCATGTTCTCCTTCCAGATGGCTTTATATTCAGCCCATTTCTCCCTTGTCCTTTGCAGGAATACGGGGTCCTTGAGCAGATAGCGAATATAAAAGGCGCGCTTGGTGCAGTAGAAATGGCGCGTGCCGTACATGCCGAACGTCCAGGCGTCGAAGTCCCAGGGCGGTCCGACCACGAACTTGCCATTGCGAACCTTATACATATAGATGTTCTTGCTGCGTGAGGCCTCTTCGTTCAGTGTCACCTCCTGTATCAGCCACCAGTTGATGGCCGTCTCAATGTCGAACAGCTCACGGTATTGTCCGGCTGCCAGACTGTCTGGATCGCTTATCAGGCGTTCCACGCGGTTCAGGGCTTCCCTGACGTATTCCATTTGCTGTGGGGGGATGTCTTCGTCTGGCTGCTTCATCTCCCAGTGCATATAGAATGCCAGGTTCTCGCCCGTGCGGTTGATGTAGTCCGTGATGAAGGATTTGGGATTGTTGGCGCTGGTGTCGGTGATGTCAGACTCCAGTAGATAACCGCCTGTCAGCGCTTCTCCAGTGGTGTCGGCAGGGGTGACCTGCTCGATCTCTATCCGGTCTTTCTCGATCCTGATCTTCTCGCAGAGGTAATAGAGACCTGCGTGCTTGTCGTTCATGATGAGTTCGACGAAGGCGCCTTGCTGTACCCATGGATAATCCGTCAGGCGGGCCAGCTCGTAGGCCATCGCGTTGCGCAGCTGGGTGCGGTCGTAGTAGGCATTCGCCAGAAGGTTCCAGTGCTTGCTCGGCTTCATACCCAGTATCTCGTGCTTAGTGTCGAGTTTGAAGCTGTAGGGCTTCTTCGGCAGTCGCCATGTGGCGTTGCCGCGACCCTTGACGCCAGCTGTTCCCAGGTCTTGGACCTTACCGTCTGTATCGATGAGGCGCATCTGGCAACCTTCCGTACGAACCATCTTCGTGACGATTGGATTGCCGTCGGGGGTGTTGATGAGGATGACGGGGAGGTCGTACAGGATTACTTTCCTCCGCTGCTGGTCGCCATTGGAAGCTTCCACAACGAGTTTCTGGGGCTCGAGGAAGTCGGAGAAGTCGAGCACGGCTTTGCCAGACTTGATCTCATGGTCGTCTACAAGCACTTTTATTCCGTTGTGCCTGAACTTGGGTGTCAACGCCGTCAGGTCCTGGTCGTGCGGAACCTTGATGTGGATGGCATCGTCGGTAATCAGGAATGCCTTGAAGCTCTCGCCGGTATTCGATTCCAGGCTGAACGCCAAGACGTCTGTGTGGTCTGTGGCATCGGTCTTGTCGGGCGTCACGAAGCAGACGCTGTCGATGGCTGCCAGAGGGATGTAATAGGTGGAGTCCATCGTCACGACGCGCTGGCCCGCGATGTCTTCCTGTTGCCGGCCTTCGGCATCCATGCGACTATAGGTGATGGCCTCCACTTCGTCGCGGAAGAACGCGTTTTGCTCTCCGTCGTTGCGATAGATGCAGATCATCTCACGCGTCTGCTGGGCCAGGCCCGTCAGCGCCGAAAAGGTGAGGATGAGGATTGAGAGCAGCTTTTTCATTTGCGTATGAATTTAGAGGTTCGGCCATTGACGCTGAGGATGTACGCCCCCTTGGGGAGCGACGAGAGTGGTAGTACGGCGTTGGAGCCATCAAAGGTGAGGCGGACGGGAATGCGGATGCCGTCTGGGCGGTAGATGGTGATGTTGTCTGATGCCTTCACATGATGGAACACGATGCGGCCGTCCTGCTGCAGGTAGCCGGCATTGTCCTTGGGAGTGTCGATGCCTGTACCGTGTCCCTTGAAAGTGAAACGCACGATCTCTTCAGCGGGGTACTCCATATCGAGTATGTACGACCTGATCTGCAGCGTGTTGTCGGTGAACGTCACCTTCGGCTCGCTGTTCAGGTCCACATCGGTCGTTGTGCCGTCGGCATGCCAGAGTACCAGTATCTGGGCTTGGGCATCTGCTGTGACAGGAATCATCAGTACCGTCAGCAGCAGAATTGTAAATCGATTCTTTATTAGCCTTAATTTCGTCATATACGTTGAATTTGTGTGCAAAGTTAGGCATTATTTCTGAATCGTGCAAGGTTTAGGGGGTGTTTGTGACAATTCTTTCTTTGAAAGCGGCAAAAATGCCGAGCGGTGACAGTTTTTAGCTAATAATGTTGGTAGTTTGGGAATAAGTTCGTACTTTTGCAGAGAGAAAACAAGCGACGATATGCAGAACGCGACGTTGATAGGACTCAGCAGCGTGCAGCACTTCCTGGTGGACGGGCTGTGCATCTGTTGCATGTTTCTGTTGGCGGGGATTTATGGTGAGAGTTTCGGAGCATATGGCGACCGTGTGAGCATGGGCACAGTGCTGATATATAATGTACTGGCGTTTATGTCGCAGCCGCTGACGGGCATGATGGCCGATCGTATGGAGAGGCGCCACTGGCTGCTGATCGTGTCGTCGCTGTTGCTGACATTGGCTGTGGCCTCTGCCTCGCTGATACCGACGCTGATGAGGGTATCGCCGAATCTGATGTGGGACGGTCTCGGAGAGTGGATGATGGTTCTGGTGGCTGTTCTGTTGGGCGCTGGCAACTCGTTCTTCCATGTGTGGGGTGGCAAGCAGACGGTGGTGATGACGGGCAACGACATCCGGGCCTTGGGCGTGTTTGTGTCGACAGGTGCGCTGGGCTTGGCCGTGGGGTTCGTCTGCCGCTCGTGGACGTTGCTTTATGGGCTGCTGCTGGCGATTGTAGCGGTGGCGATTGTTTATGTACATATTGAGTTCGTGGGTACGGAGGCAAAGGGGTGCGAGGGTGAGAGAACAGGAAAAGGGCGAATCAGACCACCCCTCACAGAAGATTGCTCCATGAAGACGCAATCGCCTACTCAGGAGGGGAAACAAACGCTGATGTTCGTGCTGGCGTTGATGGTTTTTGTCGGCTGTCGGTCGTTTGCCAGCGAGATGTTCTCAGGAGGGATAACGAAGACTCAGGAATTGATATTGCTGATTGCTGTCTTTGCGATGCTGGGCAAGATGGTCGGCGGCTGGATCGCCCGTTGGATGGGCATCTGGAGGTCGTTGGCGGTGATACTAGCCGGCGTGGTGCTGTGCTTTGTCTTTGGCGGCTACAATGATGTGGTGTTGCTGGCAGGAGTCTTCCTAATGAACTGCACGATGCCAGTTACGCTCTATCTAGCGAACGTTTTGCTGCCTCGTCGCGAAGGTTTGGCCTTCGGACTGCTGGCTGCGGCGCTGATACCTGGTTATCTGTTGGCCGTCTATTGGTAAGGAATGATGGTGACGAGACTGCTGGTGCCGCTGGTGGCGACGATCGTGATAGAGTGGGGCGTGCTGCTCTTCCTGGGTGAGCGACGCAGGAAGGTGCTCTATGGGTCGGTGGTGATCAATGTGCTGACGAATGTGCCGCTGAATCTCTATGCCGTCTGCGTGAGCAACGGACTCTCTACGGCCGTCGTGGGAGAGCTGCTGGTGGTCGTGGTTGAGGCGCTGTGCTACAGATGGCTGGTGGACGAGTGGCGGCAGGCCTGGATTTACAGCCTGCTCTGCAATGCCATCAGTTTCCTCACAGGTGAGTTGTTTGTGTTGATTAGTTTGTTATTCACATATTAAAATTTAAGAGTTATGATTCTATTAGATGTTTTACCCATTACCCCAGAAGAACGGATTGAGCGGATTAGGCGCATCAAGCCCGTGGTTGTTGACACCGTAGATAAGGTTCGTGAGACCATCAGCGACACGATTGAAGCAGCGAAGGATTCGCTTGTCGACAGCGTGGCACAGTCGCAGCTGATTCTTGACAATGCAGGCGGCGCCTCAAGCGAGGCCTCGTTGCTGTTGCCCGTAGGTATCGTCGCATTGGCGTTGGCCGGCTGTGTGTATCTGGCTCACATGTATCGCAGGCGCAGGGCAGTAGTGTGACAGTTCTTTCTTTTGAAAGCGGTATAGCTGAGCGGTGACAGTTGTTATTTAGCCAAAGCCTGCCAAAGTGTGTCGTTGGGGACTGGAGCCTCGACGACAATGGGGGCTTTGGAGACGGGATGGATGAACTCCACGCGACGGGCCATCAGAGAGATTGAACCGTCGGGATTGGAGCGTGGGGCACCGTATTTCAGGTCGCCCTTGATGGGACAGCCCATCGCTGCCAACTGGCAGCGGATCTGGTGGTGTCGGCCAGTCATCAGGTTGACCTCAAGGAGGGTGTAGTTGTCCGAACGGCCTATCTCCCGATATTTTAGGATGGCCTTCTTGGCGTTGGGACGCTCGTGGTCGTAGGCGTAGCTTTTGTTTTGCTTCTCGTTCCTTACGAGCCAGTGTTCCAGCGTGTGCCACTCTCCTGACTCCTGACCCCTGGCTACTGATCCCTTTCCCACAATCGCCCAATACGTCTTATGCACCTCGCCATCGGCAAACATCTTGTTCAGCCGGGTCAATGCCTTCGATGTGCGTGCGAAGACCACCAGCCCAGAGACAGGACGGTCCAAACGATGGGCCACACCCAAGAAGACGGCACCGGGTTTCTGGTACTTCTCCTTGATATAGTCCTTCACAATATCAGAGAGGGGGCGATCGCCAGTCTTGTCGCCCTGCACGATCTCCCCGCTCTGTTTGTTAACGATGATAATATGGTTGTCCTCGTAGATGACCTCCATAAATGGTCAATTATCAATTGATTACATGTTCATGCCGCCGTCGACCTGAATGACCTGGCCGCTGACGTAGCTCGACATATCTGAGGCGAGGAACGTAGCCACATTGGCGATATCCTCCACCTGACCGCCACGACGCAAGGGAATCTTGTTGATCCACTCCTTGCGGATGTCGTCGGGCAATGCCTGAGTCATAGCCGTATCGATGAAACCAGGGGCGATGGCGTTAGCACGGATGCCCTTCGGACCCATCTCCTGACCAATCGACTTGGCGAGGGCAATCAGACCAGCCTTCGAGGCTGCATAGTTCGCCTGACCAGCGTTGCCGTGAACACCTACGACAGAGGCCATGTTGATGATCGAACCGCCACGCTGACGCATCATGATGGGCACACAGGCATGGATGAAATTGAAGGCCGACTTCAGGTTCACGGCAATCACAACGTCCCACTGCTGTTCTGTCATGCGGAGCATCAGACCGTCCTTGGTGATGCCGGCATTGTTCACCAGGATGTCAATGCTGCCAAACTCTTCCTTTACTGCCTTGACCACCTCTTCCGTCTGAGCGAAGTCGGCTGCGTTGGAGGCATAGCTCTTGGCCTTTACGCCCAGGGCAGCGATCTCCTGCTCCGTCTCCTCGTTGACAGCGAGGTCGGTGAATGCGATGTTTGCGCCTTCAGCGGCGAACTTCAGTGCGATAGCTTTTCCGATACCGCGTGCAGCACCTGTAATCAGCGCTGTCTTTCCATTTAATAATCCCATGTTGATTTACGATTAAATTATTGACTATTTACTTTTTTACCTTTTTACCTTTTTACCTTTACCACTACCTGCTGAGTTTGCCGAGGGCGCCATAGACGACCTTGGCCACCTGGGGCTTCGTGTCCTCCTCCTTCATGCCGTGTGCGATGCGCCCGTATATATAAGGTACCTCGAGGCCCTTGATACAATAGTGGGTAATGTCAGCCACGAGGTCGATATTGTCGATGTCGAACTCACCGTCCTCCTTGCCTTCGGTATAGACCTTGCGGAAGAGTTCGATCTCTGCGTCGTCAAAGCGTTTGCGCACCTTCTCCACCATCCAGATGTTACGGAAGAACTCAGCGCGCAGATTGCCGTTTCTGACCACCGTCTCACGGATCATGCTCAGATGGGTGTAGATGAGTTCGATGATTTTATCCTGCGGACGGATCCTGCGGGCTGCCACCTCGTCAAGCTTGTCGGAGAGACGCTCGAGTTCGCTCTCAATGACGGCATAGTAGATTTCCTCCTTCGACTTGAAGTAGGTGTAGAGCGTGCGTCGGCCTTTGCCTGAGAGCGTCGCGATGTCGTTCATCGTCGTGTTCTCCAGGCCATTCTTGGCGAACAATTGCCTGGCCACGTCCACAAGTTTCTGTCTCGTCTTCGATATTGACATGTCTTAGTCCTCCTTTGTTTGAATAAATAATTGCACACTGTGCTATCAGTGTGCAAAATTACATAATTCCTATTAATTGAGCAAATTTTTGGAGGAAAAATGTTCTTTTTATACCCAATTTGGGAGATAATGGGGCTAAAAAGCAAAAAAAACACATAAATATTTGCAAGAGTCGAAAATTCTTTGTACCTTTGCACCCGCAAAACGAAAAATCATCGCGGAGTGGAGCAGTTGGTAGCTCGCCAGGCTCATAACCTGGAGGTCGCACGTTCGAATCCTGCCTCCGCAACACAGCAAGAAGCGCAACCTCGAGGGGCTGCGCTTCTTTCAATATCAGAACTGTTCTAAGATGCGGATGCGTTCCTCCGTACTCGGATGGGTGGCGAAGAGTCCGCTCAGAAATTGCATTAGTCCGTGAGCCATCTGCTTTGGATGAATGATGTACATCTGTGCGATGTCCTCGCGTTCCACATCTCCGAGGCCGGGGTTGTTGGAAATCTTGCGCAGGGCAGAGGCCAGCGCCAATGGATTGCCGCAGAGTTCTGCGCCTCCGGCATCGGCCATGTACTCTCGCTTGCGGGAGATGGCAAAGCGCGTCAGCATCACGAAAAGATAAGCGATGCCGGCACAGATGGCGCCGATGACCATGATGGCCATCGTGGAAAGGCCGTTGCTCTTCTCATTGCGATTGCTGCTGAAACCACCGAACCACATGCGGTTGTAGATCATCCTGACCACCAGCGTCAGCACGGTAGAAATGATGCCCACGAAGATGATGCTTGTGATGAGCAGACGGGTGTCGCGGTTGCGGATATGCGTCAGCTCATGGCCGATCACACCTGCCAGTTCCTCATCATTCAGACGGTCTAAGAGCCCAGTTGTGACTGTGACGGTATATGAATTCTTGTCGATGCCGCTGGCGAAGGCGTTCAACTGCGGATCGTCAACGACGTTCACCTTCGGCATGTCCATGCCACAGGCCATACAGAGGTTCTCCACGATGTTATACACCCTCGGGTTCTCCCTGCGCATCAGCGGTTGGGCACCGACGGCTTTCTGGATCATCTTCGTATTGCTGAAGTAGGCGATGGCAAACCAGATGGCGACACCGCCGATTACGAAGGGTGCAATCTTTGTGAAGGTCCAGTTGACGGAATCGGAATCCAGCTGATTGACGAAATAACCTGCCTGATCGTAATAGCCCGTGCTGAAATAGTTGAGGATAGCGAGGAATATCCAGATCATTCCCAGCAGGATTACTGGGAAGGCTAAGAGCAGCAGCATGCTCTTCATGTTGTTGCTCTTGATCTGGCTCTGTATGCCTACGTATCTCATCCGCGTTTAGAATTTGATCTCCGGTGCCTTCTCGATCGTCGCACGGTCTTCCTTCGGAATCTCAAACATCGGCTCCTTCTGGAATCCGAACATGCCTGCGAAGATGTTCGACGGGAAGGTCTGAACGGCGTTGTTCAGTTCACGGGTAGCGGTGTTGAAGTAACGGCGTGTGGCGGCAATCTTGTTCTCAATGTCTGAGATCTCTTCCTGCAACTGAAGGAAGTTCTGGTTAGCCTTCAGCTCGGGATAGGCCTCGACAGATACCTTCAGACCAGCGAGGGCGCTCGAGAGGGCGTTCTCAGCCTGTATCTTGTCATTGATGCCTGTGGCGCTCATGGCTGCGGCACGGGCCTGAGTAACGCGCTCCAACAGTTCCTTTTCGTGCTGGGCATAACCCTTCACGGTGGCCACGAGCTGCGGGATGAGGTCGTGACGCTGCTTCAGCTGCACGTCGATGTTGGCGAAAGCGTTCTCGCGGTTGTTGCGTAACTTCACAAGGTTGTTGTAGATGCTGATGCACCAAACTACGAGGAGCACCACTACTACGAGGATGATAATCAGTGTCATAATCGAATAATGTTTAATTGTTTATGAATTTGACGGCAAAGGTAAGCCAAAAGTTGTAAAGTCGTATATTTTTTAAGAATTATTACAAAATTAAATCCGGTCGCCAGGCATTTGCCTTGACAACCGGATTTGTATAGTTCTGAAAATAGAATGCTTACTTCATCAACGCCATAACCTTCTTGTAGTACTTGTTGGTCGCGCGGACACTGTACTTCACGCCTCCATTCCAGGAGCGAATAGCCTTCTCGATGCTATTCTCGCGGTTATAATACGATTGAATTAACAGGAACATCTCCTTCGATTTCGCGACGCTGTAGCGGTCGTCCATCGTGTAACGCTTCTTACTCTTCTGCTTTTTGAGAATCTCGTTGCAATCCTTCACAAGAATCGGAGTAATCTGCATGGCGCCTACCGAGTTTCCACTCACGGCTTTGGGATTTCCTTCGCTTTCTACTTGAATAATCGCATCCATTACTGGATTCCAGTTGACACCTGATGTCTTTGCGCTCTTGGCCGAGTGGGTTCCTGCCGAGGCAGTCATCACGAGCAGCACGAGAGCCATCAGGCTCATACTTACTTTCTTACTCATTTGAATCATATTCTCTATACTTTAGACGGCGCCCATCGCGAGGGCCGTGTTATCCTTTAGATCTTTTCTTAAATGATACGACGTCACGTCGTCTTGTGCCTGAAGATACGGGCGATTTCTCTCAAATCGACTGCAAAAGTACGGAGAATCAATGAGTTAGCCAAATTTTATTGGCTTTTTTGTGAAAATTGTGTGCGTACACTGATTTATGTCAAGAGTAGCAAAAGGACACGAAATCAGTCTAAATCGACCACCGTGATGCCTGCGCCGCCAAATTGTACGTGCTCATCGCGGTAGTGTGTGACGTTGGGAATGGTGGCAAGATATTGGCGTATCAACTGCCTCAGGACACCCGTTCCCGTGCCATGCAGGATTCTTACGCGAGACATGCCTACGAGGATGGCATCGTCGATGAAATAGGTGACGGCGTTGATGGCCTCGTCGCCTCTCATGCCGCGCACGTCAAGGTCTTGCCTGAAGTTCAGTTTGCGGTTGTCTATCACCTCGCGGGTGTCTTTCGATACCACCCCGTAAGAGCCTGCGATATTGTTGTTGCGCTCCTCGGTCTTCGAGAGCTGTGTGGTGGGTTTCTCGGCACGTTCCAGACGGTCGGCACGCATCTTCGTACGCATGCCGCCGAAGATGACCGTAGCCTGACTGCCATTGATGCTTTCAATCTCGCCGACGGAGGTGAGGCCCTTGATACGCACGGTATCACCGGGCTTTAGAGGTGAGAGGTGAGAGGTAAGAGGTGAGAGATTACCATCTGCGCTTAAACTATTCTCATTCCTCTTTCCACTTTCCTCTTTCCTCGCAAGCTTCTCTGCCTTCCGTTTCTCCTTACGCTCCTTGCGCTCCTGAATCTGACGGATCTTGCGGGCGATGGCCTCATCGTTGTCGCGTGTATCGATGGTGTCAAGTTCTTCCTTGAAGGTGTTCAGTTCCTCACGGGCCAGTCGTGTGCGTTCCTTTTCGGCCTGCGCCTCACGGATCTCACGGATGGCGTTCTCTATCTTCTTGTTGCTCTCACGCAGCAGTTCTTCGGCTTGTTCCTTCGCCTTACGCAGGATCTCCTTGCGCTGGCGCTCTATCTCGTTCAGCTCGTCTTCGTAGCGGTTGATTTTGCTCTCCAACGACTTCTCGTGCTGGTGGATGGTCTGCCGCTTGCCCTCCCAATAGCGTTTGTCGCGCACGATGTCCTGCAGATATTTGTCGCTCTGGATATACTCCGAACCAACGATGTCGCTCGCGTCTTTGATCACCTCCTCGGGGATGCCTGTCTTGCGGGCGATCTCGATGGCGAATGAGGAGCCGGGCTGACCGATAGCCAGTTGGAACAGCGCCTGCATCTCATGGCGGTCGTAAAGCATCGCACCGTTCACCACGCCCGGATGTCCCTCGGCAAACTGCTTCAGGTTCTGATAGTGGGTGGTGATCACTCCGAAGGTCTCGCGCTTCCAGAACTGCTTCAGCATGGCCTCTGCGATGGCACCTCCGATGGTGGGCTCCGTGCCGCTGCCGAACTCATCTATTAATAATAATGTACGCGCGTTGGCCTGCTTCATCATCTGCTTCATGTTCATCAGATGGCTCGAATAGGTCGAGAGGTCGTTCTCGATGCTCTGTTCGTCGCCGATGTCGATCATGATGTGCTCGAAGATGCCTGCCGTTGAGCGGTCGCCGATGGGGATGGGGAATCCGCATTGCAGCATATATTGCAGCAGTCCGACGGTCTTCAGACATACCGACTTTCCGCCGGCATTCGGACCCGATATGATCAGCAGCCGTCCAATATTCTTGTCTCCCTGTCTTCCTGTCTCCTTGTCTCCTTCCAATCGTATGTCCAGCGGCACCACCTTCTTCCCCTGCTTCTCCAGCGAGAGTTGCAGCAACGGGTGTATGGAGTGTATCCAGTCGATGTGCGGCTTGTCTTCCACCGCTGGCTCGAAGGCCTTCGTCAGTTCAGCCCAGTGCGCCTTCGCCTGAATCAGGTCTATCTGTGCCAAGAACTGATAGGAGTCAAGTATTTCTTTCACGTGGGGACGCACCTCGTCGGTGAACACTGTGAGGATGCGGATGATCTCACGCCGTTCCTCGGCCTCCAGCTGTCGTACTTTGTTGTTCGCCTCTACCACCTCGGTAGGCTCGATAAACACCGTCTTACCAGTGGCCGACTCGTCGTGTACGATGCCGTTGATGCGCCGTTTCACCTGCGGAGCCACAGGAATCACCAGTCGCCCGTCGCGCATCGCTGGAGCCGCGTCCTTATCCACAAGGCCGTCCTTCTGCGCCGCGTGCAAGATAGTATATAATGTACGCGAGATGCTGCCCTGCGTCTTCTCCAACTCATGCCGGATGCCCGCCAGCGTCATCGAGGCCGAATCCTTGATCTTTCCGAATTTGTCGAGTATCGAGTCTATCCGTCTGATCATCGCAGGGAAGGTCACGACGCCCTCCGTCAGCCTTTGCAGGGCAGGGTAGGGTGTATTTTCTCCTTCCTCGTTCCTCGAAAGATACTTCACGATGTTCGCAATCGTCTCCAACGAGCGCCTCAGATCCCACACCTCATCCTCTTCCAGATGCGTGTTCTCCATCCGGATGCGGGTGACGGCCTCGCGCACGTCGAAGAAATACTGCATCGGAAAGTCGTCCTTCTCCTCTTTCAGGCACCGGAATTCCCTCACCTGGTCGAGCCATTCGTTGATCTCGCGACAATCCGTGGAGAAGGCTATTTCGTCTACCTTCTCCTTACCCAACGTGCTGAGGCAACGCTCCTTTAACAGCCGTCGGATTTCATCGAAACCGAGCTTATGTTCGAAGTTATTCGGATAAATCACGCTGCAAAGGTACGAATAAGTGAATGAAAAACCAAATTTATTTGAGTTTTTCTGAACGTGAGTACCTTCGAGCGAAGCTCAGAGGTAACACAAATTGGGCAAAATACCAAATAAATTATAAAAAGTTGCCTTAAAATTTGTTTCTTTCGGAAAAACTCTGTACCTTTGCACCCGCTTTCAAGACAACGAAGCACTGGAGAGATGGTAGAGTGGTCGATTACAGTAGTCTTGAAAACTACCGTACCGAGAGGTACCGGGGGTTCGAATCCCTCTCTCTCCGCCAAATAGCACAAA
>Ga0265298_10007264_pt1 | contig 13489 bp, 13 predicted proteins | sample AusTroGonzalo_MG_3_FD_193486 | JGI IMG/M metagenome (GOLD analysis project Ga0265298, IMG submission 193486) | Bovine rumen microbial communities from tropical cattle in Woodstock, Queensland, Australia - Gonzalo_01 | ecosystem: Host-associated > Mammals > Digestive system > Stomach > Rumen ...
AAGTCATTCTTTTCATTGTATGTGTTTCTTAGCTTCATAGATGTATACCGCTGGTTAAAATGAATACTTATGGAATCTTCTGCAAAGAACGAGATTCGTCCTATATAGTTTGTTCTTAAATGAATGCTGGACTTTATAGACAAGCCATCTCCCATTGAACTGCTCCACTTTAGAGTCATTCTGACCTTTCTCATATATGCTCAATACTTGTCCAACGTCGAACCCCATGTCACCATCTAATGAAAACTGTAGGTTAGATGAATAAAGCTCCAAGTTTCTCATCACATCATAGAATATCGGGTGGCTATGTGGGACATACTTGTAGTATTTAGACAATGAGATGTCTTCTTTAAGCATCTTTAGAAATATAGATGCTTCATCTGAATTAGTGATCCCTCTTGTAAGCAAGTCATTCAATGTAAGCTTGCTAATGTCATAAGTCTCCCATAGTCTCTCTTCTTGATTGTATTCAGCGAACTTGTAGTTGAAGAACTGCTGTGCATTTTCAGTTCCTGAGTCTAAAGAGTAAGTGTTGACGTCATCCATCTTGAACTCTTTATTCGGGACTAGACTTTGCGTTATAGAGAATGGAAATGCCGTGCATTTTGGCTGTGTTCTTATCGATGAAGGCCTGAAGCAGTTCTCTAATGTAGTTATGTACCCTTTGTTGTCTCTTAAGTTGTGAATGAGATAAGCAGGTGGGTTCGTGCCATTCTCTCCAACTGCATAAGAGAAAAGATATTTCAATGCATCAATGCATCTCATGTTTGGATATGTTATGAAATGGCAGTAGTCATTTAAGTATGGAAGCTCATACTTCGTTGGAATCTCTTTGCCATCTTCATTCTTCACGGTAAGTGGATACAGCTTATATCCTACTTGAGTAAGAATGCTCCATGCGATCTTATAGGGATTCTCAGGCTGCTCGTTGTCATTGCTCAAGTCACAAGACGTGGCATACTCACACAAAGTATTCAATGGTATTGCATTGTCAAGCTCGCCAAATATGTGATACTGTGTATACTCTGAACTAGCATTGAGAATCTTGTAGTCCTTTACAATGAACGTAAGATTGTATGTGACTATCTCATCTCCAGCTGACTTCCTAATGTTGATGTGCATCCTGCAGTTCTGCGCCTTTATCTTGTTTGACAATGCATGTGCATCATCTTTGAATTCAAGTTCAGCTCTTGGGATGAAACCATCTAATGAGTTCTCAATCATAATGTACAGAATGCTTGCCGGAGGTATCAGCCCACTTGCTTCATTAGTTATGAGATCAGGCGCAGAAAGTGAGATGTCATCATTGTAGATGTACACATTCACTGAATAAGTGTTGTTGTTGTATGACTTCTTCTCATCAAACATATTAGTCAGTAAGAGCTTATTGTATTAAGCACTATGTCTTTTATCTCATCATTTGGAATCTTCAAAACTGTCCCAGCTGTAAGCTCATAGAACGGGTTCTTCACACCATTGAACTTGCATATAAGCCACCAAAGCTCGATAGTGTCATAGAACCTGTATGATATAGAAGTCCATGAGTCATTCTCCATGACCACATACTCCTTGTACATACTTTGGTCTATAGAGTCTACATTGTCAAAATGCACACCTTTGCAAAAATTAAAATAACTACTAGGTCCTCTATTTACTACAGAGAATAAATTCGCATAGTCATTCTTATCTAGCATCTTAGTGAGGTTAGCATCGAAGACTCCCTCTCTTAGAAGATTGTTCAAGCTACGTTTCATTAGTTCTTAATCGCCTCCTTTGCGAAGTTCACTACTTTGTCTGCTACCTCGCTTGCAGCATTTTTGACTTTGTCGAACTCTTGCTGCCCAATGTTTATCACATCTTTGCGAATCTTAGTTAGATAATCTGGAAGCTCTGATATCATATTCGTCAGTGAGATCTGATCTCCAAGCAGTGCTACTTCTTCTTCACAGTAGCCATTTTGGTAGTAGTCCGCATACAAGTTGAAGCTGTTTGGCGTCATGTCTTTGATTGTCAGTTTTATCTTCCAAGCATCAGGCCATAGCATGTCTTCATCTATAGACTTTATCCCCATTTCTTTGAAGTACTTGGACACACCGTGCATTCTTTCTAAGCTTCCCTTCGAATGTTATCTCTGAATCCATTGAAGCCCAGTACATCTGGAATCTTCCGTGGGCAGAGGACATGGTAGATGTTTGGTGACTGCACTATGCAGTATCTCATATGCACCCAGCTAGTTCCAGCGAATATCGCCTGTATGAACTGGAAGTTCTTCTTCAGCCATGATGCATTAGAGTTTATCAAGTAGAACTCTGTCGTAAGCTGTCTTTGTCCAATCATCTTCGCTGTGAACTTCGGGTTTGCTGGATAGTCGATGCCAATAGATTTAGCAAGCCCGCCAAGTCCTTTGCCAAGAGCTTCTTCAGCAGGACCAATCTTCCAGTCTCCGAGAATTAGTCGCTTTCAAATAGTCTTTCCCATAGAATGGAAGCTCATAAGTGTTCAGCCATATCCCACCATTGAACATATTCCTCACTTGAGTGACCGGGTCATCGGTGAAGTACTCTCTCTTATGATTGGTAGTATATAACGTACTTGGGTCTTGAGAATATCTGTCAAGAAAGTTGTTGTGGATAGCATTCTTTGCTATGGCGATTACATTCGAGCCAACTGCATTTGCTGCGGCCATGCCAATCTGACCCATTGTTTCACCAATCTGTGGAATCAAGTCTTTTATCGACAGCATCTGATATGGCTGGAACTCGTTGAGAATCAGCTGCTGAATCTCTGGTGTAGATCTGAACTTCTGAAAGTCAGTCCCGATTTTCGCAAGACAGTCGGAGAAGAGATAGTTCTGGTTCATATAGAATGACCTAGAGGGAGTCAATGAAATCCCAGCCGCAGCATATCCTTTCATTGCATCTGCACTCCAGCCTCTGAAGTTCTTCTCATTCACATTTCTCAAGTCTATAAGCTTATTTGGATCTAAAGCACCAGCATTGCTTTTGTCTACTACAGTGGATGACTTAAACCTGTTAGCTCTCAATGCAGCAAGAGAGCTTACATTCTTTCTTCCAACTGGCACCTCTTTCATCTTCTCTATGACACTTTCATCTAAGATGTCTTTGTTGTCTTCTTTCAGCTTTGCGCATTCAGCTGCAACTTCATCCATCTTCTTCTTTGCTTCATCTCTAGCTTTAACAGATTCTTGAGCTTTTGCCAATTGATCCGGATTATATTCTATTCCATCATTTTGGGCAGCTCCAAGTTTTCTTCTTGCTAATTCTCTATCTCTCTGTGCTAAACCATAAGCACATTGTGCTTGCTCTACTTTAGCTTCCTGAGCTTTCACATCTCCTTTGAAAGGAGGCTCATAGAAACTACTATTCTTTCTTTCTCGTTCAAGATATCTCGCATGAGCTGCTTCAGATTGGACAAGACGATGTGCTTGCTCCCATTTTTTAGTAGCATTGTCAAATGCTCTTTGAGCTTCATTTATCTTGGCTTGCTTTTTCAATATTTCGCTAGCATTAGCTAGTCTACACTCTTCTTCTGCATCATAGTATGCTTTCTTAGCGAACTCAAGTCTATTCTCACAGTCGGCCTTGTCAGCTTTGAACTTCTCTCTAGCTGCTTTCTGCTCTTCAATCTTCTTCGCAACGTCTTTCTGGGCTTTCGCTAGCTTCTCTGCGCTTATGCTTGATTCAAGTTTTGCCATGTGTCATACTCCTTCGTCATGTCTATCTTGTCTTCATTTGTGAACTCGACTGTAGCATCCTCTTTATCCAGTCCATCTACTTTGAACTTCTTAGAGTCGAAGTAGCCAGCAATGCCATTAGTGATGATTGCTTGTAGATTTCTAGATGAATCATCCGCTCCACCTTCACTTGCTTTCTCTTTGCTTTCAATCTGGCTCTGCTTATATTCAGCTACTGCAGTCTCAGTGCTGTTCTGCTGGTTCACCAATGAAGTAGAGTTCACTGCATTCGCACTCATACTGTCTACAGCGACATTGCTTGCTTCATTCTTTACACTACTTGCATCTATAGTTTTTGCATCTACACTGTCAGCTTTAATGCTGTTATTGACATCAGAGCTTATGTTCTTTACATTCTCTTCAGTCGTCTGTGCTGCATTTGTCTGTGCATTCTGTGCCGCAAGAATCTCTGCCACCATTTTCCTCTTTTGGACTCTTAGCTCTGACTTAGCTTTTCTCCAAGCCATTGCTCTCATTGAAATCTCGGCATACTTTTCTTGATATAAAGCTAATGGATGCTTCTTCAAGAAGTCCTCATCATATTTCTCTCTTGCTTTAGCAAGTAATTCAGCGTCTACAAGTCCACCATTCCAGCTTACTTTCTTTGGAGCATTTACTACAGTCGCTTTGTCTTCTGGTGCTTTGGCCGCCTCTTTAGGTGCTTCTTTCTGGACTTCAGCAGGCTTCACTTCAGGCGTAGGTGGAGGCAGTGGAACTTCAGCTGGCTTGATTTCAGCAACAGCTTCTTTCTTCTCTACTTCTACTTTATTTGGCGTATTTTCAACGACTTCTTTCTTCTTTCTTGAGAACAGGCTAGTGAAGCCCTTCACCATCTTGTTGTTCTTTATGAAGTCTGGAACTTTTGGCTTAGGAATCTTAGAAAGCACGCCTTTTGCAATTCCGACGATGTTTCCTACAGTAGAAGACAGCTTCATCTGTGTGTACATCATCTCAAGCTTCATCTCAATGCTGCGCAGAGAGTTGACAATCGGTGTAAGAGGCGTCTTTGCACCTTTCACTGTGACAGTCGTCTTATTGGGTCCGCTGAGGCGTCTCTCTCATTTGGTTGATGACAGCTGATATGCTCTGCCATATCTTCTTTAGAGCAGCTGCACTTACTGCAGAAAGAGTTCTTATCTGAACCAGGACTCCAAGTGATCTCATAAGGACTGCTCTTATGGCTGGATCTGGAGGCCTGTTCATCATCTTCTCTATTGATGCGACTATTTCATTGTTAGATGATTTCAAAGACTCTATCGCTGCCGTAAGCTTATGCACAACAAATGAGTCAGAGCTTTGACTGGATGAAGATGATTGAGCTGGTGCACTACCAGTGTCATTATAGCTGGTTATCTTTGGATTAGCTGCTTCTGGAGCGCCACCTCCTCCGCCACCGAATAGGCCATCCATAAAGCCACCACTCGACTTTTCTTCAGGCTTTAGTTCTTCCTTCTTCTCAGGCTCTTCTTCCATCTCATCTTCAGTCTTTCCCTTTTCTGCTGAAGCTTCAGCTTTCGCTTTGTCTTCATCACTACTGTCACCTTCATCACTTCCACCTTTGCCCTTGAAGAACTTTCCTACGAATGGTATGTGAGAGAGAAGTCCAAACAAAGCACCTTTGATCTTCTTTCCAAGATTCGGAAATAGTTTTGTAATCAAATTGATTGGAAGCATGAAAAGCCATTTCAATGCCGCCCACAGTCCTTTTCCAATAGCTTTTATTCCTTTCCAAATCTTATCAGGAAACTTTACGAACACGAATATGAGAGCAGCTATCGCTGCTATTATAAGTATGAACGGAAGAATTGGTGCAGCCATTGCTGCCAGCCAAGAAATCACCATACCTAATATTTGAAAGACAATTGGAGCTTTAATCGCTATTATCAATGCAACTAATCCTATTCCAAATGCGATGATCCACGCTTTGTACTTTGGCCAAAGAGATGCTATAAGCAGTATAGCTCCAACAAGAAGACCCCATGGACCAAACACAATTAGTCCAATTAAAGAAGCAATTCCAATTGCTATAGCTTTAGTCTTTGGACCAGCGGCATTCCAGAATTTCATCCACATCCCCCAAAGCTTTGCACCAACACCCTTTATGAACTCCCATATCTTCTCTCTCAGCTTTGGATATTTTATTAGCAATACGATGAAGCCTACTATCATTGCGATTAAGCCAACTAAGAACAGCCAAGTCTTGGCTTTAGCTTTCAGCATCCCCTTTACGATGCTACTGCCAAGTCCATCGAATGACTTCTTTAGACTCTTGAAGAATCCTGAATTGTCAGGTGTCTTCACGGAAGCTTTAGATTTTGATGCAATGTTTCCAAACTGCGCAGCGAACATCGCTTTCTTGCTTTCTTGAGCTGCTTTCGCTTTCGTGTCTGAACGAGCAGCTTTCATCTCACCCAGCATCTCTTTTAATATCTCTAAGATTGGTTTTCCTTCGGCGAAGCTTCCTCCCTTGTTTATCGTTTTAATCCTATTGTTGCTATCTTTTAAGATCTTATTGTGCTCGATCTTCAAAGTAGGTGCAAAATGTATTCCCTTTACGTGTGAGTCTTGCTTTATCTTATACTTGTTGTTCGACTTTAAGTACTGCTTCGACTTGTCATGGATTATCTTCTGCCTTGGCCTTGCTAAGTCTTTCTGAAGAATGGACACTACCTTGTTGTTTGATGTCTGGACAGTCTGATCTAACTTAGATGTAGCGACAAGCTGCTTGCTAATTGGTGCCATAGCTGAATTTGGAAGATAGCCAAATATCCTTGATAGAAGAAGAATGTTCATGGACATCATCTTCTCTATGTTCTTAACGACTTTCACAAGTCCGCTTTGACTAGGCTGTGAAGCTTCTTTAGGAGCGCTTTTCTCTTCTTTCCCTTTAGCATTCTCCATCTCAATCGCTTTTCCTGCCCCAGTTATACCAGTGTCTGCAGTGGCTTTCTCAGCTGAAGCTTCTTTTTGGACGATGAGCATGTCTTTGTGCTGCTTTAGTATGCCGTCCATCTCTCCCTTCATGTCATCGGAGATCATCTTAATCGGCTCCATGCTTACATCAGATGGTGGCTCTTTGCTAGCAAGTCCGGTTCAAACTTTTGCTAAGCTCTTCTCCATTAGACTTCATATCAGTAGACTGCCCTTCGATATTGCCTAGCATATCGTCCATCTGCTGAAGTATAGTCTGATTCGTCTGATCTAAAGCATCGCTTGTCTCTTTGTATGATGTGAAGAAGCCCTGCGTCTCTTCAACCATCTTCGTTAAGTCGCTGTCACCTAGCTTCAAGTCATCCTTTATCTCTTGGATAGACACGCTAGATATCTTTCCTTCTTCAGCTTTTTCAGTCTGAGCGACATCTATGTGTATGTCTGCATCTATCTTTGCTTTCTCTGACTCCACTTCTTTATTTTCAGCAGTCTTCTCTGTAGCCTGTGCCTTGACATCTGAATTCAATGCATTCAATGTAGCATCTGAAGTCTGAGTGTTGAGATTTAGAAGTTGATTCAATGTAGCATCGCTTGCTATACTGCCCATCTGAGTCACTAAAGAGTCGATCTTCTCTTGAGTAAGACTTGTGTTGTTCACAAGCTCATCTCTAATCTGAAGTAGTGAAGCTGCATGCTCTTCTGTCAATGCGCTGTTTGAAGTGTACTCAGTCTTCGTGGTCTCTTCACCGGTAGCAGTAGACTTCACTTCTTCTTTCTTCTCGCCATCAGCTTTCTCTTCATTGTTCACTACATATGTAGCATCTGCTAATGCAGATTTTATAGAGTCGGCGAACTTATCATGGAAGTCTTTAGAGAACTCTACTTTATCGAAAGCTTCTTTTATACCACGTTCAAAGCTTTTGTCTGCATATGACTGTATGAGAGCTTGTGCTTTTCCTTCTACAGAGTCTTCTGCTCCACCGGACTTCTTACCAGATGACTTCTTTGTCTGTGCAGCGGTTATTGTGACAAGAGCGTTCTTTATTTCATCTAGCGTCTTTGCAATGACCATCAGCTGAGCTGAAGAATCTGACTTAGCCGGTGCTTTGTCACTTTTCTTGGCTGACTTCTTTTCAGCTGCATTGAGATTCTGAATGCTCTTTACATTCAAGTTCTCTACACTTTGTATTGCGGGAGCAGCAGCATTCGACTTGTCTGCTTTAGTCGTAACTGACACATTGATGTTAAGGTTTCCATCTTTTGGTGGATCGATTGTCACTTTATTGCCAGCCATTTAGATACTTGCACTTTCTCACATCATTTATTGTATTTATTACAGAAATGAGGAGCTGAAGCTCTCTTTAAAAATGCATTAAGTTGTTTATTTTTTAAAAAACATTATGTGTGAGACTTGATGCACAATGAAATTCGATGACATTAAGAAATTCTTAAGTGAGGAGTCACGGACAGCATACTACGAACATCTATATGCCGTCTATAAAGAGAGACGTCCCATTCAAGCCATTGACTACTGCTGATGTAAAGACACTTTCCAGAATTGGCATATTCAATGAGTTCGACTTGAATAATGAGCTATTGAAACTGTCATTGTTTGACAAGCTTGTAATAGAGTCTAAAGAGACATGTGGACTTGATGCAGACTCTCTTACTCAAGTAGACTTTCTTTCATTCTTGATTGGAATAAGAAAGCTAATGAACAACGAGCTTTCTTTCTCTTTCACTTGCAAGAAATGCGAGAAGAAGTTTGATCATACGATAGATCTCGAGACAGAGTTCTCAAGCTACATCTTCAACTTTGAACGAAAGAACACAGTATTTGAGAAGATGGACAACGCAGGGAACATCTGGAAGTTTGAGCTCACTGACTATACGATGAAAGACTATCTATACTACAGGTACTACATTGACAGACTAAAGGACATAGACAGCAACAACCCAGACATCTTGAATGAGGCTTCTTTCATAAGGCCTGTGCTCTACATTAAGAAGATCTATAGAAATGATGAAGAGATTGAAGACTGGCCGGAGCAGCTCATATCTAATAAGATCCGACTTCTGAATATGCTTCCCAATGAAGTGATGCTTGATCCTAAGACGAACAAGAAGTTCGACCCGAATTCATGCTTGTCTAATCATATCATAGACTCTTTCGATGAAGAGAAGATGTTCTCTGACATAGAGAAGATGAGTGTAAAATGCCCAAACTGTGGTGAAGAGTATTCAGGGATGTTCAAGCTTGACGATTTTTTTATGTTCTAGGCTATGCGAAGAACAATCAGGAGATCTTCGCCAACGTGATTGAGACAGAATGCTATTTAGTATTCCATAAGTGGTTTACGATAGATCAGATAAATAAGATGAGTTGGCTGGACTTCACTTTGTACACTGAAAGAATATATAAGCTGTATGAAGAAGATGAAAAACGCAAAGCCGAACAGAAGAAAGCTGAATATGAAGCGATGAATGCTAATTTTGAGTCATTAGCAGGAGCTTTTTCAATGAATCCATGATTTCAGAATGTGGTGCAGCCTGGTAGCACGACTCCCTTGGGCGGAGAAGGTCGTAGGTTCAAATCCTATCATTCTGACCAATTAAAAAAGGCAAGCTAAGCTTGCCTTTTTTCTTTTCTATGTCATTGAAACTTCATCAATTCAACTTAAAGCAATCTCTTTGCATTTCTTCTCACATTTCTTAATCAAGTAAGCTACTGAGCTCGGGAACTTCATATTGTATTTCTTAGCCAAGTCTGAAAGATTCTCTCCATTCACATAGTAGTCGGTGAAGATCGCATACTCTTGAGGTGTTATCTCTTTCTTAAGATTGTCGAGAATGTCTCTTAACTCTAGATTCTTCATTATGTCTTCATCTACAGCTTCTTCAAGATACTCATTTACGATCTTAGACTCTGTCAACTGCTCTGTCTCGTTGTCTTTCGTCTCTGATGGTGTGTTGAAGCTAATGAAAGTGAAGTTCTCTCCACCGTTAACATCCAAGATGTTCTTCACTACTTTCTCTGACATCTTCACTTTGCTTGAGATGTACTCCGTAGATGGCATTTCATCATTGTGCTCTTTCTTATACTCTGAAATGCACTTCATAACCTTGTTTCTCTTGCTGACAAAGTTCTGATTCAGCCTTACTGGATAGAATGTCCTAATCTGCTCTTGAATGTAGTACCTTATCCAATGCACCGCATAAGAAATGAACTTGCATTCTTTCTCCCTCTTTGGATCATACTTCGTCGCTGCATAGACAAGACCTTCGATTGCAGCAGAGTTCAACTCTTGCTTAATGTCCCATGGATACTTCGAGAACTCTTTGTTCACAATGCTGTAAGCAAAATTCTGATTGTCGATTATCAGCTTTTCAAACTCTTCTTGTGTAGCTAGCATTAACTTTCATTCCTTCTGGATATATTTGTATTGAAATAATAACATAGTCTACAAAAAAGTAAACTATGTTTTTCACTCGAAATGAATTTTCTTAAGCCAAAAGCATCTCTCTACTTCTACCGCCACCTGCTTTCTGATGCCCACCGCCATCTAAGAAGTCTTCACATATCTTTCCAACATCGATGTCATTTTTCTCGGTGTAGATGTTGTATTCATAGAATGAGCCGTCATAATGCCAGATGATCAGAAGATCGACATCATTCGGCGAAAAACTGCTGCAATATCCAAATATTTCACTCCCATGATCTATTGCATTCAATGCAAGACATCTGTACTTCTTAAGGAAAGTAGCTTCATATATCTTCTGTGAGTTCTTTATGTCTTCACTCTTCTTGAACTCGTACAAAGCTTTGCCAATAGTCTTCATGTCATTCGTCAATGAAAGGCCTTCATCTTCAATGTACTGCATCATCATCTTAGCAAACTTCCCTTCATTGTCATTTACATCGAACTTGTATGACTGAAGAAGAAGGACACAAGGCATAATCTGATTTTCCCAAGAGAATTCTTCTGAATCTCTATGCCATAAGTCAAACTCATTCACAAGCTTATACACTAAAGGAAGTTCATCTTCTTTGATTAAGCCTGGTGCAAGATCTTTCAAGAAGTTCCATGTATTTACACACGCACAGCTCTCTGTAGTCTGCAATCCTGGAATGCTGAAATGAATGAGATTCTCAATTGCAGATGAATGGTGGTCTATCCAGTAGAACTTCACTTTGACTATCTTAGTGACGAAGTTGTAGAACTTCATCATATCTTCACTTGGCTGGATTGAATAGTCAAGCATAAAGACCATTATGTCTTCATTCTTCACTTCCGAATTTTTAGACTTCACTTCATTCATAAAGTCATTGACTCTCGCCTTGAAGTACTGTAGATTGTACTTATCACTATAGTCACAAAGCTGGCAGTCTACATTTCTATCCCATTCACTGTTGAAAAGATTGTTGTCGAATGCATACTTGACTGCAAATGCCGCTAAAGCACCATCGGCATCACTGTGACTGAACACCAAGCAATGTTTTATGTCTGTCTTTATCTTAAGCATTAGATCTTCTCCTCTTTCTGCTTCTCAAGCTTAGCTTGCTCCTCTTTCCACTTTAAGAATGCGACTAAGTCTGTCGACTTGACTTCATACAAGTCATTCGTCTTAGCACTTACTACATTTTCGGTGCCATTCTGTACTTCATTTCTGTACTTTATGAGCTTCATCCTATTCTCAAATCGCTTTTCTTCAAGCTTCATCGTCTGATTGAACCTAATCCACTGCTGATGTATCTTAGTGAACTCACTAATGCATCCTCTAATTGAGTTCATCAATGATGAAGCTGCTCCTATCAATGAAGGATCTGCTACATCTAAGTCGATAGACTGAAGCATCTGCAAAGCTGCATTTCCATTGTCTATCAGCTCCGCGATCTTCTTATACACATAATTGAATGAAATTGAGTCACCACTCTCTTTATTGATTACATTCTTAGTCTCTTCCCATGACTTACTACCATTCTCCAAATAGTCATCAGGCACATCTTCCATCGCAGGTGAGAATTCAAGCTGGGTCTCATCTATCTTGTCAAGTTCATTCTTAAAGTCGTCTGCTTCAGCTATAGACTCTTCTACAAGCTTGTCTAATGCTGAAGAAGAAAATGTCTGCTTCTTACTCATCTTATAAGTCCATTGTTGAAAGCTTCTATCACATTAGGATAGAGAGGCTCAATCATTCCATGCATTGCATTTGCATACTGTCTTATCTCCCACTGTGCATGAGAATCCATTCTCAATGACAGGAAATGAAGAAGATTTCTTAAGTCAGTGGATGCATAGTAAGTAGTCATCATATTCTGTGGAAGAATCGCACGAGCTTGCTCTCTGCATACTCCCGCCTCAATCATATCATTGTAGTCTTTCAGGAGAGTCTTGCATCTATCAATGAAAATGCTTCTTGCAGTCTTTGCCATTTTTTCACTAATGAATGAACCGTCTTCTGATGCTTGCTTATTGTCTTTAGACTGAACCCTAAACTTCGTAGGAATGTAGAACTCCATGTCTACTTCAGTGTATCGTCTTGAAATCTCATTGTAGCTGAAGCAGCGATGACGCATCCATTGAGATCTAACGAATAATGGGCAGTGGATTAAGAAAGTGAATGTGATGTGCTCAAGTGGAGCAAAATGTCCTTCTTTAATCAAGAAGCTAAGAAGCTTCTTGTCAGCATCATTCATTTCAGTCCTCATCTTCCCAAATGAGACTCTCGCTGCATTCACAATGTCTACTTCTTCACCTGAATGTCTAAGAAGACTAATCCATCCTTGATTGTCATCTAACACATGCATTGCATTTTCAGGCGCGACATTGACACTACTTAGACTCATATTGTTTTTACTCCTTTTTGTTTTAGAATAGATAAGACTAATTGCCCGTCTTAATCTCTTCCCATATCTTATTGTAGACTCTCTCATTCTCACCTTGGTCTGCAGTGAAGTATGACTTCTTGAACAGATCTTGCGGAATGAATATTGTCGTATTCTCAAGCACTTCTTTTGAAAGAAGCTTATATGCATCCTTGTTTGGACATAGATAGACGGTGAATTCAATGTTCTTCTTTACATTCTCTGGAGTATGAATGAAGTTTATGAACTTATATGCCAAGTCTGGATTCTTCGCTGTAGTTGGAATGCAGAGAATGTCGCAGTTCATCATACACCCTTCTTTTGGAATGACAAACTCTACATGTTCATTCTCTTCCACAATCTGGCCAAGATCTCCAGAATATCCCATAACAAGGCTGAACTCTCTAGTTGCAATGCCGTTCTTATACTGTTCATTCTCAAACTTGGTGATGTTCGGCAGCCATTTCCTAATGACTTCTTTAGCTTTCTCTAAGTCGGCTGCATCTGTTGAATTAGGATTCAATCCAATTGAAAGCAGTGCTGTTCCAATCACCTCTCTTTTGTCATCAAGAAGGGTGGCTCTCTTTTGGAGGTCATTTCTCTCAAACATCTTCCATGTAGGCTCGAAGTCTTTCACTCTGTCTTTCACATAGCCAATGCCGGTGTAAGAGATCATATATGGAATAGAGTACTTGCACTCTTTGTCTGGAAGTGATGCAAGTACTTCTTCATCCAAGTGGTTAAGAATGCTTATCTTAGAATGATCTAATTCAATGATCTTCCCAGACTTCTCAAGAATGCCAACTATGTAATGAGAAGGAAACATCAAGTCATATCCAGATGCTCCGGCCTGTATCTTTGCAAGTAGCGCTTCATTTGAGTCGAAAGTGTCATACACCACGCGGCAGTCATTCTCTTTCTCAAACTGGCTTATCAGC
>Ga0265298_10007265_pt1 | contig 13486 bp, 11 predicted proteins | sample AusTroGonzalo_MG_3_FD_193486 | JGI IMG/M metagenome (GOLD analysis project Ga0265298, IMG submission 193486) | Bovine rumen microbial communities from tropical cattle in Woodstock, Queensland, Australia - Gonzalo_01 | ecosystem: Host-associated > Mammals > Digestive system > Stomach > Rumen ...
AAGAGTACCTTTGAAATCTATTGGACACGATTATGGAAGATTACATAGTATCAGCCCGAAAGTACCGCCCTGTCACGTTTGACAGCGTTGTTGGCCAGAAAGCACTGACCACCACGCTCAAGAACGCCATCAGCAGCGGCAAGCTGGCCAACACCTATCTGTTCTGCGGTCCGCGTGGCGTGGGTAAGACCACATGCGCCCGCATATTTGCCAAGACCATAAACTGCACCAACCGCGGTAAGGACGGCGAGGCCTGCGGAGAGTGTGAGTCATGCAAGAGTTTCAATGAGGAGCTCCGCTCTTACAACGTATTTGAGCTTGATGCCGCCAGCAACAACTCGGTCGACGATATCCGCAACCTGACCGAGCAGGTACGCATCCCGCCTATGAACGGCAAGTACAAGGTCTATATCATAGATGAGGTACACATGCTGTCACAGGCCGCTTTCAACGCCTTCCTCAAGACCCTTGAGGAGCCACCCAAGTATGCAATCTTCATCCTGGCCACAACAGAGAAACATAAGATCATACCCACCATACTCTCCCGATGCCAGATCTATGACTTTAGCCGCATAAGCAACAAGGACATCATAGAACACCTGCAGAGCGTAGCCAAGAAGGAGGGTGTCAACGCCGAGCCCGAGGCCCTGGCCATAATAGCTGAGAAATCAGACGGCGGCATGCGTGACGCGCTCTCCATATTTGACCAGGTGGTAAGCTTTACCGGCGGTCAGGTCACGTATCAGAAGACCATTGAGAACCTGAACGTGATTGACTATGACTACTACTTCCGCCTTACGGATATGTTCCTGGAGAAACGTATCCCTGATACGATGGTGCTCCTGAACGATATCCTGGCCAAGGGATTTGACGGCAGCCATCTTATAAGCGGTCTGATGCTTCACTTGAGGAACCTGCTTGTAAGCCGCGACGCCTGCACACTACCCCTGCTGGAGGTAAGTGACGAGATGCGTGAGCGCTACAAGAACCAGGCAGCCAAATGCTCGCCCAAGTTCCTGTACCGCGCCCTCAAGATATGTAATGACTGTGACCTGAACTACCGCATCAGCAAGAACAAGCGTCTGCTGGTGGAGCTCACGCTCATACAGGCAGCCCAGGCCGATGAAGACGACGACAGTAGTGGGCGCAAGCCCAAGAGATTACACCCCATATTCAAAAAGATAGCTGCCACAGCTAAGGCAGCTCCGGCAGCGGCAGCGCCTCAGGCCACCGTCAAGCCGGTCACAGCACAGACCGTACAGCAACCCGCTCCGCAGCCCGTGCGCAAGAATGCCATACCCTCATTCAAGGGTGCAAGCATTTTTACATCCATCCACGGCAACAAGACTGCCGGCCGCCCTGATCAGCCCCACGGCCGCCAGACCGTACAGGTGATAGACCAGGAGCAGCATCCGGCCAAACCGCTCACCGCAGATGCGTTGCAGAACAGCTGGAATGACTTTGCAGCCACGCTGCCCCGTCAGGACACGCCGCTCAAGAACCGCATGATAAACTGCCGCCCCACCCCCATGTCAGACACTGTGTTCTGCGTAGAGGCCGGCAACCCCATGATGGCCGATGAGATTCGCGGCGCCGAGGACCGCATCCTGCGCTTTATCCGTGACAGGTTCAGCAACCCCGCCATCAGCATGGAGATCAAGGTGGATCAATCACGCAACGTGGAGCATCTGCTTACCCGTGAGGAGCAGTATGAGAAGATGAAGAAGGAGAATCCGGCTCTTAAGGAGCTGGAGGCGGTGTTTGGGTTGGAGATCAGGTAAAAATGTGGAAAAGGGGACAGTCCCCTTTTCCACATTTCCTTGCGGCGGATTGCTCGCCGCTTTGCGGCTCGGTGGTTTTTGACTTTTGTGGCCCTTCGGGCCTAAAAGTCTCGGGATGGAAACCTATCTGCGTATTAGGTACACGACATTTTTTTAGTTTGGGGCGGCGACGCCCCAAACCCGTTCCATTACACTACGTTCCATTCCACTCTGCCGGCCTTCCAGGCCGGGTAAAACTAAACCCCGACAACGCTTTGCTGTCGGGGCTTAGTTTTACTGGGTGCAGTTGGAAACCTTTGTGCACCTAGGTATACATAACTGGAAACCTTATTTGATGGTCTTAACGAAGTTGATGCATTCGCGGACCTTGGTTTCAATGAATGCAAAGTCTCCGTTTGCGATAACGTCCTTTGGAGTGAGCTGTGAACCCAGACCTACGCATGCTACGCCGGCTTTGAACCAAGCCTCAAGGCTTGAGGGATCAGGTGATACGCCACCTGAGGGCATGATCTCTGTCCAGGGGCAAGGTCCCTTGATGGCCTTGACGAATGACGGGCCACCGACTTCGGTTCCGGGGAATATCTTAACAATCTCACATCCCAGTTCCTCAGCCAGATTGATCTCTGTCAGGGTACCGCAACCGGGAATCCATGCAATCTTGCGGCGGTTGCAGATCTTAGCCATATCGGGGTTAAGGCTGGGTGATACTATGAATCCTGCACCAAGCTGAATGTAGAGTGCAGCGGTAGCGGGATCAGAAACTGAGCCCACACCCATGATCATCTCAGGGCACTCTTTTGCACACCATTTGTTGACCTCGGCAAACACCTCATGAGCGTAGTCACCGCGGTTGGTGAATTCAAAAACGCGGGCACCGCCGTTATAGCAGGCCTTTACCACATTCTTTACAAGCTCTGCGTCCTTGTTATAGAACAGCGGAACAATTCCGGTGCCAACAAATGTGTTCAGCACCTGTAATCTCTTGAATCTGCTCATATAGGTATATTTAGCGGGCTACGCGGCCAGAGGCATCGCCACCCATAAGTTTCTCTACTTCCGATACAGTCACGCGGTTGTAATCACCGTATATGGTGTGCTTGAGGCATGATGCAGCAACTGCAAAATCAAGTGCCTTCTGGTCATCCTCATATACACGCAGGCCGTAAATAAGGCCACCCATGAATGAGTCACCGCCACCCACGCGGTCAACGATATGAGTAATGTCATACTGTCTTGACTTGAACAGAGTCTTGCCGTCATACAGTACGCCGGCCCACTTGTTATGATTGGCGTTGATTGATGTACGCAGTGTGGTTATCACCTTCTTGCAGCGGGGGAATCGGGCCATGATCTGCTGTGAAACAGAGAGGTAGGCATCGGCACTTACCTCACCCTTGGATACGTCTACACCCTCAGGCTTGATACCCAGGGCCATCTGTGCATCCTCCTCGTTACCAAGTACGATATCGGTGCATGCAACCAGGTCAGGCATAACCTCACTGGCTTTCTTGCCCCATTTCCACAGGTTCTTGCGGTAGTTGAGGTCACATGATACGGTAATGCCCTTCTCATTGCACTTCTTTACTGCCTCAAGGCAAACCTTGGCTGCACCCTCGGATATGGCAGGAGTGATACCGGTCCAGTGGAACCAGCCTGCACCCTCAAGCACCTTATCCCAGTCAATCATACCCGGCTCAATCTTTGCGATAGATGATCCTGCACGGTCATAAATTACCTTGCTGCCGCGGCTTACCGCACCGGTCTCAAGGAAATAGATTCCCAGGCGGTCACCGCCCAGAACAACGTCGCTTACATCGACGCCGAATCCACGCAGCTCCCTGAGGCAGGCTGCAGCAATATCATTATCGGGAACTCTGGTTACAAAAGATACGGGTAATCCGTAATTGGCAAGTGATACGGCCACATTGGCCTCACCACCTCCGTAAGTTGCACTAAGCATGTTGCCCTGCCCGAAGCGCTCATAGCCCGGGGTGGCCAGACGAAGCATAACCTCGCCGAAAGTAACTGTCTTATTCATCTAAAAAACTATAAGTTTTCAGACTGCAAAGTTACATAATTCAGTTGACATAAAACAGGACACCGGCACGGAAACCAAAACCGGTTTTGTCATAAAGAAGTGAAGCTGATACTGCGTATTGTTCAGTAAAGGCACATTTAAAGTTCAGACAGCCGCGCAGATAGCCGCGCCAGCCGCTCTTGGCGGTATCAACGTGGTCATACCAGATACCTGAGTAGCCTATCTGCGGAGTGATACGGAACCTGTTAAGATGTCCCATCATGAAACCATATCCCACAGAGCCCTCAAATGATACCGTATTTGCTATGCCGATATGCACAACTGTGGTCTGTTCCAGATTGATATTCTTGAAATATACGCCCCAGGAGTTACCTACGCCCCATCCTCCGGCATTGGCGAGACTGTTCTCATAGATAAGGGTGGTATATATCTCCTTGCGGTCAAAGAAGTAATGCGGACGCAATGTCAAGCCTGCTGTGACATGAGACTGCAGCGTGGCCGCTACGTCAAACACCGTATAGTAATTAAGGTAACCCTCCTTCTCAAAACGGGCGTGATAGGTACCGTCCTGCACATTACTTATAAGCAAAGGTGTCTCACCCTGATAGATATCCTCTATATAGACCTTGGCTCCGGTAGGATTGGTCTCAAACAGCACGGAGCCCACACCTGACGGACGCCTTCCGAATTCAAGGGGCGCACCCTCCTGGATGGGATACTCCTGGAAGCGGTAATTGTCATCAATCACCACCGGCTCCTCCCACTGTGCACGGACACTCCCGCACAGGCTCAACGCCAGCACGGTAAACGCAAATCGGAAAAGTGAACGGGTGCTCATACATCACTTAGACAACCTTATATTAAAATGGTTTAAGGACAATCTGAAATTGATTTTGCCTTAAATAAAAACGGGGAGGCCTCCCGGTCCCCCCGATTCTATTGCAGGCAGCCGTCTACTTGCGCCTGCAAAACCTCCGTTTTCACGGAGAAATCATCAAACAAGTAATAAAACTATCAAACATTGCATTGTTCAATACCATTATTTGCTTTAGGGGGAATCCGGCACAAGACAAACCCTCCGCGTACAATACCGTAGCGGAAAGGCGGAGCATACTCCGCTCAGAACTGCTCTATAACAAATAGTTTCAGCATTTTGTCGTACCTGCCCTATCCCCGGGGCAAAAGCAAAACTTAGAATCAAAGGCAGGTCTTCTGACTTATCTCATCAGTCCAGGAACCTTCCCGGCATAAAAGCCAGTGGCGTTTGTTGCGGCCATGGGAGCGGCCGCTCATCCTGAACCGTTACCTGAGAAATACAGCAGCGGGACTGTCCGGGATTCTCACCCGTGTTCCCTATTGAATCTGATCTTTCAGATACCTTAGTTCTGATTGCAAATGTAGGAAAAAGAATTATTTATGCCACACGCATAAATATAATTTTACTGATTATTTTCATCAGGCCTGTTATCAGACTCTGCTTTTTTCTCACCCCTGCGCTTTATGATATACAGAACCACTGGCATGACAAACAGCACCAGCAATGCCATGACGGCAATACCATAGTGGTAAGAGGGATGACGTTTTGAAATGACGGTAATGATAAGCTGGATAATCTCAGACAACACGACACACAGAATGATACTGAGTATGGGTCTGTCTCTTAGCTCTCTTAGTATCTTCTGCAACATAGTAAGTTTTCTGTTATGAAACAAGGGATCATCTAAATCCTTAATTATTAGGCAAAATTAAGGAAAATTTAAATACACATCAAAACATAACCTCTTTTTTAATATCTTTGCACCGGAACAATAGTCCAATCAACAAGTTACAACATGAAGAATTATTCAAAATGGGTGCTTGCCGCCACCCTTATCTGCGGCATTTGCGTTATTTCAGCATGCGATGAAAAAGAAAAGGAAATCATTAACGACAATCAGTTGGCCACCCGTATCCTTGGTAAGTGGATTCCTGTCCAGAGTAACGGGATGGAGGTCATGACCGACCAGAAAACAGTCACCACATTCAAGAAGACATCATCAGGTCTAAAAGCATACACCAGCGTTTCATCATTTGTAATGCCTGCACAGTTCCAGGATCCGTCCAAGGAGACGGTCCAGACCGATGAGTGGCACTACAACCAGCCTGCCGATGTAAATATTGATGAGAATAAATTCATAATCACCAGGGCTGTAAATGACACAATCAACCAGATATCAAAGTACTACATCCTGGAAAGCAGTGATTCCACACTTGAGCTCTACATATCAACCAGACTCTCAATAAACGGAAATGAGATAATGAGTTCAATGGGTCATACAGAGACATGGGCCAAGGTAAATGTAGACTACTCAAAAGAGATTGTAGGCCTGTGGGAGGGTCATGTAACCAGCGACACATCAAAGTATGATGACGGTGAGACCCACCGCTGGCGTTATAACATAGACGGCACCTATATTTATTACAGCCAGGATCAGACCGGAGAATGGGTAGAGGTTGAGAGCGTATTCAACAACTATTTCGTAGACGGTTACCTGCTCTGCACCCGCTGGAAAAACGTTGGTGAGAACGAGAACCGCGAATGGTGGGAGATTGACACAATAGGCAACGACTCAATGAGATGGACTGCCCAGCGCGTAGAGTATGAATATGCCAGCGGTCCAAGTATTGGTATTACAATAGCAATCCCCAGACAATACACCGCCACGTTCAGCATGTCAAAAGTAAGTGAGAGAAAATAAAAGAAGGGGGCCCCGCCCCCTTCTTTCTTTTATATGCTGAAATAGAGTATGACCGGATTGTCGTCTTTCTGATTTGAGACCGCATCCAGTATCTTCTTTCCCAGAGGTGATAAAGCCGTTTCCGTATCACGCAGAGACTCCTTGTCACCTTCTATCATTATGGCATAGCCGTGACCGGTTCCGAATGACGGTTTCATCTTTATGTTCAGTCCGGGAACGGTCAACCCCTTGTACATGCTCTGTTTTCCGTTCTCCATCTTAAAGTAGTTGTAAAAGTCAAGCATCAGATTGGTGTACCAGAACGAGACATTCTCATTATCATTATAAATCGGGTAATAGAAATTCCTGATCATATGACTGTTCTCATCGGCAAACATATACCCCATCTTGCGGTCCACATCATCCAGGTCTTTCATATGCTCATATATCATACCATCCGGCGTATCGGTTCCGAAATTGAACCTGAACATCACCTGCGCGCTGTCTGCACCTATCCCTGATATCTGTTGAGCGGCATCAAAAAGTGACACATACGGATGCTCTTTACTGAAAGACCCAAGTGCAGTCTCGGCATTGGTGTATGTAAAGGCATTAAGGTCACAAAGCTTACCGGATATCTGTCCCGATGGAATGTCATAGAAGTACAGGCCCTGCACATCAGGTTCGGTTCTCATTGCCACCAGGAGCGTATTGCTGTCATACGGGCGGACATACTCTACTGAGTATGCAGGAACAGCGAGTCTACCTATGAATTTCATATCCGGTACAGAGTATTGCAGAATGCCGTTCTTATCCTCATACTGCAGCAGGTAGAGCACCTTACGGTCCGGATCATAACTGATATTCTGAATCATCACGTACTCACCCGGGCCACGTCCGACGGAATGAAGGATTCCCTGGAGTTGACTATCCTTAAAGTAGTATACGTGTTCATAAGAGGTTCCTATCATAAGCACTTCATCATCCGTACCTATCACCTTATAGCATCCGTCAACAGGTTCATCACTCTGCAAAGGGACAATGCGGACATCTGATGCCACATCCTCAAGATTAACATCCTGGGCATTCTCACAATTAATCACATAGATGTCATTCTTGACATCTTTCTTGCATCCTACACAAAGCAGGAGTGCAGCAAACAGCAAATAGATCTTTTTCATAACAGTTCAATTATGCATTTCGGTGTATTACTTCACTAATACACTGCAAATATATACAACCAATTTCTAAACATCACACTGCTTAACATTGTTTAACTATTACAGAATGGTGAACAAGTAAATTTTGCTTGGATAATTGTAAAGTGTGCTTTACTTTTGTCGCATCAAACTTTACAAACAATGAGAGATTACAGGAAACATTTGACTCTGCTGCCACACAAATGGCAGGTGGTTGGAATCATCGGAGCGTGCATAGTTCTGATTCCGTACATTATCATTCATCAAAGATTATTCCAATTACGTTCCGGAGTTATCCAGGCGGGATCACCTATTCTTGAAGAGTTCAATGAATTGGCATGGTGGAATTATCTTACTCAGATACTGGTATCGGTATTCCTGATGATATGCTGCCTGTCAAAAGAGAAAGAGGAGGATGAGTATACCATATCAGTACGCTACAGGGCATTGACCATAGCAGTTATTGTATTCTTTCTGTCAAGAGCCGGCAGGGAGATGATATACGGAGGATTTCATACTATGGTCAACAACGTATTCCTGGCTGTAAACAGATTCAACAACTTAGATCCTATGAGATCATTAAGGGATTATAATATAGGTTCTCCGCTGCTCATCGGCCTGGACAGGGTTGTAGGCTTCTTCTCTTCACTGTTTGTTGTGGAGATCCTGTACATTGTACTGCTTAAGGTACTGGCTCGTTTTGGGAGCGGCAACAGATACAACTCCATATTGTTTCCCAACCATTACCGCAAGATTGGCTGGTGGATGCTCCCCTTCTCCCTGCTCCTGATACCGTTAACGGTATTTCTGCTACTCTATTCATTCCGTGATAAAGATCCGCAGGTAGTTGAGGGTATATATAAAACTACAATGAGATTAACCATACTGTTGCCATATATTGCCATCATACTGATATGCCTGAGTAAGGAGAAACAGGAGGATGAATTCATACGTCATATCAGAGCCCGCATATTGGCCTATTTTGCAGTCTACTATATGGTGGCGTCATTCATTATAACCAATGTATCCTCCATACTCATGAATGCCATAAACCGTATAGCCCTGAGTCTTGAGAGCTCAAACCTGTTCATTGCATATAATGTCACAATTGGAATTCTGCCGGTTTTGGTATGGGTACCATTGGTAGCTGTGGTTTACGCACTTGTGCTAAAAAGAGTATTGTCCAAGAACTTAAAGGAGAGCAACAATGAAGAATAACATACGTGTAGAGAGGGCAATCCTAAGGATTTCCCAGCAGGATCTGGCCAATGCCATTGGCGTATCGCGCCAGACAATATTCGCAATCGAGAACGGCAAGTTCATACCATCCACAGAACTTGCCTTAAAGCTCTCCGCCTATTTTGGCAAGAGTGTGAATGACCTGTTCCAGCTTTAAAACGCACGATAGGCTGCCCCACCCGCTCATTGCGGGTCGGGGGCAGGATTATCAGGATCAACCACATACATCTCCGGGACCTTGGATACGGCAAGGCCATCGGGGGTAATCAGTTCATGATGCGGGATGGCCGAGAAGTTGAACATGCCGGCCAGGGCATTATAATCATCTTCCGATATACGGTAGCTCTCCGCGCCATCAAGCCACTCCTGGCGGAAGGGCTCATAATACTGCTCCGGATCACTGGTTATGAATATCATGGCAAACTTGTCATATTTCTTAGTCATGATCTCATGCCTGTTCTCTACCGTAGATTTGATGCCCGATACGCATGGCCCGCAGCCGGTTGACCAGAAGTCAATGTAGACATACTTGCCCGGATAGTTGGCCAGGATCCTGTCAAGAATCTCCTTGCCACGGCATTCGGGGAGTTCCCAGTAAGGAGCCTGCTTACGCTTGAAATCATTGTAGGCCAGCTCGACACGAGCCCCAAGGACCGGATTGTTCAGGAGGCCCTGGACCATGGATTTGTAATTCAGGACTGCGCTGTCCGTATCGGTGATTCCGCGCCATTTACAATACATATCAATACCCTCAAAATGATCCTCAATATCCTGCATCATACAGAGTTTTGCGAACAGTGAAGGTTCATCGGCCCCATATATCTTCATATCATTGGCCAGATGGACCGAATCTTCAAGATATTTCTGTAAGACATATAACGACACTTCATCCATAACGCCTACCAATGAGTCCAGATCAATATTGAAGTTATAGAAAGCGCCGTCATACTTATAACGGTTGAATATCACCCACTCATGGGGCATTACCATCATGAGAGAGTCATTTGCCGGGAAATCAGCCAGGAAACGGTAGCCTTCAGGATCTTTAAGGATGCTGTCGTTTTCCCTCATCATACGCAGTATCTTATTTACGTCGGTAGTTCCATTCTCAATCTGATACATGATTGCCTGATCCTTTATATTCATACGGTAATCCAGGAATCCCTCAAGCACCCAGTTCTCCAGCATGATGTCTGCAAACTGGTACTCGAATGCAGTCAGTTTGAATTTGGCGGCAAGATAGTCCATATACTGTTTGCTCTTGGCCTTGCACTCATACGCATAGGCCTGAATTCCCTGCAGGTGAACTGAGTCACCCATATGGAACCTTTGATTATCTGTCGTATAGACTCCCGATGGGATATGCACATAGTTACGCAGCAGATACGGGCGACCATCAGATAAGGAATAACTGTCCGTACCGTCCTTATAGAATGTGATATCTAGAGTATCACCCGGCTGGGCTATGAACTGATGCCATGAGTTGTTGTGGTCAATTATGGCAGCTCCTATCATGTTGTTCACGTCAAACGAGTATTCAAAATGACCGGTCTTATCTATATCCAGGGATATAGTGAAGTTATCCCTGTTATCATATACGGTGTATAACATCCTATAGGTCTGGAAGCCGCTGTTGCTGTCATAACCGGCAATCGTTCCGCGTACGGTTACCGGACCGGACTTGAATATGCTGTGGCGTATGTCATCGGCCTCCTTGAGTTCCTTGCGGCTGAACTTGGGTTTGGCAGGTGTATAGGTAGAGTCATGAATACCCAATATCTTGAAATAATTGGAACCAACACCCTCAATCATATCAAACACCCGGGTTCCGGACGGTAACGGCTCAAATCCTACACGGAAGGTCGTGCCATCGGGGCCAGATGGGAAATACTCTCCAAGATTATGCTCAGTCATAAACAGCACCTTGTAATGACGGTCCCTCTCATCCGACAGATATGTTTCCGGACCTATGGAAATTCTATAGTATGGTTGTTGATGAGTCTGGTAATAGAATGTAAGGATCGTGGCAGTATCAGCAAACTCCACGTGGGTTACACGCAACTCTTTCATATAGTCACAGGTATTATCAGCATATGACTGTACATTCTTAAACTCTTTTGGACCATTGGAGCAAGCACTGAGAAGTGCCGCAGCCAATACAAAGAACAAGGATTTCTTCATTTTGATTATGTTTATTGATCGTTTCTTCTTTTTTCCCACTCTGCCATGAACTCTTCTGTCCTTTCAGACTTCTCTATAAGTTTTTTCCTGAACAGGGTTCCATCCTTACTCCCCATTGGCCGGTATCACCGGAATCCTGTGGCGCTACGGCACCCACATTCATGGTCGCCCAATTTACGCTAAGACCCAGGTCAACATACTGATGACCGTTTTCATAGCCCATATGACGGAGGCTACGGCAAGAGGTAAGAGCTGACGACAGCAGGATAATATACAAGAGTAGCTGCACAAGGAGATTCGTTCTCGGTCTCATAAACTGTCAGTATTGGTTTAAACAGAACTATTGTGACAAATGTAGTAATATTTTTTTAAGTTTGCATTATCATAACAAAAGGACTATGAGTCAGCGTAACTCACACATAATTAATCACACACTGCGGCTTTATCTGATAGCGTCCATCCTGGCCGGAATTGTGGTCCAGCTCAACTCAACAATTGACAGTATCGTTGTGGGACAATATATCGCGGCCGATTCCATATCGGTAGTAGCGCTGGCCATGCCTATCGTCAATCTGCTCATGATTCCCAGCGTGATGATTATGATGGGCTCCAGCATCCTGATGGCACCGGCATTAGGCAATCAGGATTACAGGCGCTCCGACAATCTGGTCATGACCGCATCCGTATTTTTCCTGGTCCTGAATCTGTTATTGCTGGTACTCCTGTTCATATTCACAGACCAGATATCGGAACTTATAACCCAGGAGCCGCGTCTGGCACCCATGCTCCGCAAGTATCTGCCGTTTGCATTCATCGGGGGTATATTCGCACTGTTTGCCAATTGCTGGTCGCAGTTTGTCAAGGTTTGCGGGCAGCCCCGTCTGGTGCTGGTATTTGTCATCGTATTCATACTGGGCAATCTGGCATTTGACCTGCTGCTGGTAAAAGGGTTCGGAGTAGGAATACGCGGTATTGCGCTGGGATCAACGGTAGCGGCTGCACTGGCATTCGGAGTCATGGTGCCGTACTTAAGACGTGAGCCCAGGCCATTCAGGTTCCGTATGCCCTCCCCGCGCAGGTTCCTGAAACTGTTTGCAGAGATACTCCGCACAGGTCTGCCGGCCATATTTGCGGGCATATCGACCATCATACTTACCCTGGGGCTCAACACCATAGTTTTGAGCATCATGGGAGCCGACGGGATGTTTCCGCTCAGCATCTGCATGCAGCTGTTCCTTATAGCCATGCTCATTTACACCGGCATCGGAACATGCATAACCGGAATAGGCGGAATAATGCTGGGAGAACAGGATTATGACGGTATTATACGCCTTATAAAAAGCACCACACGCATAGTATTGATAGGCTCTGTCATTGCCATGGCCGTACTTATTGCCATACCAGGTCCCATAGCCACCCTGTTCGGGGCCGATGAGCAGTTCCGTGCGCTCGCCATAGCTCCCATCCGGATATTCAGTTTCCTGCTCATTCCGGCAGGACTCATCCTTGTCATGGCCAACGCTTTCATGGTATTGGGATACAACAAACTGGCCGGTCTGGTACAGGCAGCCATCCTGCTATCCGTCCTGCCGCTGGCCATAATCCTGCCCCGCTGGAACGTAGACTGGTTATGGTACGCGCTCCCGGCGGGCATGACCATAGCACTGATTGTAGGCGCGTTTGCATCGGTCTATGTTTACCGCAACTGGAAAAGGGATGATACGGGCGGCTTTGTTGTCAGCGTAGAGTACAGCCGCGAGTCCGTCAACCGGAACCTGGATATCCTGACCGCTCACCTTAAGAATCTTGAGTTGGATTCACAATTGGAGACAGCTGTAAACCATTGCGTTGAGGAGATAATGATTCACGAGCTTGAGATGGCCGCCCAGTGTGGCATGACCGGCTGCTTTGACATAGGCATAAGCCGTACCCGTGACCGTCTGACCATTATCGTAAAGTCAATAGGCCGGGCCTACAATCCCATGGTTGAGTACCAACCCACTCTTACCGATACTGATACAGACCCGCTCCGTCTGAGCATGATGATAGTAGAAGGGTTCTGCCGGAGCATAGACTACCGCTACCGCAACGGCGTGAACAGCCTCTACCTCAATTTCTGTTACTGATAACGCATCAGACCTGATAACCGCCATCCCAGGCATCACCCCCGATGACAACAGCGTATTGGTAGAAATCACGCTGAGGTAACAGAAGGTGTTAATAAAAACAATATCTTTACAATCACAAAGACACATATTTATATGAGAAGGACTTATTTTTTTCTGCTAATAACAATAGCAGTATTCTTTACAGGTTGTTCCAAGCAGGAAC
>Ga0265298_10007266_pt1 | contig 13485 bp, 9 predicted proteins | sample AusTroGonzalo_MG_3_FD_193486 | JGI IMG/M metagenome (GOLD analysis project Ga0265298, IMG submission 193486) | Bovine rumen microbial communities from tropical cattle in Woodstock, Queensland, Australia - Gonzalo_01 | ecosystem: Host-associated > Mammals > Digestive system > Stomach > Rumen ...
GCAATTCAATCGGTGTCTTGCGCCCAAGTGATAGCGACAAGTCGGCAGCGGCTACGAAGTCCTTGAATCGTCTTACCGTGTCGTTTCTCGCGTGGCGGCGATATGGTTTTAATACCGCTCCGAGGAAATAGGTGGGTTCGCTCAAGTTTGTTATGGTCGTTTTCAGCGGGTGTAGCTGGAGCATCAACTCCCTTTGAAGGAACTCGTCAGCCATAGCCCAGCAATACTCAAGGTACGCCCTATCGCGGTGGAGCATCTTGCCATCGTCAACGTACCGTACCGCGTGCTTGATGAGCAAGATGCGCTTGATGTATTGGTCAAGAACGTTGAGGTATATGTTGCTACAAAGCTGGTTAATGACATCGCCGATGGGTATGCCGACACCCGGTTCTTGGTCTCTCAAACTCTTGCCGGGCTGGATAAGACGGATGAGTTCCGGGTTTCCGTGGTAGACGCATCCCTCAAGCGGGTCTCGCGTTAAGAATACCGCATTTATCCATTCAGCAAAGTCGTAGTCAATCCGCTCCGGCTCTTTGATTCTATGCTTCTCAAGGGTCTCAAATATGATTTCGAGCAGCTTTGCACGATTGATGCTCATAAAGTAGGCTTTGACATCGTAATTCAACGACCAAGCCTCATATCGGTAGTTGTCCGTTACTGCGCGGATGTGATGCTCAAGACGCTCGATGCCGCACAACGTTCCCTTTCCAGAACGGCAGGAGAATGAATCATACACAAAGTATCGCTCGAATATGGGCGAAATGAGCATAAAGAGAACGTGGCTCACAACGCGGTCGCGGAACTTCGGGGCAAACACCTCTCGGACGGTGGGTTCCGTGATGACAAACCAATCAAGCGGCTGCGGATACCAAGTTCTATGGTACAACTCCAAAGCAATGTCCTTGATATTCTTTTCAAGTTGGAGTTCAAATTCAATCTGGGCGTAAGTGCCGCGCTCCTCCTCTCTCGCCTTGAGATATGCACTCGTGACGAGACTATGAATATCATTCAACTTGTACTGCATTGGAGTATTCGGAAAAAGAACACGCGCTTTACCCAATGCTCTGGCGGGGCGCACCGAAAAGCCGTTCGCACGGTTATTGTTGTTCAAGGGGTTAACGTTGCCCGAATTGAAATTGAGGTTGCGGGCGTTGGTCTGCGAGTTCGGTGCAAACGACCAATAGTTGCCGTTCGACCCGACATTGTTGAGACCACCCGAACCGTTGTTACGGTTGCCGGAGGCTGGCGCGTAGAGTACGCCGTTTAGTGAATGTGCGGTCGGGAAGCTGGTGTTGACAACCGCATAGACTTCCGGCGAGGCAAGCGACAGAGCGATTGCCAACGCCATCTTCAATATCCCCTTCGGGGTGGCGTACTGAATTAGGAAAGACCGTTCCCGCCAGACGGATGATACCCTCATCCCGGTTCTGCGGGAATACTCCCTCGTAAGCGCGTGTTTGGTTATGTTATTAGTTGTTTTCAATGGTTATTGAGCTATTCTTCCAGCCGATAAGTTGACGCATAACATCGTCCTCAAGGAAAACGATAGATGTAAGCCCGCTTTTCTTGATTCCGCCGAGGTCGTATAAGATTCTCACGCGAACCTCAACTTTCTCCATAATCTTTATGGCCGAATCAATGAATCCAACTCGTTTCTCCGGGTTATCCGCAGATTTGTTGGCAAAGGCGATATTCTCAAGCACAGAGATAAGCCCCATTTCAATCTTGTCAACGAGCGCAATCTTTAAGTTCTTCGTTGCCTTATGCGAGGAGGTCAAAACTTGATTTATGAGCCTTCTCGTCTTGTTGTAAACGGGCAATTGTGCTATTTCCATAGTTCCTTGATTCTCTTGATTAGGTCGTAGCAATCCATCGGTGTCGCGTTCGCCAAGTCAAAGCCTTTGACCATAGAACGAACCTCGTCATCGTGGAGTACAACGACCGAATCCTTGATGTTGATGCTAATCTTGTTTTTGCTCATCGAATTGGGTTTATATGCACCCGCCCTTGAAATGGGCGGGTGCTTTGTAAAGGTTCTAACTCAATTCTCTGGCGGGGCGCACCGAAAAGCCGCCCGCACGGTAATTGCCGTCCAAGGGGCCAACGCCGCCCGAACTGAAACTGAGGTAGCGGGCGCGGGCCTGCGAGTACGGTGCAAACGACCAATAGTAGCCGTTCGACCCGACAATGAGGAGACCACCCGAACCGTAGTTACGGCTGCCGGAGGCTGGATAGTATGCGCCAACCTCATCGTTCGAGTTCTTCTTGAAGTACCAGCCGTTCAAGAAGTCGGCAGAGGAGATAGTGCCGCTTCCATCCTTGTCTACGACATTGAAGTATTGGTAGAGGCTATCGCCGTGGTTGCTACCATCGGTGGTGAAGCCCGTCCAAGCGCGACCTGCGGGCAGCATAGTAAACGGCGGGCAGGGGTCGTAGATGGTCTTGATTGCGGTTGCTTGGTTGTCATCAAGGTCGCCAGAACCCGTGATGTTCGCAGCCCAGAAGTTGTTGAACCAGCCGAGGTTGTTCCAATTGTGGTTCGTGGAATCGTAGCGCGTGAAGAACAGATTGGGGTTCTTGATTGCGTTGGCCACCGTCTTGGTTGCAAGCTGGTCTGCGTCAGTACCGAGTACACCCCAGCCGGAGTATGCGTTACCCTCAATATCGTAGAGGGTCATATTCGAGTTAGAGTTGTACGCGGATGGAGGACACATCGGGTCTTTTCGTCCCCATTGGTAATGAGGACTGACGCAACGGGTACGGTCTGCGTTCCAGATAGTACCGACCGCTTCCGGCAGCATTTCGTACTCCACATCCGTGTGGTTGGAAAGGGTCTCGTATTCGAGGTTGTCCGTGGTGAGCCAGAGCGTCCACGACCACATAATGTTGCCGGAGAGGTCTTTCACCCAGAGTACGGCAAGACCGTTGGTCGCGGGGATGGAAGCAACGGTGAAGCGGATGTAGTTGCAATCCGCACCGTTTTCGAGGGTTACTGCGGAAATGAGTGCCGAACCCGTCTGCCAGAGTAGACCGACAGAGCCAGCCTTGCAGCCAGCGTTCTCCTCAATGTAGGGAGAGGTGATTTCGTTGCCGAGGTGGTTCACGAAAGCTGCGGTGTAGGTCGAGCCTTGACGGGTGTACGCTTGCGTGTTCCGCTTCGAGTTCTTGATGCCGTTTCCGTAAACGAGAGGCAAGCAGTAAGTTCCAGCAGCACGGACAACATAGGTGTTCGCGGTGTTCCGAAGAATCATCTTGTTACCCATATTGTCACGCATAGAGAGGTCTTGCGCTTCGAGTTCGAGCGCATTGATGCGGGCGTTCTGCCCCACGATGGCGGCGGTATTTGCCTCCACCTGCGCGGCGGTTTCTGCGCCAGCACCAACGGCCACTACGCGCCACCCGGTGTTCGCAACGGGATAACCGTCAACGATGGAGCCGGGTACGGTGGCCGGATGGTCAACCGTTGCCTCGAACTCGCTTCCGAGGTAGGTGTAGCGGTTGAACTTGTAGATGTCGGCGGCAAGGGTTGTACCCTGCACATACGCACCCTTCGATACGGGTACGCTGCCAGCTTCGATGGTAATAGTGTCAGCCATAATTAGTTGGTTTTTATTGTGATTTTGAGTTTCCCGGTCGTGTAATCAATGGTTGCGGATTGAAGCCTCGAATCCCCTTCTGGCCTTGATAGTATGACTTTGCCCGTGGTTTCGTCAAAGTCAACCAAAAACACCAGAGACGCGACCGATGTGGCTTGCTCAAGTCTCGTAAAGATTGCCTTGAGCTTGCTCCACAAATACGCGAGGCCCGTCTTGTCGAGGTATTCTACCATAGGTCTACGATTGTACTATGATGTCAATTTCTTCCGTGGTTATCGAACTCACGCCACCATCGTTCATCTTGACGAGTTCGCTCCCGCCCCAGCGGAACTGCGAGTTGGCCGCGTAGTCTCCGCTATCGTTGAGCAGGACATAAATCTTTCCGTCCTCCGGGGTTTCACCCGTAGCCCCCCAAGTGTTCGTTCCTGTCGCTGTGAAAATCTTTTTGGAAGTGGAGTTGTAATACTTGTCGCCAGCCGAGCAAGTCGCAGGCGCAGAGCCACTTATGGCAATCAACTCGATAATGTCATCCACATAGCTCGGAAGCTGGGATGCGGGAACGTGGCCGCTCGAATCGAGGGATGCAACGCCATTTGCCGCGCCCTTCGTGGAGGCTTCGATGAAGTCCGAAGGCTTCTTGCCGGAATCGGTGGGGTTGCCGTTGGAATCCACGCCAGCGAAGTTTCCGTTGGTTGCTCCCGTTACCTTATCGGCTTTGCCGGAAATGTCTTGGTGCTGCTTGAGGAAGGTCTCAAACGTTCCCTTCTTCGTGAGGGCTTGGGTGTCGGTAGAGCCATCGAACGTAAGGGATGCGCGGGCAATCTTTCCATCATTGGAGGCATCGGTGACAACCAGCTTGTCGCCATTTGCGATGTCAATATCATTTGTCTGGAGTGCGCCGCCATTCTGGATGTTGCCGTGTCCGTGGTCGGATGCCGCGCCGCCACCGTCCGCTACGATTGTGGCCGCAGAAACGAGGTCGGACGATGAGCCGTTCTTTGTTATCGTGAACTTCTTGTTTTGCGAATCGTAAGAGATAGCGGAAAGGAAAGCCGCCTTGAGTTTGCCCCAGAGGTAGAGCAAACCATTGTCGTCAAGATACTTTTTTGCCATAGTCGGATAGTTTTTAAGTGTTTAGTATTGCTTGTATTTCAAGGTTTGAAAGGGGGCGGTCGGCCACTTCGTTGTCGAGCTTCGTCTTATCGCCTTTCGTCATAAGACCGTCCTCGGCATCTGTCGCCGGGCCAAGATTCTCCATTTTGTCAAGGAGGGCTTGAACTTCCTCGCCACTCTCTTGGGTTAGGTTGTATATTTTCATATCGTTCTCTGTTTGAATCCGAGGAATCCGTGGTCAAGTGTCATAAGGATGTCGCCATCGCCAACCGCGATGATGTGGATTCTATCGTCAATGTTTGTCGAGCAGACCAGCCCTACCGACACCGACATTCCGCCGCTTCGCGTGGCTACAACGGATGAGCCGCCAAAGCGCGTGGCCCTTACCGTGATTCGGTTGCCCATTCGCTTGACGGAAGTGGTTATACCGCCCTTGCGGGTGATGGCCGCAACGCATCCGCCAATCCGTTCTACTATGACATTAAGGCATCCCATTAGTTGTTCACGAAGATTAGGTCAATCTTTTCGACCTCTGCGCGGATGCCGCCCACGAAGTCGAGGTCTGGCACAAATGCGGTCGTTTTCATAGTGAGTAGGCCGATTCCGAACTCCCGCGTATCGAAGCATACATAGAACTTGTGGTTTTCGTCTTGGATGAGTTCCGACTTCTGGAACACGCGGCTATGCGATGCGTTGTAAATCTCTACCGTGAAGTCATCCTCCGTAATGGTGAATCCGGGAGAAGTGATGGCTACTTGGTACTTGAGCTTTGTTCCGAGGTATGTTTTTTCGTTCATAGCGGTTAGATGTTGAAGATGAGTTGCAGCCGCCCCGTTTCTTGGTTGAGGTTGGCATCGTTGATGGTCGTGTTATTCTGGAGGGTGACAACGTAGAGCCGCCCCGTTTCCTCGTTGAAGGAGATACCGAAGCATCCGTTGGCAACGAAGGTCTCAAGTGCGTTGATGGCCGATTTTACACCGCCGGACTTCACGGGGTTGGAGCTACCAGCGGTGGGCACATCGTCAAAGGTGAGGGTCGCTTGCTTCGCGTTGAGTGCGGCTTGCAGTTCCGTGTTTGTCGGGAGTGCGCCCAGCTTTTGCACCAACTCCGAGGTGATTGCGGAGTTGATTGCGGCCCATTGCGATGCCGTGAAAGACGAGTTGTTGAGGTCGTACTCAAATAGCCACTCCGAGCCATCGTAATGGTATTTCTTGTAAATCGTGTTCCCGTTGCCATCAACGGTATTCCAATACACATAGTCGTTTATCTCGTGCGGCAGGGAGTTTGCCCACGAGATAAACTGCGAGTATGTCAAACCCGTTGCGGAAGTGCCACGGAAAGTAGCTGCGGAAGTGGCGATGGACGAGTTGACGAACGCTTTATCTGCAAGCTGGTTTGCATCCGTAGCTTGTGTCGGTATGAGTGCTACGATTGCATCAATAAGCCCCTGCAAAACATCCTCTCGCCCCGTAGCCCGCGCTATTTCCGAGTTGAGCGATGAAATGGTGGCGAGAAGGGCCTCCGCCGCTTGCGCCCTGCTCGTTTCCGCCGCGAGCGCGGTTTTGGTTGCGAGCAGCGCATCCGCGCTCTCCCTCGCGGTGGCCTCCTGCGAAATCTGGGACTGAACACCGAGGGCGATATTGATGGCCTCTTGTATGGTGGGGCCGGATTGTTGAAGTTGATAATCTGCCATATTTCTCTATTGTTCTGCTATTGTGTTACTCGTATGGTTAGGTCGGAAAGTGCCGAGCTTTGCGGATGTATGGTTATCGTTCCGATTAGCATATCCGTGATGTATTGGTCTTTCTCCTCGCAGTAAACGGTTATCGTTGTCTCGCCCGTTCCGCTCGAAGAACCGCCTCTACCGGGCGATATTGTAAGCGATGGCATTGTGATGGTCGGTCTCGGATAGGTGACCTCGAAGGGGGTGTATTCCCAAGACACCTTGAAGGTCTTTGTACCACCTGCCGCATCGAAAACAAGGAATTGTGGCGAGCGAGATATTGACGCATATCCGCCTTGAAACACCTGCTGGCTAAACCAAGAGCCGCCATTTGCGTTCTTTGCGTTCACATACCCCGCACGGGGAGTGCCGCCGCTCGACTGCGCGGAGATAATCAACTTGCTATTCGTGGTATCAATAGTGACCCAAGACAAGCTCGTTGACAACGTTACTGCATCACCCGTGATTTCCGTATCGCCACCATAAGCCTCGGATTCCGTGGTGTAGTATTCACGGTGGTTATCATCATTGTTTGCGGAACTCCACGATGAGTATTTCTTATACACCGGGCGGTCGTGGTACGGGGTGCGAATGTGGCTACCGACAACGGAGTAGGCGGTTTCTCCTCCCGTGAACGGTGCTTCCGTAGATTGAGAGGTATAGTTGCTAATCGTGAATGTCTTGATGCCATAATCGTGGTCAACGTTGTAAGTAGACCCCCAAGAGCCGTTCACAATGTTATCGGTAAGGATATTGATAACGCTAACAAGAACATCGTCAGTTGCGCCAGCCGTTGCAGCGTGAACCTTGACGGAATCCGTTGTCACGTTCTTCTGCATATCACGGTGCGTAACCGTAGTGCCGGAGAGTGAGAAAGCACCGCCGCTCGACATATCCGTAAGCGAAAGCGAAGGGGTGTCATTCACCGTTTCCTCGGAGCCGGAAACAACATCGGTTGCTCCGCCGGATTGCCAATAGCTATATTTCGTATGATATGCGGTATAGGCAACGGTAGCCGTTCCACCACCAGCCCAAATCTGGTTGCTTCCAATGGAAACGCTCAAGTACCAATCCTTCGTCTGGTTCGTAACAATGGAATCCGCCTTCTGCGTAACCGTCTTGCTCTCACTCGTCAAGCCGCCGAATTTCGCCACAACGGAGTGCGATGCTTGGCTGGTGTTGTGAAGGTTATTCACATAGAATTGGTTGGACGAATTTGAATAGTCAGTCGCGTTGTTCACGCGCATCGTAACGCCATTCGCACCCGTAACGGTCTCATTGGTATGCTGCGTCATACCCGTATATGCGGTAGTATCACCGTCATCGTATGCGGAATACTTTGTACCAGCGTCCCTCCAAGAAGCCTTTACGGTTGCCGTGACCGCCGTGTTAGCGCAGGTGCTGGTAATGGAATAGGTGGAGAGGGATTGAATCGAGACCGATTGATATTGGGCGGCTACCGGGGTAGCGACATTCGCGCCCTGCGTTGCCGTGGCCGCAGTAGAGTTGCTTCCGCTCTTTCCGTTGATGGTGGCAGTAACATAGATGTTGTATGCGACCTCGCGGGCAAGACCTTCTGTTGTTCCACGCGATGCGGTTGTAACACCGCCGTTCGTGCTATTGAACGATGCACCCGTACCGCTCCTCGCGGAGCCGGAATACGAGACGGAGAATTGTGCGCTCAACCCGCCACCAGATGCCGTTCCGCTGGTCGCTCCGCCATATAGAGTACCCGTAAGTGTCGCAACGAGGGTGCTTCCTTGAAACACTCTCTGCGATACGTTGACGGTCGGATATTCAGTATTGGCCGCAGGGCCAATGGTGTCGTACCCGATTGTGACGGTCGGATTCTCGTAAGTGTAGGCCACATAGTCTTGGTCAATTTCCACTTGGTAGCCATTCCAATTGCCGCCATTCGGGTCTGTGTAGTTCGCGGTTACGGTATAGGTGCGGGTAGACGAGCCGGAGTTTGCCGGAACGGAAACGGAGTTGCCGGAGTAGCTTGTCGGTGTCGGGCTAACGTTTGTAATGGCAGGAACTGCGGTTGTCGTAGTTCTTCCAGACCAACTGCTATACGAACCAGAATCGTAGTGGTATCTGTACTTGTAGCCAAGCGTCCCGTAAACGGAGAACGAAGATGCCACGCTGGTGAGCGATGCCGGACTTGCCCACAATGCAAAGTCGATATAGTCATACTCCGTACTCCTATCATTCTTCGCTTGATAGACCGTTATGTTTCCCATCGCGCTACCGTGCAGGGTGCAGTAGATAACTGCGCTTCGCTTATTGGTATCGTAGTCCGTTCCACGGCTTGCCATCGTAGCGGTCGCGCCGGAGAACGTAATCCAATTCTCGGACGAGAAGGAGAAGTCGGTCGTTGTGGCAGCGTTGTAAACCATATAGTCGTATGCGTAGCCGCTATCAAAGGTGCATTGCGACTTCTGGTCAACCGATGCAGAAAGCGTTGCGGAGTTCTGCGATGCAGCACCGGGATTAGAGCTTGTCCATTTGCTATTCTGGACGGAGAATTGGAAGTTTTGGTACTGCGCCGTTCCGATGGTAACATTATTCGCGTTCTGCGTCATAACATCGGTTGTTGAACCGCTCACCGCAACACCGTTGTAAGTACCAGAGTAGGATGCGACAACGCGACTACTACGGGCCGGGGCATTGGTCGGCTGGGTTGTACCAGACGATTGGTTAATCCCATTTCTTGCGCGGTTGTTGGCAGTCCAAGTGAATGTCTTTGGCGTTGAGTTATAGGTCAGCGAGAAGTTCTGTGGAGTAGTCCATTGCCCATTGATTTGCTCCTGCAAGGTTGTTGTTACGCTATCCGTAACATCAATGGTAGTTATGACGCTTCCCGTAGTCGCATCGCTGATACGAAGCATATAGACTGCGGTCATATTTCCGCCAGCGGCGGGGATGTGGTCATAAGTGTAGGACTGACCAGCGGGTGCGGTTAGAACGATATAGAGCAGACAAGAGTATGCGGCGGGCCAAATCTGCGAGGTGTAGTCATACACCGCACCGATTTCGTCACCGCCGAAATAAACTTTTGTCATATCGTTAAGCGCACCGTCCATAGCCTATGCCTTCTTCTCGAAGTAAAGTGTGTTCGCATCACGGCTTCCCACGGCAGGTACTTGGCCGTGTTCACAAATCTGTATGTGCTTGCAGTTGCCGGATATAAGGTTCTCGCTCGAACCAGCACCGCCAACCTTTCTCGTGATAACCGCATCACTCGTTGTTCCGAAAAACTCAATGAGAACGTAGTTGTTCGCATCCTTCGCCGCCTTGATGTGAGCGAAGCCGTAAGCAGCCGTAGATACGGAAACCTCCGCATCGCCATCGCCGTTATCGCTACTCGAAGCGTCCATCTTTGCGATAGCTCCGTATGTGTTTGCGCCACTATGAAGCCCGGCAACCTTATTACCCTTCTTGGATTGAATAATCTGTGCGATGTCGGTGTTCGACTTTTCTCCATAAGAAGCTATGCCAACACCGTGGAAGAAGGCCGCGCCATCGGACATCCTAAATCCGTTCTCGCTCCACATAGCGACCATACCGCTACCGCCCTCGCCATCGGAATAGTTGTTGCCGGAAGCCTTGACCGCGCCCGTGATTTCAACATCGCTGGCAATGAGCTTACCCGTTGTCGTAACCTTGAATACCTCAACGTTGCTGGCGTTCTTGATAGAGATAGAGCCACCCGTTATTGTCGCATTTGCGGCCACGAGTGCGCCCGTATTGGAAACGGAGAATACGACCGCATTTCCGTTGGAAATCTGGATTTCACCGCCAGAGATTCGTATGTCCTTACAGAACACCACGCCTTGATATGTAACGCGGAACGGTGCGTTGAGCGGGTTCTGGTCTGCGAGTGTCGTTCCTGCGAAGAAGTTGACCTGCGGCACGGTTGAGCTACCGCTCGCCGTGGTCGAACCACCCTGCATACCAGCCACGATATAGGTCTGCCCGTCATCGTACATATAAGCGGCGTTGCCGGAGAACACATCAATAAAGGCGTTGGACGCGAGGAGAACCTTCGTTGCGATGAAGTTGAAGTTTGTGGCTTCCTCCCAATAGGTATTCCACCCGGTAGTATAATCCGGCGTGAAATCCTGCGCCTTGTATGAGCCGTTAACGCCCAGCTTGCAGTAGTAGTATTTGCGAGTTCCGTTCACCACGCGGTACACCACATCGTAGTAGATTACCGAGGTGAGGGTTTCATCCATACCTTGATAGCCAGCCGTAGTACCATCTGGGCGACCACCAGAGAGGCCGCTTGACGAGAACTCGTTGATACCTCGCATAATCTTTCCGCGCAACCCATTGTCGCCCGTAAGACGGGTAATCGGCGACCAAGAACCACCAGCGGTGTTCAATCCGCCCGTAAGGGTCGCCGTTGCTTCATTTGCTTGCACGAAGGCCATAGTGACATAGCACGGGTCATCGCCAGAAGGGATTTCCGTATGCCAATTGGTCTCAATCGTTGAGAGCGGATTCTGGAATTGCGTATCATTCGCCGCGTAAATCTTTCCGTTTGCAAAGCGATACTTATAGTTGCTCTGCGGAACGGAGAGGCCCGTTGTGCCGTTGCTTCTGCGGCAGTAGAGGTAGACCGTGCTGGCGGAGTAGCCGTTGTCGCCATCTGCCCCTTTCGCACCGTCAATGACAACCGGGATGGTCTCTCGGTCAATAAGAGAGGTTTCCGCGTTATCGGTGAACCAATAGTAGATAATCTTCCCTGCGGCGATAAGGGAGGCCCAATCGGTGTCGCTGCTCGAAATTGCGGAATACGCCTTCTTTGTGCTTCCGCCATCCACACTCATCTTCAACACGCCAACGGAGGACGAAGCGAGGCTACCGCTACCCTTGCGGGCCATCCTCGAACAAGAAATGCTCGTAGGGGAATATGTGATGGAGTTATCGGCGGCTCTCGAACCCTTAATGGTGTCCGCGCTCGGTTGAAGCACATACACCACACCGTCCTCTCCATCTTTGATGGCAAGCAGGGTGAATACCACCGTCCGGGAACCGAGCGAGCAGGTTACGAGCAAGGAAATCTCAATCTTGTCGTAAGTATTGAAGTCCGTTCCGTTGTCTACGAGAATCTGCACATCACCTGCGGCATATCCGTTTGGGAAGGAAACGTGGATATTGCTCGAAAGGTGGTTAACGGTCGGGACGATGCCCGTAATCGTCTGCGCGTTTTCGCCGTACCACATAGACACCTTCGTTGCGAGCGTGACACCACCAGATACCTGCAAGATGCCATCCGGCCCAACGGACAATCCGTCCATTTCGTTGTTGATGTCTGCGAACAACGGGCTATCTCCTTTCTCACCCTTGACCTTGAACACTTCCCACGCGCCCCATACTCCGGCGGTCTTTTTACGCATTGCCATCCAAATGTCGCTGGAAGTGGCGGTGTTGTGCCAATTCGCGCCCGTGGCGGGATTTGACGGAGTGCCGGGGTCAGTTGCGAGGGCGGAATACTCAAAATCAAGGTCTGCGGTGTCGAAAGCCGGGGAGGGTGTACTCCAATGCTCGTCCTGCGGATAGTAGCCATTTGCGGAGAACACGCGCATCGCCATCCAGAGAGTAGCATCGCCAGACGGTACGCCATCGCCCCAAGTGTAGGAATTTCCGGCGGAATCGGTATATGTATCTTGAGGAACGGGATTATCGAAGTCACCGTCATCATCGGCGATGGCCTCCGGCGTTCCATTGGTTCGCGTGAAAACGACCGAGGTGAAGGAGGTGTTGCCTTGCAGGGCGAGAGACCACGAATAGTACAGATTTACGACCTTCTCCGTGATTCCGGCGGCGGCATCCGCATCCCGTATGATGATTGGAATCTCAATCACGCCAGCGGGGATGTTCATCTTGTCGGTGGCCTCAATCGTGAGATAGGTGGATGTGGTATTGTTGTCAACCACCTTCACAATGAGCATAGTGTCGCCCGTGTAGGTGTCAACGAGGTTCGCCCCATTGCCGGACGCAACGGTCAAATACCTTCCCTGCGAATCGGTCAAATCCTCACCATTGGAAGTCTTGAGGCGACCACCCGTGTATGCCGCAGTCAATGGCGTTCTCGCGGAATCCAAGAATCGGATTGCGGTCATCTTGACTTTCGTGGCAAACCGCTCCACGCCTTTGTATCCGAGAACATCCGTCCTATCGGTGGCTTCCTCTGCGTACTGAACGCCAGCAGCGAATATATGGGCCGGGTTGCTCAAGGAAACGGAAATCGCATTTGCGAGAACCTTCATAATCTGGACGCTTGCGGAGAGGTCTGGATTATCGTTCACTACGCATCGGAAATCCTCTACAATCTCGCCGTTTCGGAAGTATTGCGGGGAATCGGGGTCAACTTTGTACGACTGCCCCGTTGCCCCCGCGATGGCAACCCAAGTGATAGCACCCAGATAGTACCATTGGTAGGAAGGATTGTCAATTCCCGTTGTCTGGCAGGTGAGAACCACCTCGTTTACGGGTTCATCATCAAAGGAGTTCTCGTAACCGATGATGGGGTGAGAGGCAACAACAGAGACCGATATTTCCTCCGGCTCCGTAGTCGATGGTGTCAGTTCCTCAACCTCATTACGAAGGTCGCGGAGTTCAATGTCGGTTATGTTGCGGGTATTATGCCCCGTCTGGCGCGAAATACTTGACAAGAAGCTCTCGCGCTTCTCATCTTGCAGCGTGACTTTGTAGGTTGGGATAGCTTCTTCACCCTCGTTTATCTCAACCGTGTCAATGAGAATCCAAGCGCGGTGGAAGTCTACGCCACGGATATTCACGACATCCTCAATGACATCATCATCTTGGACGGGCATATACATACCCTCCATAATCTTTTCGGGCGATTGCGCCAAAACCTTCGCATCAATTTCCGGCTCATAGACAATCTTTGGCGTTGATAGCGCGTCAAGGACTTCCTGCGCCCTTGCGAGAAGCCTCTGGGATGCGGAAGTGATATAGACCTCCGGCATCGTAAGGTCTGTAAGCGCGAATCGGTCTCCCTCCTCAATTCGGTAGATGGAG
>Ga0265298_10007269_pt1 | contig 13478 bp, 5 predicted proteins | sample AusTroGonzalo_MG_3_FD_193486 | JGI IMG/M metagenome (GOLD analysis project Ga0265298, IMG submission 193486) | Bovine rumen microbial communities from tropical cattle in Woodstock, Queensland, Australia - Gonzalo_01 | ecosystem: Host-associated > Mammals > Digestive system > Stomach > Rumen ...
CTGGATACCATCTTTACAAGCATCCCATTGAGACATCGGGTTATTGTTTTTTTCAGCAGCCCATGTACCAGTGGTCATATTCCAATAAGCAGAACCTGTCTGATTCGTAACGGCATCGTCAGTAGCAATATCGGTCGTCGTAGTCGTGATATAAGGAAGACGGTCGTAAGCATACATCAACAATCCGTGTGCATACTTAGACTCCTCATACATCGCGTCCTCCTGTCGGTTGTTCTCATCTGCCGGCTCAAACATATCCTGACAAGAGCAGAAAGCGAGGAGACCGATGAAATACAATATAATGTTTTTTGTCTTCATTTTATTAAAACTTTTCATTTTTCACTTATTACTTCTCATCAGAACGTTGCTCTAACACCAATATTATAAAAACGAGTCTGTCGGGAATAACCAACACTTGTCTCCATCATCTTGCGATGCTTTGAGAACGTAAGAAGGTCGTTTCCATTGATATATACAGAGAGAGCCTTAACTACCTTTCCCTCAAACATCTCCTTCGGGAAGTCGTAAGTCAACTGTACCTTGCGGAGGTTGAATCGATCGGTACTATACATCCAGAATGTAGATGCTGCGGAATTGTTTGCAGAACTCAGTGTTGTCAGACGAGGATGACTAGCATCGAGATTTGTCAAGTATGGATTACCATCCGCATCATATTCTGTAATAGGTCGGTCTAACACATTTACAGAATACTTTGCATCACCACTCATATAATAGTAACTGCCATTTGCCATACCCTTAGCACCGAACTGTCCATTGCCCAAAACGAAGAGTGTCCAGTTCTTATACTTCAAAGTGAGGTTCAAGCCAATGGTCCAAGGAGCGCCATAGGTTCCACTCTTGCCAAGATCTACCTGATCCTTAGAATTGACAGTACCATCACCATTCACGTCCTCGTATTTCAAGTCACCAGGCTGTACAGTACCACCGACGGCAGCTTTGGGTAGACCTTCCTTCAAAGTGTATTTAGTTTTGCCCTCATTTGTTGTAGAAATATCGAAGTCATCATAAGTATAGAAGCCCAGACACTTATAGCCACGAATGGCATCAAGGGCATGACCTTCCACATGCTGATAATCATAATCTACGATTTCATCGTACTTTGTCCATTTCGTAGTAAGATAGGTACCTACAAGTCCCAATTCAGCATGTACCTTACCGAACTGCTTCTGAGCCTTGATGCTGAAGTCAAGACCCTTACGGTTTGACTCATCATTGTTGAGGGCTGGTTTGAAGGTAGCGGTACCGAGACCACTCGACAGGTGAGATGGGAATATGGTCGGGTTCTTGATGATATAACCTGTCATATTTGTATTAAAGAAAGTCAACTCTGTGCTAATCAGCTTGTTAAAGAACGAACCACGCAGTGTCAGAGAGAACTCCTTGCGATGAATAAAGTCGAGATCGGGGTTGCTACCAATAGTAGAATAAGTACGATCGGTGCTTGCTCCTTCATTCCAGGTATATGAACCACCTGCAGTAGCCCATAAGGCATCGTAGAGATAGAAGTACTTGCTATCCATATAAACATCAGCATCTTCATTAAGATTACTATAAGAAGCACTGATTGTCAGGTCATCAATACCTGTATTCTTCATAAATCCCTCCTTGGCGATGTTCCAGCCGAGGGTGAAAGAATGAGAGAGGGCTTCACGATGACCTGGAGCCAGACGTGCTGAGTGTACACCAGCCAAGCCGACTTCTGCAAAGTAGCGACCCATATAGTCATAACCAGCCTGCAAACCTAAGTTGGCATTGGTATAACGATGATATTCGCCACTGGCTGTGGTAGTATACATATTACCCAGAAGCATACCAGTAACATGGTGTTTGCCCGCAAACGTTCTATCGTAATCGAAATGACCATTCCAACTGATGGTCTGACGATACTTTGTATCTGACATAGACATGTGACCAGTTATAATCTCATCACCACGCTGATCAATAGCAACAATAGCATCTCCAGAATTATAATTACTCCACTTAGGAATAAATACAGCATACTTGTTATCGTAAGAGAGGCTATAGCTTGCAGCATAGTCAATCGAGAAGAGAGTCTTGAAAGACAAACCTTTCAGAAGATGATTCATATCATAGATAATACCGGCATCAAACTGGAACTGACGGCTAACAGCGGTCGTTTTACCGCCAAAATAGCAGTCTGCGATAGCATTTGATGTAGTAATATTTGAACCACCAGGGAAATACTCACCATCAAGCAGGTTGAGTGACTTACCAAGCGTTGCAAGCGCCTTGCTGGCATTCGGGTCAACCATGCTAATAGGAATCAGGGGTGCAGCATTCTCGGGGAAATTTGGACGCATCGTAGAAGCTGCACTCCAGAAATCACCCTTGTTCTTATTTTCATTATAGAACGTTGCGCTCACGTTAGCCCAGCCTTTGATGAACTTATTAACCACGAGGTCTACATTACCACGTACACTGAAACGGTCGGTGTAGTTATCCTTTGCATTGCCAAAGTTAAGAAGATCCTCAGCACGATAATAGTTGATGTTCGTATAGAAGTGAGCTCGTGCACCACCACCTTCAATCTCCACTGTTCCCTCAGAACGATTATAAGCCTTGCGGATATATTCGTCAGAATAGTAGTTCACATTTGGATAACGATATGGATTCAAGCCTGAAGCATGGTTATAAATATCCTGCTGAGAGTACTTAGCACCACCCGTTAACTGGTCATTAAGACATGCTTCGTTATAAAGTGTCATATACTCCGCAGAACCCAGATACTCAGGAAATTCTTTAGCGAAATGCCATCCTGTATTAGCATTTGCCTTAATCTGAAGGCCATCTACCTTACCACGTTTGGTGGTAATCAGAATAGCGCCCTTAGCGCCCTTAGCGCCATAGAGAACGACAGCCTGTGCACCTTTCAGGAAAGTAATCTGCTCAATCTCAGAAGGCAGTACATTGTTAGAAGGACGCTTCACACCATCGATAATTACGAGAGGCATATTGCTATTATCGTTATTATCGAGGCGATCATTGTCCATACCCCAAAGGTTGTTGCCATTCCAACCACCGACGAGTCCATACAGGTCTTCCAGACTACTCATCGTATAATCCTTCTTAGCCAGCTCTTCCATGTCAACATAGGAAACACCTCCGAGAAGATGGTCGGCATCCTTGTCGCGGAAAGCAACATGGACCTTCTTTTTTACCACTGCTGAATCTGCGTCACCAGCAGTCTGAGCATTGACTGTCACGGGCGATGCTGCCAGCATGGCAAAGAGAAATATGTTTGTTTTTATCTTTTTCATAAAATTGTCAATTATCAATTTTCAATTCTCAATTTCAATTCTCAATTGATTTACCATCCTGGGTTCTGTGGGAATCCTTTATATAGGTAGGTATCCTGATCTGGAAGCGGGAACCAATAGTGCTTGGATTTAAAATCACGCACAATCAAAGTCTCCCTATGGAAGTTATCAATCCTTGCATCTCTTGGATCATGATTCTTATACCAAGAATCTTTCTCCATACGGTTAAACTCATGAGAATATTTCGTCGTATAAGGAGCCTCTGTCAGGAGCAACCAACGTTGTAGGTCGCACCAACGGAAACCTTCAAATGAAAGTTCTACCGCACGCTCATTACGAATATAATCCATGAAATTATCACCAGTATTGTTGGTGTTTATGTTAATAAACTCGTCGGGGACATGCTCCATATTTACACGGTCGTGAAGCTTGTTGATAGCATCAACAGCAGACAGTGAAGGACAATACTCAGGTCTTGATTTTACTTCACTTACACTATTGTCACAAAGGGCAACAGCAGTCTGAGCCTCAGCATACATTAGATAGATGTCTGCCAAACGCATATATGGGAGATAGCAATGGAAAGCATGACCGTTTTCCCAACCATAACACCATCTGTCTGCCTCATTACACTGATGAGGAACGAGCTTCTGGATGAAATAACCTGTGCTGCTGGCATTATCGATAGCACGCATAGCACCACCAGTATAGAGAGAGCAATACTCTAAATCCTTCTGATTAGCCTGCAGAGCTTCGGTATTGATGATATAATCAAAACCATCAAACACAATATCGTGGTAGAAACGTGGGTCACGACCCAGGTAAGGATGTTCAGGATCCCAGCCTGAATTTGGATTCAAAACCAGTTTACCATTCTGTACCAGATAGATGGGCTCACCGTTTGCCATACCATACTGGTCAATCAAGTTAGCCGTAGGATGATGAATGATATTATCATGAGGTACGAGACCAGCGACTTTAGGACCAAAAATCTTAGAACAGTTCCAGTTACAATCGTCAGTCTGTGAGACACCACGGAAAATGGCCTCGGTAGAACCCGGCTGTAGCCAGCCCTGACCTTCTGTATAGAAGATATCTGAATAGCACGACGTAGCATCTTCAGAACGCACATGATCATAAACATTAGAATAGTTAAACTCAGCAAGTTTGTATTTTACAGTCTTTCTGAGCACCATCTCAAGCGCCGTTCCAAGCGTCTGCGCAGCTTTCAAACAGTACTTTCTATCATAATCATAAGTCTTACCGTTAGAGCTAGCGCCCATCAGCTGAGCAACACCGCCATCCTTAGTCTTCTCAAATTCCTTCATCAGAGGAGAGCCTGCCCACAAATAGCACTTACCAAGGTAGCAGAGTGCCATAAATTTGTTGACACGCAAATCGTTCTTACCCTGAGTGTATTGTTCACCAGTAGGAGTATCATCCCAATCTAAAGGAAGAAGCTCGTATGCCTTCTCGAAATCCTCAGCACAACGGTCAGCACATTCCTGGAAAGATAAACGGGGAAGTTCGGGAATGTTACCATCTTCATAAGCCTGGTCTACGTATGGTAGTCCACCAAAGTAGCACATCAACTCGAAGTGCCACCATGCACGGAAGAAATACATCTGTCCGAGCAACAGGTCACGCTCTTCATCTGTTCCTACCATAGACTTAATGTTCGCCATGCCCTGATTACACTTACGGATGCTATACCAGGCGCCCTTCCACAGTGAATATTTTTTATCCCATCCACCGCCTTTTCCGGCACCATTTAGCCAGCATGAACCATTGGTCCACCAGTTACGATAGTTACCCAAATCCACCTGATGATCCATGTGTGTATAGCCTTCTGGATTGTGAACAGCGTCATCACCCCAGTTCCAAGAAGTACAGTAGTTGACCATCTCCTTGTTAGGAATCAGGTCATATATTTCCTCAATATATCCCTGGAAATTGCGGAAATTCTTGAAAGCCTCATCCTCTGCTACAATAGCTTCCTTCTCTTTTTCAAGCCAATCGGTACAAGAAGTGAAGGATACACTACCTGCCATCAGGAGCAGCGTTCCGCAAAAAAGAGATTTGATGTTATTATAATATTTCATAATATATCTTCTATTATAAGTTAAGCTTGAATCCTAAGTTAAAACGTCTAACAGTTGGGTAAGCACCACCGCCACCACTGAAGCCACCGTTGCTCTCACGGTCATCAGGCATCTTAGTAATCAAGAAGAGGTTGTTACCATTGAGGTAAATCTTCAAGCTTGAGAAACCAAGTTTCTTAATCCAACCCTTGGTCCAAGTATAAGCGACCTCTACATTCTTCAGACGGAAGTAAGAACCGTCATAAAGATACTGAGTACCGTCATTGTAGGAAACCTGTGTATTGAAACGTGGAACGACAACATCACCATCATTATCTATAGGATTCCACCATGTACCATTATCATACACTGTCAACAGCTTATTATTAAAAGAGGTAAGACCTACGTCACGGGTTACACCGGTTACACCATAGAGCTGAGCAAAGCATGAGAAGCCTTTCCACTCCCAACCGATAGTAGCATTGTAGGTATGTTCCGGATTCATCGTATAGCCATAAGGAGCCTGGTCATTGGTTTCATCGACAATACCATCACCGTTGAAGTCAACGATGTAGTGGTCGCCAATGAGCACCTGACTATCGTCCTTCTCGCGTGCAGGCGTACTATATAATTCATCATAGGTAGTAATATAACCATTATCAATGAATGTCACATACTGTCCCTGAGAATAGCCTTCGCTCTTACGATAAGCAGGAATCAATGCGGGGTCATCCTTCAAGATAATCTTGTTATGTGCATAGGTATAGTTGGCATTAACCCAGAAGCGCATACCATTCTTCAACACCTTATTGAAACGAAGCTCCAACTCAAAACCTTGGTTCTTCATTTTACCCTTGTTGATATCAGGAGTTACCCAAGCACCAAAATAAGAGGGCACCGAGCGGTTAGCACCAGAAATGAAGATATCGTAGCGGTCATCGCGGAAATAGTCGAAGCTACCTGCGAGCATACCACCAAGGAAGGCGAAGTCAACACCAACATCCTTCTTCAATACGGTTGCCCAACGGAGGTCAGGACTAGCAATCGTAGAATGTCTATAACCTGTAAAAGGACTATTCTCACCATTACCTGTACCCATCTTAATAGGATTGACAACCTCCCAGCTATTCATGTAAGCCCAACGTGCACCGGCATTGTCATCACCAATTTCACCGATAGATCCACGAATCTTGAGCATGTCAATAATTCTCTTCTCCTTCAGTTTCTTCATGAAGGGCTCTTCCGAAATCATCCAACCGGCAGCTCCTGAGCAGAAGAATGCAAAACGATTGTCGGGAGAGAACTTCTGTGAACCATTGTATGCACCGTTGAACTCAGCGAAGTACTTGCTCTTATAATCATAAGTAGTACGGAACACCCAGTCCTCACGACGATTTTCAAGGTCAGCATTACCTGCATTGATACGGCGTTTCCAGTTACCCATAACAGACACGTTATGATCACCGAGCTGACGAGACCAGAAAAGCTGAAGTGACATTTCCGTTGCACGGCTTGTATAGCTTACGCTACCTGCAGAGGTAGTCCAGTCGCGGCTTTCATAGAAGTCAAATCCAGTTACATCGTCAATAGATTTCTCGTAGTTCAGGAAGCCCTCTTCAGGAAGCATATATGCATTTCTTACCTGATGTTGGTCGGAAATACCACGGCTGCCCTCATTAAACTGGTTGTCCCAAGAAATGGTACCACGAGCAATAAGTCCCTTAGTAATGAAATCGAGGTTCTGCTCAAGGGCGAAGTCAGTAAAGATACGTGTTGTAGTCTTCAACTCGTAACCTGATGTTGCCACATTCTTAGGAGAGTTAGCAATATTAGATACCAAAGGATAATAACCCCATGCACCACTTGAGTACTGAACAGGGAAGAGGTTTGGAGCCATACCATAGGCACCTGCCCAGTTCTGCTGCTGGAAGAATGCGCCATCATTACCATAATAATAACGTGGAGTCTTCTGCTGAGCATTTGAACCTGCCAAGTTCACCTTGAACTGAGTAGTCTTTGTAATCTGGAAGTCCAAGTTCGAACGTACATTCAAACGATTGTATGAATAACCTCCTTCATAACCCTGGTTGTTATCCCAAATACGAGTCATATCGCCCTCATTCTGGAAGTCAAAAGCAACGAAATACTTCACAAACTTGGTACCACCAGATATATTAAGGTTTGTATTATATGAAAGAGCGGTTCTCTTAAACATTTCATCCTGCCAGTCGATGTTAGGATAGCGTTCTGCCTGACTATAGTCACCAAGGTACTTACCATTCACATCATAATGAGGCTTAACTGTGTAATCCTGATTACGGAAATTATTGATAAAAGTCTGGGGACGATAGTATGCCCAAGAAGCATCACCACCAAGAGCGATCTCATGTTCGAGAGCCTCGTTTCGCATCATGTAGCCATCGTAAGAGTCGTACTTACGAGGAAGTTTAGACACAGCCTTGAGAGTAGCGTTAAAGCCAACATCGATACGAGCTTTACCTTCCTGACCACGCTTGGTAGTAATAAGGATTACACCATTAGCACCTTCCACACCGTAAACGGCAGTAGCAGAAGCGTCCTTCAACACAGAGATGGTTGCCACTGAGGTAATGTCCACAGACTTAATCTCACGCTTCACACCATCCACGAGGATCAGTGGCTGAGCATCCTGGTTCCAAGCAGCAGCACCACGAATGTAAATGGCGGGATCTTCCTCACCAGGCTGACCAGTAGAAGCAATGGTCGCAACACCAGGAAGGTTACCAGTGAGGGCAGCACCCACACTACCGATACCTGCGGCACGTTCCAGCACTTCACCCGTGGTCTGTGTGATAGCACCTACCACTGAGGCCTTCTTCTGCTGACCGTAACCTACGACAACGACTTCCTCCAGCTGCGTGTCATCCTGCAAAGTTACCTTAAATTTGCGTTGTTTTCCAATTTTGATTTCCTTCGTGGTCATACCCACATAAGAAATCACCAGTACGGACGACTCAGAGGGGACCTTCAAATGGAAGTTACCATCGAAATCAGTCACCGTACCGAGAGACGGTTTTCCTTTAACTATTACCGAGGCTCCAATCAAGGGATCCGCGGCTCCGTCTGTGACTGTACCACTTACTGCGATGTCTTGGGCCTGCACCGTTGTGCAAAACGCCATTGACACAAGAATCATGGAAACAGTTTTTCTGATCAATTGTTTTAGATTCTTCATTTTGTCAGATTTTGATTCATAGTTGTACGTTGTTAATATTTTTGTTGTTGTTCTCGTTTCGTTAGTTTTTTGTTATGCTTGTTTCCGCGCATACGTTAGTCAGTTCAGGGTGCAAAGGTAATATATATATTTCTATCTGCGCCACATTTTTGTAACACGGAGTTTGCAAAATGTAACACTCTTAAAAGATATTAAAGAAAATGTAGAACCATTTACTACCATTCATATTGTTATTCATATTTTGACTGTTTAAAAAGAATTATTCACCTTTTGAAAGCAAGAGGATGACATCACGTCATCCTCTAACCATTAATACATACCAAAACTACTAAATTAAGTAACTTATAAAAAAGCTATTTATGCAATACTTTGTGATTTTGGTCGCAAAATTAGTGTATTTTGTGCACACATACAAATATTTCTATCTCGCAAACTTTATTTTTTGTAACATTTATTTGGTTGTTTTACGGAAAAGTAATATCTTTGCACGGTTTTTGTAACTTAAAACAAACTATGAAGGATAAAATTCTATTGGCGCTTCTGTGCCTTATGAGCCATGTAAATGCTCATGCGCAGATGGGAAAGCTCTTCGATGCAGACAAGCAGATGTCAAGTAGCTATACCACGCAAATCTATCTCGATAAAGATGGTTTCATCTGGGTAGCCACCCGCAACGGACTGAACCGCTACGACGGTTACCAGTTCCGCATTTATAAGAAAGAAGGCCGACAAGACATTGGCATGGCCAGTAACTATGTCAACTGTATGACGCAAGACCAGAACGGTCGCTTCTATATAGGAATGTATGGTGCACTTCAGATTTTCGACGGTCAGCGTTTCCGTACCGTTACCACCTACGCTCTGAACAAGAAGGCTGTTCCTTGTTACATCACCTGTTTATTGGAAAGACAAAACGGCGAGATGCTCATCGGCACCTCCGGCCATGGACTGCTCAAGATGAAAGGGCACCGAGAGGCGCACCAGGTTGGCGATGCGTTGGCTCATTTGAATACGATTCATAAAATGATAGAAGACCGCCGCCAGAACATTTGGCTGGCAACAGACAAAGACGGTCTGCTTTGCTGGGACGGCAAAACCATTAAGCGCTATTTCCAAGAGGAAGGATTGCGCAACAACGTGCTGGATGTCTGTGAGGGTGACAATGGCAGAATATATGTGGCCACTGCCAACCACGGACTATATAGATTAGAAGGTAACGCGCCTGTACATATAGAAGAAACGGGCAACAGACATATCTCCGTGCTTTACTTCAATCGCCGCGGACATCTAATGTTAGGATACGACGGCATGGGACTGGGTATCTATAACCCACAGAACGGGCGATTGGTGGACAATCCCTACTACAGTCGTGAGGTTGACCTGAGCACATCGAAAGTATACTCTATCTGCGAAGACCAGAACAGTAATGTATGGCTGGGTCTGCTGCAAAAAGGTATCTTCATGCAGCCAGGCCACACGATGGGATTCGGCTATATGGGTCCGAAACTGGGCATGCGCAACGTACTGGGAACAGCCTGTATCACCAGTGTGACTGGCGACTCACAAGGCTGGCGCTGGACGGGTACAGACCGTGACGGTCTCTACCTGCAGGATGAGAAATACCAGGTTGTAAAACACTTCAAAGAGAACTTCCCTGCTACCATTCTCGGATCTTGTGAAGATCTGAGAGGTAACATCTGGATAGGCAGCTTTAAGAATGGCTGTGGATGGATTGACCGCAAGACACTCACCTACCACCCCTTCCAACTGCCGCAAGGTCCTGATGTTAGCATCTTCGACGTTATCTGCGACCAGAAAGGCCACATCTGGATGGCTTCTATGGGTTATGGCGTACTGCGTATAGACCCAGGAAGCGGTAGCGTAAAAGCCTACGTACAGCATGAGAAGGCTCCTGACGACCGCAAACGAAACAGCATCGTCAACGACTATGTATCACAGCTCGCCCTCTCTCCTGACGGCAAGCGCATCTACGTAGCCACTACCATGGGTGTCTGCGCGATGGATATCGAGACAGAAAACTGGCTCAGCACCTTTGGTGAGAACTGTCTGATATATGGTACAGCCACACGTGTTGTCCGTGAATTTGACGGCACACTCTATATCGGCACCAACGACGGCCTGATATGCTACAACTTAGAACAGCGCAAGATGAAGCGACTGGGCATAGAGAACGGACTGGCAGACAACGGTATCGCCTCTATAGAACAGGATAAGGCCGGAAACCTCTGGATAGGAACAGACCACGGACTATGTCGCCTGAATCCACAGACTGAAAAGACCAGCAACTTCTTCGTTGACAACGGTCTGCAGTCTAACGAGTTCAGCGACGATGCCTCATGGGCTTCACCACGTGGCTATCTAGTATTCGGTGGACTGGGTGGCGTAACCTGGTTCAACCCCGCTGAGGTTCGTGAACACCGCTGGAAGGGTGATGTAAAGCTGACGGGCTTCACTGTCAATGGTGAACCTATCGGTCGTGGCTCTATGTCGGGCGTATGGCAGGTAACAGACACCACCGTCATCGCCTCCAACCGCTTCGTACTCAGCAGCAGCGACAACACCTTTGCCGTACAGCTCTCAACGCTTACCTACGACAACCCAGAACATATCGTCTATAGCTACCGCATTAACCACGAAGACTGGGTGCGTATGCCGCCAGGCGTCAACGAAATCAGTTTCAGCCACATGCAGCCTGGCAGCTACAGATTCGCTGTCGTAGCAGAGCAGAATGGTATTCAGACACAAGAGCGCTGCTTTGAGGTGATTATCCACGCACCCTGGTATCGCACCACCCTTGCGTACCTTATATATATAATAATACTCATCGTGCTCTTCATGCAATACCGTCAGCGACGCCACCGCAAGGAGCAGGACAACCTGCGCCTGCAGCAGCATATCCACGCTGAGGAGATGGCCGACGCCAAGTTGCGCTTCTTCATGAACATCAGTCACGAGATTCGCACACCTATGACGCTCATCGTAGCGCCCCTGCAGTCGCTCATCAAGGAGGATGCCGACCCACACCGTCGTGGCATCTATGAGACGATTCGTCGTAATGCCGAGCGCATCTTAGGCCTTATCAACCAGATGATGGACCTCCGCAAGATTGACAAGGGACAGATGCAGATGCACATGCGCGAAACCAATCTGGTAAGCTTCATCAACGACATCTATACGCTGTTTGAGCAACAGGCAAAGAACAAGAACATCCTGTTCCACTTCGACTGCGACAAGGAGCGCATCATGGCATGGGTTGACCGCGGCAACTTCGACAAGATTATCGTCAACATCCTGTCGAATGCCTTCAAGTTCACGCCAACAGGCGGCGAGATACGTATCAGCCTGGCAGTCAACGAGAAAGAAGCCACCATCAGTATCTACGATAGTGGCGAGAAGATACCTGAAGACAAGCTGGATCGCATCTTTGAGCGCTTCTATCAGTCGCCATCATCTGCCAACGACCGCAATGTAGGAACAGGCATCGGACTCGACCTGACACGCTCGCTGGTAGAGTTGCACCACGGCACCATCGAGGCCCACAACAACAGCAACGGCCCTGGCTGCGAGTTCACAGTAACCATCCCTGTAGGCAACGATCATCTGTCGCCAGAGGAGATTATGCCTGCCGAAGTAGAGGAAGAAGAGCCCGTGGAGACTATCATTGCAGCTGAAGAGCCGACTGAAGAAGAGGAAACCATCGTCAGCAACGACCTGCCGAAGGTAGGCAAACGACAGAAAGTTATTGTCGTTGAGGACGATAGCGAGATTCGCGACTATCTGGCAGCCAACCTGTCGGAGAACTACGACATCACGGAGTGCGTCAATGGTAAGGAGGGTCTTGCTGCCGTTCTGAAGGTCATGCCCGACCTGGTGATCTCCGACGTGATGATGCCAGAAATGGACGGTACCACGCTCTGTTCGAAGATTAAGACCAACAACGCCACCAGCCACATCCCCGTTATCCTGCTGACTGCCAAGAGTCGCGAGGAAGACCAGCTGGAAGGCTTGGAGACGGGTGCCGACGCCTATATCGTGAAGCCCTTCAATATGGACATTCTGCGCCGTACCATCGTCAACCTGATACACTCTCACCACACGCTACAGCTGAAATTCGGTCGCAACGACCAGCTGGAAGAGCTGGTGGACGATATCAAGATGAAATCGCCCGACGAGAAGCTGCTGGAGCGCGTCATGACGGCCATCAATCACAATCTGAGCAACGCAGAGCTCAGCGTCGACAAGATAGCCGAAGAGGTAGGTATCAGCCGTGTTCACCTGCATCGTAAGATGAAGGAGCTGACGGGCCAGACACCTCACGAATTCATTCGCAACATTCGTATGAAGAAGGCCGCCAGCCTGCTCACTTCAGCCGACATGAACGTCTCGGAAGTGATGTACGCCTGCGGATTCAGCAATGCAGCATCCTTCTCTACCGTCTTCAAGAAGATGTACGGCATGTCGCCACGCGAATACATGAACGAACATCAGGAGATGAGTGAAGAGTGAGGACGCTATGCTAGTTAATAGTGAATAACTAATAACAAAACGGGTTCACGTTCACGCCTAACACTCTGTAACAATGAGCGTTAGGCGTGAACCCATTTTTTAGAGTGCCACCAAGCGGTAGGCATTACCACGACGTGTATGACGAGGAGTAAGCCCCATATTGACGAGTCGTTGACCGAGGGTGCTGGATGACAGGTGACGTACCACATGATGGTCCATAGAATCCAATTTGTTGAGCACTTCTTCAGCAGTCACCAATTCGCCCTCTTTGTTGTTACGCGCTACACGAAAAAAGGTAGAGAAGAGCGTTTCCAACTCATCCTTTACCATATAACGCTGATTGCGACGCTGCATCTC
>Ga0265298_10007270_pt1 | contig 13477 bp, 9 predicted proteins | sample AusTroGonzalo_MG_3_FD_193486 | JGI IMG/M metagenome (GOLD analysis project Ga0265298, IMG submission 193486) | Bovine rumen microbial communities from tropical cattle in Woodstock, Queensland, Australia - Gonzalo_01 | ecosystem: Host-associated > Mammals > Digestive system > Stomach > Rumen ...
TTCCCCGCCTGCGCCTTTGTCGATCCGCAGAGATATTATACACCAGTATATACGCAGCGCGGGAGAGGGATGGAAGAGGAATATTTCTTTAATCAGTCAACTTTGCCCTTCCGGGCAGGAAAACGGACGCCTTTGCCAGGCGGGACAGCCTTTTCTGGGCAGGTACAGGCTCAGTGCGCCTCCCGGAAGCAGTGCGGCGATTACCATACACAGTATCGCCTGAACGGTCATGAACAGGTTTTTTCGTGTCATGTTCTGCTACCTTTTCCATTGATTTATGCGCTGAAGTCGCAAACATCATAGCAGAGAAAACCGACGGTTGTCCATAAGCAGGCCGCGGTTTCAGGGGAAAACATACATACTTTGGGACGGATTGAAAAAAACATGCATCGGTCCGGCAGAGGTGGCGCGATTACAATTATACTTTTCAGTATCTCTGTTAACAACGAGTATGGAGTGGTTATTTAAAGACAATGGGTATATATTATGTCATCGTGTTGATTTGAGCGATCAGATTTCAGTGATGTGTAGCCAATCATGAAATCCATCACTGGGGAGAGCCCCTTCGACACAGACCTGCTGAAGGAAATGATGGAAAAGAACAAGCAGGCGCAGGCAGCGACCAAGCAGGAAATCCCTGACTGCCAGAATGAATCGGAGGACGAGGAAACCCGGATCGCAGCCAGCGCCACCAACAACAAGGACATCCAGGACTGGGCAGTGCACGAAGAAGCCCCGCTGGACATCAAGAAGATGATCCTGGCCTGAATGATCGAGAAGATCACAGTGGACAGGGACTACAACATCGAACTTCATACATAGCCCAGATGATTTATATTAATTTGGGATGACGATGTTTTTAGCTTTATAGTTAACGGAGCAACAGGATCGGGCTTTGGTGTTTCAGACAGAAATAAACAAACAGCTTGCCACTGTACCTGAAAAAAAGATATAATAACTCGACACATCCGGATCATAACCGGGCGACACCAAGAAAAGCCAGTTTGTATCATTGTCCTGATTCTTTGCCTTACAGCCATCCTGTCCGTCGTTCCATCCTGCGGGAGTAAGGGCGTAAAAGCATCGGACCAGTCCAAATTGCCTCTGACCGGCACATGAATTGCCCGGAAAAAGGGTGATTCCGATTATGCCATCAATGCAGACGAAACTGGTTATCTGCAACGGGGTGAGATTATTGAGAAAACGATCTTGGCCGACAAGGGAGACGGCATCTTTGAAATGATCATCGACCATGTTAAGGCACCGATTAAGTCGTGATAAGAAAGGGAATAACAATGAAGTTTTTGAAGAGTCTTCCGCATTCGGTCCCGAGAACGATCGTCATATTATCAATCATAATATGTTTTTGCCTTGTATCTCCTGTCGGACGGACTTCGGCAGTGGTTCTGGGCGAAACAGGCAGCAGCCAGGATGCGGCAGACGGAACATCAGAACTGGTCAACATTATGAATCTAAACCTGCGCTATATTCTGACTACATGGTGGCCTTCGGAAAAGGATTATGTATATGCTGCAGCGACCAACATGAACAGTGATCAACAATTGACAGCGGAACGGAGTTCTGCCATCAAAGACAGTGCGGAAAAATTTGCTGACTGGAAGAATACAGATCTGCTTCCCATATTGTATCTTAGCAGAGAGCAAGCGGAAAACGGTATCCGTCCGGTCTCTCATGCCATCTACTGTATCGGCCTGGCATTGTACTATGATTATTATGATGAAGAAATCGTCGGCATATCCAGAGAAGACGCGCAGGCAATGTGTATAAAGCTGATCCGCTCTGTCGTGGAAGAGCATCGTTCCAATCATCCCGGCTCTCAGGAGGATCAGTACTGGGGAGACAGTTGGCAGAGCCCGCTGTGGGCTGAAAATATCGGTCTGCCTGCATGGCTGCTCAGGGATCGGATGGAGCCGGAGACATATGCGAAAGTGGAGCGAATGATTCTCGATGAAGCAAACAGACTGACTTACGACTATGAGATCCCGTATTACATGGATAAGAATGGTGATATTGTTTATCCCGGTGACACCAAAGGGGAAGAGATTGCGTGGATGGCCAAGATTCTTGCGCTTGCCCGCTTCATGTTCCCTGATTCGGAGCATTGCCCTGACTGGTCCGAAAAACTGGAACGGATGCTCGTTTCTGCCACTGCCCTGCCGGAAGATGTAGGGAGTGAAAGAACAATCGATGGACAAAAAGTCGGTGACCTGATCAATGGCTCCAATGTGAATGAAGACGGAACCGTGGTCAATCATGATCTTATCCATATTGATTATATGGCGACGATCCTTGAAGAAATGGGCGATACGATCACCGTTTTCAAAATTGCCGGGGCGCCTGTGCCGGAGGCAGCGTCCTTTAATCTCGAAAAGATTTACCAGGGACTGATCGATGCGGATCTGGGGAAATACGATGAAAACCTTTCGGGGCGTCACTTTTATCTCCGGGACGAAAACGGAAAGCCCACAGGAGAAATAACGATGCCCAGCGTAAATGACTGGGGTAAACCGGGGTATGCGATCTATTATCTGTGTGATGTGATGGCAGATATTCTGGAGTTGGACGCGGGTATCGAAGAAGCCTGCAAAGGGCATGTATGGAAAGAACTGCATTTTGACAAGATGCGCGACCAGGTTTTCAGAGAAACAGATGGCGTTGTCACCGGACAGTTCTTCCAGCCCGGAGAAAACTATTTTGTTTCCGCTGAATTATTCATGATGCATAATCTGGCGGAAGCTTATGTTCTGATACACACAAAGGGACTGTGAAGCCGGGGATATTTCAGAAAACTATCTGTATCCCGCACATTTCCTTCGGCTTCCAGAACCGTCCTTTGTCCGCCTTTATCTTCCTGGAAACTGTTCTGCCAGGAAATCTGCAACATACTTCCTGTATGCTTTCGGATCCGTCAGGGCTGACATGGCGTGACCGGCTCCCGGGATCAGGTGGAGCTCGGCATAGCCTTTGGTGGCTTCCTTCATCCGTTCGCTGTGTTCCGGGAGGATGAAGCGGTCCTCCGCTCCGTGGATGAACAGGATCGGAATCGTGTTCTCCTTCAGGCTTCCGATCGGACGCATCTCGCTGAAGGAATAACCGAAGCGGATTTTTGCGCAGACGGAGGCGATATTCACCAGGAACCCCGGCAGATGCATGCCCTTGAGTCCAATCTTCAGAACCGGAACGATATCGCTGAAACCGCAGTCCGATACGATAAAATCAACCGGCGGTTTCTCCTCCGCGACCGCGATGGAAGTGGCGGCCCCGAGGGATTCGCCGTGGAGCCCGAAGAGGGATGCGTCGGGATAGCGTTCCCGGCTGTCCAGGATCATGGTCAGCAGGTCTTTCCGCTCCCGGACGGTATAGGTACAGAAGGCCGGCTCATTCAGCCCGTGACCACGCAGGTCGTAGAGGATCACATTGAACCCCTGTTCCAGGTACATGCAGGCATACTTCAGGGACCCGAACCGGTTATCCGTATAGCCGTGAGAGATCAGGATATATCGTTCGGTATCCCCGGGATTCTTCAGGAACTGGGCATGGAGGACATAGCCGTCATAGCTGGTGACGGTATAATCCGTCTTTTCCATCGGGTCATACCAGGAGATGTCATAGTGCTCCGCCTGCCAGGTGCGCGCTTCCTCCAGCGTCTGCCGGTTTTTTCCGTTCATGGAGTAGTTCGCAAGGAAAAAGCCCAATGAGATCAGCAGGATAATCAGGACCGCAATGATGATACAGATGATCAGCATCCATTTGCTCCTTTTCTTCCGTTTCAGTTTCTGCATCTCGTTCATGTGTTTATCATACAACAAAGAGCGGATCAAAACAATTGTTTTCAGGAGTCTGCATGCGTACCAACACCAAAGACCATTCTTCAAGTAAAAAACCAGGATAACAATCGCCCGCCGGGAAAATAGTGTGAGCCGGCGAAGACATGTGGGCTTCGCTGTGAACCGGATCGGGAAAAACAGGCGATGTGGGAAGCGAATGAACAAAATATGATTAGCGTCCTGCCGGATTATCGGCCAGAATGAAACTGTAAAGAAAGACTGTATCCAAACCGGAAACAGGGCGGGTCAGCGACTCGCCGGAAGGGAAGGGAAAAATGAGCCAGACTGTACTGATCACCGGCACCGGAAGGCCGTATGCACTGGGGTTTAACCTGGTCAGGCGCTACCTGGAGAATGGGGACAGGGTTTTCGCATCCGTCCGCCGTCCGTCTGAAGCGCTGGAAGGACTGAAAAAGGAATTCCCGGACAAGCTGCACATCCTGACCATGGACATCGCCGCTACGGCGTCGGTCAACGCAGCGGCCCGGGAAACCGAAGCGCTGACCGATCATCTGGATCTGATCATCAACAACGCCACGACCGCGTCCGCAGACACCATGAAGGAACTGCCGGATTTCGATCTGGACCTGATTGCTCCCGCGGTGAATGTCGGCGCGGTCGGCCCGATCCGGGTGGTCAAGGCATTCCTGCCGCTGCTGAAAAAGAGCCCTGCCGGCGCGCTGGTGGTCAATATTTCCTCGGAAGCCGGAAGCATCGGGAAATGCTACCGGACGTTCTACCTGGATTACGGCACGGAGAAAGCAGCCCTCAATATGCTCACCATGACGCTGCACAACTATTTCAAAGAGGATCCGAACCTGAATATCCTCTGCGTACATCCCGGATGGATGCGGACCAATCCGGACAACCGGGAAGCGCCGCTGGACCCTTATGAGCACGCGGAAACCCTGCGTTGCCTGTTTGAGGAAAAACGGCATGACAAAGACGGCCCGGTCTTCATCACCTACGAAGGGGAAGCATATCCCTGGTGAATCGAATCAGCCGGAAAACAACCGGATACCGGAGAGAACTGCGCAGCGTCTCAAGCTGCATGCGGTTCCTCCGGTCTTTTTTGCCATCGGGCCTGCCCCCCTGTTTCCTTAAGGTGTTGCCGAGGTAAGGGAGGTGTCCTGCTTGTTTCAAAAAGTGTTTTGTGCTATAATTATTCAGTTATCGGAAAACCCCATACTCATGATCCTGTCAGAAAGTCCCGGAGGGGAAACATGAAGACCTGCTCAAACATCCCGAAAACAACCCGGTTCACGCGCGCAAGACGGCTCGCGTGCCTGCTGCTGTGCCTGCTTCTGACGGCGGCGGTGCTGCCGGCGGGCGGCACGCAGGCGGAGACGGACGGGAAGGTCGTCCGCGTCGGCTGGTATGAGTCCGCGTTCAACACGACGGACGGATTCGGCCGGCGGTCCGGATACGCATACGAATACCAGATGAAGATCGCCGCCTACACCGGGTGGAAGTATCAATACGTCGAGGGAAGCTGGCCGGAGCTGCTGCAGATGCTGATCCGGGGCGAGATCGACCTGATGAGCGACGTGAGCTACACGCCGGAGCGGGCGGAGATCATGCTGTTCCCCTCCCAGCCGATGGGCGCGGAGGAATACTACCTGTTCGTCGCGGAGGACAACACGGAGATCTCCGCGGCGGACTACCAGACGCTGAACGGGAAGAAGGTCGGCGTCAACCAGGGAAGCGTGCAGGCCGGGTTCTACCGGGACTGGGAAGCAGCCCACGGGGTGGAGAGCGAGATCGTCGAGGTTACCTGCGGCGAGGACGAATCCCTGAAGATGCTGGAGAAGGGCGAGCTGGACGCCTATGTGACGGTGGACAGCTTCACGGCGGGCCTCATCACCGAGGCAGGGAGGCCGACACCGATCTGCAAGATCGGTTCCTCCGACTATTTCTTCGCGGTGGCGAAGGACCGGCAAGACCTGCTGGCGGAACTGGAAAACGCGATGACCAGGATCCAGGAGGAAAACCGGCACTATAACCACGAACTGTTCGAAAAGCATCTGGTGACCCGCGGGGCGAACACCTTCCTGACCCTGGCGGAGAAGCAGTGGCTGGAGGGTCACGGGACGATCCGGGTGGGCTACCAGGACGGATACCTGGCCTTCTGCGCAACGGACCCGGAGACGGGCGAGCTGACCGGTGCACTGAAGGATTACCTGGAGACGGTGAAGGCTGACATGTCAAACGTGTCCATCGACTTCGAGACCAGGGCTTACCAGACCGCGGAGGACGCCATGGAGGCGCTGAAACGGGGTGAGGTGGACTGCATGTTCCCGGCGAACCTGAGCATCGGGGACGCGGAGGACCAGGGCCTGTTCATGTCCCCGACACTGATGGAGACGGACCTGCTGGCGGTGGTGCGGGAGACGGACCGGAACCTGTTCAGCAACCGGGAATACGTGGTCGTGGCGGTGAACCGGGGAAACCCGAACTACGAGAGCACCCTGAAGGATCATTTCCCGAACTGGCGCATCGTTTACTATCCGACGACGGCGGAATGCCTGCAGGCGGTATCGAAGAACGTGGCGGACTGCGTGCTGATCAGCAGCTACCGCTACAACAACATCGCCCGGCAGTGCGAGCGGCTGCGGCTGACCACGGTCGCGACGGGCAAGGAACTGGAATACTGCTTCGCCATCGCGGCGGGGAACCTGGAACTGTACTCCATCCTGGCGAAGGTGGCGGACCTGGTGCCGAAGGCGGCGGTGAACACGGCGCTGAGCCGCTATATCTCCGAGGACGCGAAGACCACGCTGGGCGACTTTGTCTCAAGGTACGCGTGGATCATCATCGCGGTGATCGGCGCGATCCTGCTGGTGACCCTGGCGCTGATGCACCGGCTGATCCGGAAAGGACGCAGGGACGCGAGCCTGATCCGCGCGACGGAGACGGACGAGCTGACGGGCCTGTACAACCGGGACTACTTCCTGGAGTACGCCGGGCGGATGCGGCGCGAGCATCCGGACAAGCCGATGGACGCGGTGGTGATGAACATCGACCGGTTCCACGCGGTGAACGCGTCGAACGGCCGCGAATTCGGCGACCAGGTCCTGCGCGCACTCGGCAATGAGCTCCACGAGGCGGCCCTGGACGCCGGCGGGATCGCCGGGCGCTTCGAGGCGGACCGGTTCGATCTCTTCTGCCCGCACCGGGACGATTACCGGGAACTGTACGACCGCCTGCAGGGCCGGATGGACGCCCTGGCGCCCGCTGCCGGCATCCGGCTGCGCATGGGCGTGATGCCCTGGCGGCAGGAGATGGAAGCTGTGCAGATGTTCGACCGGGCCCGGACGGCCTGCGGCATGGCGCGGGACAGCTACAAGGAGCACCTGATCGTCTTCGACACGAAGATGCAGGAACGGGAGGACTATGAGCAGCGCCTGCTGAACGACCTGCACCGGGCGCTGAACAACTACGAATTCGAGGTATATTACCAGCCGCAGTACGACATCCAGTGCGAGCCGCCGAAACTGGTGAGCGCGGAGGCGCTGGTGCGGTGGAACCATCCGGAGCTGGGGATGATCCCGCCGGGCGACTTCATCCCGCTGTTTGAGCGGAGCGGGAAGGTCGGCGAGGTGGACCGCTACGTCTGGGCCGAGGCGGCCCGGCAGGTGGCCCGGTGGCGGGACCTGTACGGGGTGACGATCCCCGTGAGCGTGAACCTGTCGCGGGTGGACGTATTCGATCCCGCGCTGGAGAGCGCGCTGGACCGGCTGCTGGCCTACAACGACCTGGGACAGGGCGCCATCAAGCTGGAGGTGACCGAGTCCGCCTACACCGGAAACGCGGACCAGGTGATCCGCGTGGTGGAAAGCCTGCGCAGGAAGGGCTACGTGGTCGAGATGGACGACTTCGGCAGCGGGTATTCCTCGCTGAACATGCTCAGCGCCATGCCGGTGGACGTGCTGAAGATGGACCGCGGCTTTATCCGGCGGATCGGGGAGGACGAAAAGGACGCACACCTGGTGGCGCTGATCCTCGGCATCGCCAGAAGCCTGAAGATCCCGGTGGTGGCCGAGGGTGTGGAGACCGAGGAACAGCTGAAGCTGCTGAGAGAACTCGGGTGCCCGCTGGTGCAGGGCTTCTACTTCTCAAAACCGCTGCCGGCGGATGAGTTTGAGGAAAAGGTGATCCGGAAGATGCAGGAGACCGGAAAGGAGGATGACACATGCACTCGCTGAGAACGAAGATCGTCATGATGGCCGTGATCATGATCGTGGCCGTCGTGCTGGTCGTGACGGTGACGAGCGTGCTGTTCATCCGGAACACGGAGCACCGGAAGAGCGACCAGCTGCTCCTGCTGCTGTGCGAGACGGGGGAGCGGAACCTCGACTACTATTTCCAGAGCGTGGAAAAGTCCGTGAAGAAGATGGCCAGCTATACGGAAAAGGACCTGGACGGGCTGGAGGACGAGAAACTGGCCGCCCACACCAAACGGGTGGAGAGCTATTTCGAAGAGGTTGCCAACAAGACCAACGGTGTGCTCACGTATTACTACCGGATCGATCCGGTGGTGAGCAGCAAGGTAAAGGGCTTCTGGTACACGAACCTGGACGGGACCGACTTCATCGAGCATGAAGTGACGGACATCAGCCAGTACGACACGGAGGACACGAGCAAGCTGGTCTGGTTCACGGTGCCGAAGCATAAGGGCACATCGATCTGGCTGCCGCCCTACATCACGGACAACCTGGACGTGCGGGTCATCTCCTACAACGTGCCGATCACCTACCGCGGGCAGTTCGTCGGCGTGATCGGGATCGAGCTGGACTATACCATGATGGCGGAGCAGGTCGGGAGTATCCGGCTGTACAACAACGGCTACGCGTTCCTGACCGAAGCGGACGGCAAGCTGATCTACCATCCGCGGATGGACATTGCCGCGATGGCGGAGGACGAAAAGCCAAGCGTACCGGAAAGCGCACTGAGCGACAACACCTTCGTCGAATATACCTTCGACGGCGTGCTGAAGGAAGGCGCGTGGCTGAAGCTGAGCAACGGGATGCGGCTGTATGTATCCGTGCCGGAGGAAGAGACGCAGGGCGACTGGAAACAGCTGATCAACCGGGTGATGATCGCCGGGGGCATCGTGGTGCTGCTGGCGATCCTGCTGACCCACTTCCTCTCCGGAGGCATCACCAAACCGCTGAAGCAGCTGACCGAGGCGGCTATCCAGGCGGACCAGGGCAACTACGACTTCAATGTGAACTACAACGGGAAGGACGAGGTCGGCGTGCTGACCCGGACGTTCCGGCGCATGGCGGAGCACACGCGGGAGCACATCAGCGACCTGAACGAGCGGGCCAACCGGGACGCCCTGACCTCCGTGCGCAACCGGGGCGCCTTCACGAAGTTCCTGGAGGATATGCAGAAGAAGCTGGATGCGGGCGAGATGGAGCCGGAGTTCGCGATCGGCATGTTCGACTGCGACGACCTGAAGACGATCAACGACCGCTACGGCCACGACAAGGGCGATATCTACCTGAAGACGGCCAGCCAGCTGATCTGCAAAACCTTCCAGCACAGCCCGGTGTTCCGGTACGGCGGCGACGAGTTTGTCGTGATCCTGCGGAACGACGACTTCAAATACCGGGACGAACTGGTCGAATCCTTCGAGAAAAACCGGAAGCGGATCTGCGAGGAAGCCGCCAACGAATGGGAGCAGGTGCACGTGGCCATGGGTATCGCGGAATATGATCCGGCGCAGGATCATTCGGTGGTCGACACGATGCGCCGGGCGGACAAGATCATGTATGTCAACAAGCGGACAGGAAAACAGCAGGCTGCGAAATGAGCCTGCTGTGGGAGAAAACCAATTCATAATTCAGAATTCATAATTCAGAAATTCGGGAACTTTGAATCTTTGGTCCGGAGAAGTTATTCCCCGGGCTTTTTCTGGACGCGGAGGCCGCGGATGGCCAGGATGATCAGGATGACGGCGACGACGGCGGAGATGACCGCGGGGATCGGATAGGCCAGGACGAAATCACTGATGCTCGGCAGGGAATTGTCCGCGGAATAATAGGTCAGCGCCGCGTTGACGGCGGACTCGGGCACGTTGCCGATGATCTTGGAAAGAATGGAATAGAGGACCGTATTGCCCTCCTTTACGGCGAGGCAGTAATCCATGTCCACGCCGGTATAGACGGTGGTGAGGTTCAGGCGCTCGCACTGGCGGGCGATATCCCGGTAGCGGTAATTGCTGATGATGACGCAGTCGGCGTTCCTCGCCGCGACGGCGTCAAGGCATTCCGGCGTATTGTTGTAGTACACCGGGGTCCAGGACGGGAAATGATCCAGGAGGAACATCTCGTAATTGGGATTGCCCTGGTTGACGCCGACCCGGACCTGGGACTGGCGGAGGAAGTCCTGCCTGTCCGCCGCGCGGACGACGGCCTCCATCTCCGTGCGCATGAAGGACGGGGTCATGACCACGCCGGCGACCTCCCCGTCGTAATCCGTCAGGTTGGCGGGAAACATACAGTCGATTTCCCCGCTCTTTACCGCCTCCATGGCGGCGTTGGCGGTGGGATAGACATGGGCTTCGAAGACCGGGCTGGCGTTCTGCAGGACGCCGGAGGCAAGCTCCAGGTAATCCTTCAGGGCGCCGGTGAGCTCCCCGGTCTTCGGGTCCGCGGCGCAGAAGGCCAGGTAGTTGTCCTGGAAGCCGACGCGGATCGGCCCGTGGGCATCCAGCCACTCCCGCTCCTCCAGGGAGAGGTAGAGGTTGGTGCCGGCGTTCTTCAGGTATTTGGCGTTGAGCTCTTCGTTGTAATGCTTGTTCTCATCCTGGATCCGGCTCATGGCCCGGTCCAGCTCGGGCAGCAGGTCGGGACGCTGCTTGCTGACGGCGAAGAAGAAATCGGAGGAGCCGATCTTCCACAGGGCGATGGCGATCTCCGGATCCCCGTAGGTATCGAGGGTGACGAAGGCGTCCATCGCTCCCCGGTGAAGCAGGGCGAGGGATTCCGCCTCGGAGGAATCCATCTCCACCAGCTCGACCGAGAGGCCGCGGTCCTTCAGCCATTTGTCAAAGAGGCCGATCTGCACGGTGCCGCGGGTGATGCCGACCTTCTTCCCGTTCAGGGTGTTGTAATCATCGGCGGAGATTTCCTTATTCTCGGGATCGATATAGAGGTAGTACAGCTCCTCGCCCATGGGAAGGCTGGAATAGAGCATGTATTCCGCGCGCTCCTCCAGGTAGGAGACGTCGCTCATCATGTCGATCCTCCCCTCCCGGAGCATCTGCAGGAGCTCGGGCCAGTTGCCCTCGACGTACTGGTACTTCCAGCCGGTATAGGCGGCGATCTTCCGCTGATACTCGTAGGCGTACCCTGTGCGGCGGCCGAAAGAGTCCTTATAGTTGAAGGGCGTATCGTACCAGCCGACGCGGACGACCTTCTGCTCCTCCTCCGCCGACGCGCAGGCCGGCAGCAGGCAGAGCGCGGCCAGGACCGCGCAAAGCAGCAGGGCGGCAGCACGTCTGATCATCTCAAACACCCCCGGATTTGGTTCTGTATTGTTCAAGAAGGTATTATAGCACATTTGTACGATGAAAGGAAGAGGAATCAGGGGTCAGAGGTCAGGGATCAGGAGTTAGGGGAAGCTGCGTCGCGGATGTGGATGCAGACGTTGTTCAGGTTCATGGCGTAGGTATAGCGCACGTCCGTCGCGAAGGCGAGGACCAGGCGGAGGCCGAGGGCATCCTCATCGTCCTTCGGGATGTAGTGCACGGGATCGAAGGCGCCGCAGTCGTCCCGGAAGCGGAGGACCAGGCCGGCATCCTTGTGCAGGAGGCGGACGGAGAGATCGTGATGTTTGTTGTCCATGGTGAAGCCGTGCTGGATGGTATTGGCGGACATCTCCTCGACGCACAGGGCGATGTGGTTGCTGATTTTCTCGTCATGCCCGCGCCGGATGCAGAAGCCTTCCGCCCGGTGGGCGGCATAGGTCACCTCGTTCATGGTGTGGATCTCCATCTCCAGCAGGTTTTCCGGCGCGACGCCGAAATCCTTCTTCAGCAGCAGGGCCGTGTCACGCTGCCAGGGGATCTTCCGGGTCATCACGGCGATCAGGATGCCGAGGAACAGGAGGGTCAGCCATTCGCCGGCGGGGAAGTAGAGCCAGGCGCCGGTGACCCCCATGAAGCGGCTGAGGATAAAGGCCGCGGCGGCGGGGAAGAAGGCGCCCTCGATCATGGAGACCGCCTCCGTCAGCCCGACGCGCCCCGTCCCGAGCCAGGTGTTCTTCAGGGCGTTGGTGATCGCGCAGGGGATCATGCCGGCGGCGAACATGCGCAGACCGAAAACGGCCATGTCCTTCGTTGCCCCTTCGTGCGGGATAAACAGGGAGATCAGGAACGGCGCGGCGAGGACCAGCAGGGCCCCCACGCACAGGCCGAGCACCGCCGCGTAGCGGATCAGCAGCTTAATGAGGGTATGGAGGGCAGTGCGGTCCTCCTCGTTGTGGAAGATGCCGGAGAGCGTCAGGGCGACGCCGCCGATCCCGGTGGAGATCGCGTTGGCGGTGTTGCCCACCGTCAGCACCGGCGCGAAGGCGGCGACGGCGTCGCTGCCGCCGGTGGACTGCAGGATCCGGTTCAGCGCCAGCACGAGGATCACGGAGGAGGCCATATTGAAGCCGGCCGGGAGCCCTTCGCGGAAGAGCTCGAGGATCTTCTTCATCGAAACGTCCTTCAGGGAGAATTTGAACACGCAGCGCTTCGTCAGGAAATACGCGCCGGAGATGACCAGGGCGGCATAGTAGCTGAGGGAGGAGGCCAGGCCCATGCCGAACATCCGGCCGAGGCCGAACAGTCCGTTCGGGAAGACCAGGACGTTCAGCAGGTCCAGCGCGACGTCCGCGACCGTCATGCTCAGCACGCCGACGATCAGCAGGTTGCCCTGGCCGGCCATCTGCAGGAAGGGGACCAGGACGAGGGCGCCCATGGAACCGGGGGCGCCGATCGAGAAGCCGGCCAGGTAGCCTTTGGTCATATCGAAGAGGCTTCCCCCTGTCCCGGCGCCCATGGCCGTGGCGAGGGGGCGGGTGAAGACCAGGACGACCGCGGTGAACAGCAGGGAGACTGCTCCGCCGACCGCCACCGCGGAGGAATAGCCCGCGTTGGTCTCCCTTTGGGAGCCGGAAGCCAGCGACCGGCCGCAGGCGACCTGCACGCCGGCGGAGAGCAGGGTTCCGATCGCGCCGATGCACAGCAGCAGCGGATTGGCCAGCTGGTAGGCGGCCATCGCCTCGTCCCCCAGGAAACGGCCGATGACCACGATATCGATGAGCAGGCACAGGGAGACCGCCAGGGCGGAAAAGATCTGTGCCGTGAGCATCTGCCGGATCAGTTTTCGGATCATGAATGCGTTCTCCGTTTCTGTTGAATGACACGGTACAGGATAAACGCTTTTGCCAAAAAACTCAAGGGGAGAGTCTTGCGGCACAGGTGGCGCTATGATAGAATCGGAGGCGGATATGAAAGGCAAGGGAAAGTGACGCGCCGGGAGGCGCGGGTGAAAGAGAATGAGCATTCTGAACGTGATCATGCTCCTGGGCGGTGTGGCGATGTTCCTGTACGGAATGTCGCTGATGGGAGACGG
>Ga0265298_10007271_pt1 | contig 13476 bp, 10 predicted proteins | sample AusTroGonzalo_MG_3_FD_193486 | JGI IMG/M metagenome (GOLD analysis project Ga0265298, IMG submission 193486) | Bovine rumen microbial communities from tropical cattle in Woodstock, Queensland, Australia - Gonzalo_01 | ecosystem: Host-associated > Mammals > Digestive system > Stomach > Rumen ...
GGGCGAGTTAGCCCGCGCACCTCTCTCAAAGTTGTTTTTACCAGTTGTTCTGGTTGTTTCCAATCTCAAAACGCATGGGTGAAAAACGCAGATGCGCCCGTCGCAGTAAACTGCGACCCTACCGTGGGAGGGGCGCAATTTATTGCGCCCGAAATGATCATGCGCCGCGTACGATCTTGACGCTTGAGACGGCGCGTTTCTTGGTGGAGAACGCCATGCCGATGAGCGTGATCGGCTTGCCGGAGAGGCGGAAGCGGTCGGTATATTCCTTAGTCTGTATTTGCTCGATCGCCTTCTTTGCCGTGGAATCACGCTTCACTTCGATGATGTAAGCGTCATGCGCCGTCTCCACCGTGAGATCGATGCGCCCATTGTGCGTGCGCACTTCGCCATCCGCGTTGATGCCGATGATACGCATCACCACGTACATGATCGCCTGCCAGGACTGCTCGTTCTGGCGGTCGGTGAGATCGTATGGAATAGTCGCGAAGAACTGCCGAAACGCCTCGATGAACCCCTCCGGATCGCGACGGCGCAAGGCCTCGCGCGCAAGGCGCGAAATGTTCACCGTCTCCGCCTCCTCGCGTCCGATATAGACCGTGGAAAGCGACCTCAGGAAGGAATTCTCGACCTCAAGGTTGGGGAAGCCGAGTGTGTATGTCCTGTCCGCCCCGTCCTGTTCGAAACCCTTGATGGTTAGATAGCCGGTCTGGAAGAGGAGAGTGACGGGCTTGATGCTCTCCGGCTCGTAGGCGGACAGGTCGGCGTCCGTCACGGAGAGGTCGGATACGTCCATCGGACGAACCTTGAAGAATTCCAGGAGGAAGGTCGGCATCGCCGTGAGCGACCACCAGTTCTTCAGCTCCATCGTGTCAAATGTCATGCCAAGGGACACGGGGTTGATGACAGGCTCGGCCCACTGGTGAAACTTGTAGCCATCGTACCACTTGACGAGCGTGGCGAATGCCCCATCGGCGTCGGTTCCCAGCGTCTCGCCGAGTGCGGCGAGATTCTGCGGGAAGTACTTGCGCACCTCTTCGTGCGTGTAGCCGAAAAGCGTCGCGGCAACGGCCTCGAGCGTATAGTCCTTGAGGTTGTTGAGGTCCGAGAAGACCGACACTTTCGAGAACTTCGAGACTCCCGTGATCAAAGTAAAACGCAAAAACCTCTCTTCGTATTTGACCACTCCGTAAAAAGGCTTCAGGAAATTCTTGAACTCGGTGACCGCCGGCGTATTTAAGGCCTTGAGAAGAGGCTTGTCATATTCGTCAATGAGGATGACGCACTGCCCGTCGCGAGACGTTGCGGAAACGGCCCAGATCAGTTGTCTGAACATTTCAGGCACGGTCAACTCATTCTTCACGGACACGCCCAGCCTTCTGCACTCGCTCTGAAGATAGCTCTTCAATGCGGCCGACAATTCACCGACCGTATCATACTGCATTGTGCCCATGTCAAGGTGGATGACCGGCCACTTCCTCGACCAGTCCCACTCCGGCTCGATGGCGAGACCCTTGAAAAGATCGCGCTTCCCCTCGAAGAGGCAACGCAACGTCGAGACTGCGAGCGACTTCCCGAACCGCCGTGGGCGCGCAATGAAGAACAGCCTGCCACGTGAATCGTCGACAAGCCGCTTCAGGATCGCAGTTTTGTCCACGTACGTGAACCCGCTTCCGCGCAGGTTCTCAAACGTGTAGATGTCTGTTGCTGCCTTTTCCATGCGCTAGATTATACCACAAACCGAACTTTCCGTGTGGTCGAAAATGCGTCGCTAATGGGGGGATCCATCAGTCATGGGAAATGGGATTTGCTATACTCTCTTCGCCATGAAAAATGAACTGACAGTATTCGCCGCAGTGATCGCGCTCGCGGCATGCGCGATTGAATGGAACTTCACGAAGGGCCTGCCGGAAGGCGGACGTTTGCGCGCGTGCGCCGTCCTTGGCCCAGACGGGATCTCGCCCTCGCAGATTGCAAAAAACGTTACGGGCAAGGACGGGGCTGGCGTCGAATTACCCAAATTAGAACTGCCTGAGGCGTTCACTTTCGAGGCCGAGTTTGTGCCGTTCGTCGCATGGACGAACGAAGCCGACCGTGCGGCGGCGGTCGGCTCACGGTCGATGCATGTCTTCGACACGATGGCCGTCAACTACAAGCCGAAGTGCCGCAACAAGGGGATGCAGGTGATGTTCCACCAGTCAGGCGAAAGGTGGACAGCCTTGCTCTACGCGGGCCTCGGCGACATGACATGCTGCGCCACAGGTCCGTCCTTCATGCCTAAGGCCGGCGTGCCAGTGCACCTGAAGCTCGAGTACGACGCTCTCGGCACAGTTCGCTGGGATATCGACGGACAGAAGCAGGAGAGCTACCTCGCGAAGGCCGGACCGATCGTCCCCGACCCGAAATACAGGCCGGTCGTCGGCGACCGCATCTGCAGCCTTTATTGGCCGTTCAACGGATACATCCGCCGCATCGCCATCACGCCGCTCGAACGCCCGGCCCTAGCGATGCGCCCCGACGGACGGCGCTCGTTCGAGCGCGGCGAGACAAACGCGGCGTTCACCGTGGCGGCGTTCGTCCGCGCACCGGAAGGCCTGCGCGACGTGTCTGCCATCCTGGAGCAGCGCGATCCGGTCGACGGACGCGTCTGGGCACATGCCGAACGCCGGCTGGGCACACTGCCCGGCAGCGCGTGGACACCAATGGATCTCCCGCTCGAAACGCGCCTACGTACTGGTAGCTACTCTGTCACGGTGCGCTTCACAGGCCGCGCGCCGGACGGAACGGCCGTCGCCATCACGAACACCTTCGAGGTCGCGATAGGGCCCGTCTTCGCCGATCGGATGCCTGCGGTGATGTGGGGATCGAGCGGTACGGACGAGGTGGTGCGCGACTTCGGCTTCACGCACGTGTTGCGCTACGGCGGATTCTCCTCGCCCGAGTGTTCGCGCGAGCAGGCGCGCCATTTGACGGACATGTACGACCGCGCACTCAAGGCAGGCATGCGCACGATGCATTCGCAGGGCGTCCGCTACCCGGATGGCGACGTGGAAAAGTTTTACCGTTGCAAGCGCGACGGGACGGCTCCCGCGAACGCGCGCGAGCAGAAGCAGGCGGAGGTGTCGAACCCAGAACTCGTGGACTATGCGCGGCGGATCGTCGCCGCCGAGACGGCGTGCGTAGGCGACCATCCCGCATTTGCCGGTGTACTCCCCTGCTCCGAACTGCGCGACCACACGTCGCCCTCGTTCCGCACGGAGCACCTACGCTACAAGGCCGAGACTGGACGCGAGGTGCCGCCGGAGGTGACGCGCAAGACGTTCGACCTGAAGTCAGCCGAGGTGCGCTTCCCCGACGGCGTGGTGCCGACTGACGACCCGATATACGCCTACTACAGCTGGTTCTGGGGCGGTGGCGACGGCTGGCCGGGCTACACGGGGGCGATCGCGGACGAATACCGCAAGACGGCCGGGCGCTACGGCGACGGAAGCGACGCGCAGCGGAAACGCCCCTTCTTCAGCTTCTGGGATCCCGCAGTGCGGTGTCCGCCCAAGTGGGGCTCCGGCGGCGACGTGGACGCGCTCAACCAGTGGGTGTACGCGCAGCCCGAGCCGATGAACGTGGCAGGGCCGGCGGAGGAGATCCTCGCGATGGTGGCGGGACGTCCCGGCCAACACCCGATGATCATGACGCAGCTCATCTGCTATCGCGCTCGGCTCGCGCCGTCGAACGTGGTCGTGTCACCGCTGCCCACATGGGCGCAGAAGCGTCCGCGCGCCGGTTTCCCGACCATTCCGGCAGACGCGCTGCAGGAGGCGGTGTGGTCGATGATTGCGAAGCCCGTGAAAGGCATCATGTTCCACGGATGGGGAACGATTGCGGAGACGGGCAGCGAAACCGGCTACACCTACACCTCGCCCGAATCGGCCGAGCGCCTGCGCCAGCTGCTGAACGGAATCGTCGCGCCACTAGGCCCTACGCTGAAGAACCTCGGACGCGACGAACCAGAGGTGGCGGTGCTCGAAAGCTTCGCCACGGCGGCGATGGGCGGTCCGGCCTCATGGGGCTGGCTCTCGCCCGCGATTACCTTCTGCCAGCGCGCACGCCTTGATCCGCGCGTCGTGTACGAGGAGACGATCATGCGCGACGGATTCGGACGCACGAAGATCCTATACGCGCCGCAGTGCCCGTTCCTTTCCGCGCCCGTGGTGGAGAAGATCAAGACGTTCCAGAAAGCGGGCGGCATCCTGGTAGCGGACGAGAAGCTATTGCCCGCGCTCAAGGCGGACGTCGTCGTGCCCGTAATGGCGTACAAGACGCCGCCGAAGTCCGATCATACAGAGGACGTGGACGCCGCCACGAAGACGATGGTCAACACGGCGGCGCGCCGTTTCACGGAGGAGCAGAAGGCCTGGATGCTTGCCGAGGCGGAGAAAATGCGCGCGGCGCTTGCCGAGAGATGCGGCTACGCGCCGAAGGCCGACAGCTCCAGTCCGGACATCGTGACGTATTCGCGAGCGTGGCGCGGAACGCCCTACGTGTTCGCGATCAACGACAAGCGCACGTTCGGCGACTACGTTGGACAGTGGGGCCTCACGATGGAGAAAGGCCTGCCGTTCGCGGGCGAAGTGACTCTCGCCGATACCGAAGGAAGGATAGGCGCTGCTTACGAGCTTTCGCGCGGCGGCGAAGTGAAGTTCAAGCGGCGTACGGACGGACGTGTCGTGGTGCCAGTCTCATACGATACGAACGACGGACGACTGTTCCTCTTCCTGCCGCACAAGATCGCCTCGGTGGATGCTCAGGTTGCGGCTGCAAAGGACGCGATCGACATCACGATGACGGTGCGCGACGCGGCTGGCGAACCGATACCGGCGTTGCTGCCGGTAGAGATTCGCGTATATGACGCGGTGGGCCGCGAACTGGACGGCGCGGGCTACGTCTGCGCGAGGGACGGCGTGTGCAAGCTCGCGGTGCGCACGAACCTCAACGATGCGCCTGGCGCGTACCGTGTCGTCTGCCGCGATCGCGCAAGCGGCATGACCAGCGAGAAACGTGTCAGTTTCTGACGGTTCACGAACCGGGATGGACAGGATGTCCGCCTGCGGCGCAGAGCGGGCAGGCGGCTGGTTCCCACGTGGTGGGCTGTATCTGCACCAGGGAAACCATCGGGATGTCGCCAAACTTCACTGCGCCCTTCGAGCGGTCCACTAGAAGCACGACGGCTGCCACCTCGGCGCCAGCGGCCTTTACGAGGTCAATCGTCTCCTGGACGCGTCCGCCCTTCGTGACAACGTCCTCGGCCACCACATAGCGCTCGCCTGGCTTCAGCGAGAAGCGGCGCATTGCAAGCTTGGTCACGGGTTTGCCGGTAGCGTCCACCTCGTCGCCCGCCTGCACCTTCTCGGCGAAGACGCACTTCGTGTCGAGCGCGCGGGCGACCTCGTGTCCCACGAGGATGCCGCCCACGGCGGGCGAGATCACGCCGTCGATGGCGCCGATGTCGGCCGAGGCCTTCAGCTTGGCGACCAGCTCGTCGCAGAGGCGGGCGGCGATGCGCGGGTAGCGCAGGACGTTCGCGCACTGGAAGTAGCGGTCGGAGTGGAGCTTCGAGCGCAGCTCGAAGTGGCCCTGCAGCAAGGCGCCGGTCTGTGAGAAGATATCGAGGATTTCCTGTTCTGTCATTTGATGCTCCATGGGGTTTTCAGTTTAAAGTCGCCGAACGGGCGTTCGCACGCCAGGTCGCCTGGCATAGCCAGAAGGTCCGGATCTCGCTCGGAGGCAGCGGCGGAAGGAGTCGCAGGAGGAACCTGAATGCCGAGCGAGGATGGCATGAGCGAGAAAGGCCGCACCTTGAACGCAGGCGGCGGGGTGGCCTCGGACAAGTTGCGCAACGGCAGGTATTCCGGCGGAGGCAATGACTCCGTGAAATCTAGCGTGTCAGCGCTGCTGTCGGCGGTGTCGCCGTGAATCGGGCGCATCTGCCAGGACATCCTGATGTTGCGGACAAGCTGGGCATACTCCTCGTCGCTGAAAGACACGAAGGAAACAAATGGGGCCGTAGGCTCGAAGTAGACCGGCTTGAAGAAGAGCGCCTTGCGCGGAATCTGCAGGACAAGGACAGTCGTGAACAGCACGACTGCAGCAACTGGCCACCACGCATGGAGGAATCGCCTCATTCGCGCCTCTCCGCGATCTGGACGCGCGATAGACCGCTCGCGCGCACAATGCCGACGAGTCTTATTATGTCGCCTGCGGGAACGCGTCTGTCAGCCAACAGCAGGAAGGTGTTCGAGGGCTCTGCCAGAGAACGTGCGCCAAGGCGTTCCTTCAAGGTCAAGACGGACGATTCATCCGAAAGCGAGTAGCGCGCGTCGTCGAAGAACACCAGTGTCTCTTCGTCGGCGCTTGCGCCCGGGAGTACAAGCGCGGCGAGTCCAGTCGCCTGTGCTTGCCCAGCTACAGGCTGCGGCAGGTCGCACAGGATTCCAGGCACCTGCGGAAGACGATCGCCTATGAAAGCGAAGAGGGCAAGAAGGAGCGTGAGAGTGATCCAAGGCACCGCCGCAAACAGCGGTTTCGTCCAGGCACATCCATGTCGCCAGATGCCATCGGCCTTGCGAGGCCGCCATCCCCAATTGCTCTGTGCGCTCACGCTACGGTCTCCCTGCGCGGAGCCAACATTGCAAGAATGTCGCTAGCTGCCGCCTCCATGTCCGCCACAACGCGCTCCAGCCGCACGTGCAACATGCCGTACATGACCTGCACTGAAACGGCGACGACCAGCCCGCCTGCTGCAGCCGTCAGGCACTGGAGCGCTCCGCCGAGCAGATCGGCGCGCGTCACCAGCACGTGTCCGTTGAAGGAGATCGCGAGGCGAGCCATGCCGAGGATGGTTCCCAGCAGTCCAAGCAATGGTGCGCTTTGCGCTATGATGGCCAGCAACGCGAGCCGTCGCTCGAGGCGGCTCACCTCGGCACGGCCCGTGGCGTCCACGGCCTCGCGCAATACGCGCGCGGAACTGTCGCGGTGGCGTATGGCCGCCGCCACGACGCGCGCTACCGGCGCCGGCGTGTCGTCGCACAGGACGAGCGCCTCGTCTACGTTGCCGCGCGACAGCACGTTGCCTACGCCACGGATGAAATCTACGTAGTCAATCTGCGCACGACGCAGGTTGAGAAGCCGGCTCGCGAAAAGGAACACGGCCACGCATCCCAGCAATACCAGAAGCCCGAACACGGGGCCACCAGCCAAAGTCCATATGCTCACCACACACCGCCTTTCTTCTTCGCTTCCAGTCGTTTAATGCGCTTGCGCGCCTCGTGTGCCGCCGGCACGCCAGCGAGATACTCGAGCACGCGGATGGCAGGACGCACTTCTCCGCGCGCCTCGTAGTAGTCTGCCAGGATGAATACAGCCCTGGTGAAGAACGCGCACGCGTCGCCGTCAAACCACGTATTCGCGTTCACGCCGTCGTAGTATGCCATTACAACCTGGGCGTAGTACTGGTCCGCAGCTTCCTCGAAGCGCTTCAGCTTCTCCAGCGTACGTCCGACCTTGAAAGCCACGGCTAGACGTTGCGACGGGGTGAGAGACTCGTCGCGCAGCAGTGTACGGTACGCGTCTAGCGCCTGCAGGTAGCGTCGGTCGTCGTCTGCACCCATGGCGAAAAGGCAGTCTGCCTTCAGTATTGCCGCCCGCCGCAGAAGCTTCAGCGAAGCCTCCAGGCGCTGGGCGCGCGAGAGCACAAGCACCGCCTCGTTGAACCTAGCCAGCTCCATCAGCGCCTCGCCCTGGAGCACGAACGCCTCAGCCACCGCAGCAGTCTCCGGCGTCTTCTTCGCGATGGCGCGCACCGCGATCGCGTTTGTCGTGGCACGCGTCGCGAACTCCACGACGCCTGCGTAGTCGGACTGCGCCGCGCAGCATCGAGCTGCTCTGCCCAAGGCCTCTATCCTGCTCCCTGCCGAAAGAGATGCGTTCGTCGCGCATGACACGAATCCCGCCAGCGCCGCCGGATAGTTGCGGTGCGCAAACTCGTATTTCGCAAGCCAGAACTCAACCTCCGCACGAAGGCTTGTGGCAACCTTGTCGGAAGCCAGTAGTTTCCTCGTGGCCGCCGCGGCATCCTCGTCGCGACCGGCCCCGTAGAGGCAAAGAGCCGAAAGGTACGCCATTTCCGCCGCGCGAGACGGCTGCAGTTTCGCAACTGCCGCGAAATCGGCCTCTGCCTCTGTGAACCTGTATGCACCGTAAAGCGCCTTCCCGCGCCTATGCAGGACATCGACCCGCTGGGAGTCGGTGATGATGCCGTCGCTTTTGAGCAGCTTTGTGTATATCTCGATCGCGCGCTCGAAACGGCATGCCGAAGACTCAAGGGCGGCCATCCGCAAGCCTGCGGCAAACGCCAGCTCAGCGTCCCCTTTCATGTCGCTCAACTCAGCGAATATTTTTTGCGCCTCGTCGGGTTGCTCGGCTCTAGCAAGCGCATCGGCTCTCTGGAAACGCGCACGGAGAAAGAGGTTCGTGCCACCGTCTGGGGACACTCGCGCATATGTGTCTGCCGCCTCTTTGAAGCGTCCGTCCGCCAGCAGGGCATCGCCCTGCTTGAAGATGCACACAGCCTTGTCGGTGGCATTCGTGGCGGCCTGCGCTGCCCTGGAAAAAAGGCCAACGGCTTCAGTCCGCCGTCCCATCTCCAGCAATGCCCAGCCGCGTCCGACCATCACGTGGACGTCCAGTGCGTGCTCTGGATAGGCTTGCAGCATGGCAGTGAACTCGCGCTCGGCGGCTTCATACTCGCCTACCGCCAGCAGCGTATCGGCAAAACGCAGGTGCGCTGCTCGCGACTCCTCCGTGCCGGGGAAGCGACGCAACAGTTCCGATATCTGCGCCACGCCCGCCGCGCGGGATGCCGGCCTGCGCAGGAGCGCAAAGCCGAGACGGAATCCGGCCTGACGCACAAGGTCGGGTTGCGTCGCGCGGACAAAGGCATTTGACAGCACGGCAATAGACTTGTTCGTGTTTCCTGCTTCCCAGAGGTCTTCCGCCAGCGCGCACGCGGCCATCACGTAAGCGCGCTCGTCCGTGCGATCCCCGCCGTCCAGTAGCTGACGCCGCAACACATGCGCTGCGTTCGTGTCGGCCACGCGATCGGCCAGATCGGCCGCCAGCAGGCGCGCCATGTCTCCGACGGCCCCTTTCGCGGCGACCGCATTCTCGCCGGAAAGCACCTTGCGCGCACCCGCGATGTCCCCGAACTGCACGAGGGCATTTGCCCACTCGACGGCGTTCTCGGTCCGTTCTACGCTGTTCGTGCCGAATGCGGCAGCTGCCTGCTTGAAACGCGCCTCGGCTGCGTCGCGGTCTCCGGCCGCAACCTCAAGCCGCGCCGCGAGGCGAAGCGCGAGCGATGCGTAGACGGGATCGGACAACGGTTCGGCAAGCAGAGACCGTGCCTTTTCAAGCTCATGCCCGTCAACGAGAGCCCATGCGTGCCAGTAGCGGACCCCGTCCGACTGTTCTTCCGGCCAGCTTTCGACGAGGGCGACGATATTCGTAGCGCGTCCAGCACGAGCTAGCGTCTCCAGCTGTACCAGCCGCGCCGTGGTGCGCAATCCCTTGTCCGATGCCGCTTTTATCGCATTCGTCTCCGCAACAGACAGGAGGCCGTCCGCCAACGCCCGCCGCGCCACTACAAGCGCATTCGTCGCCGTTTCGCCGCAAGCGGCGAAAGACAACACGGCGACTAGCGCCCATGTGGCCAAGCGTATTGTCATAGTTCGGCCCCGAGGTATCCCATCTCCGCCAGCAGGCGGTTGTTCTTCATCCAGTTAGGCTCTACCTTGACCCACAGCTCGATATTCACCTTCACGCCGAACATATCGGAAAGCTCCGGACATGCGCTCATCCGCACGGCTCTAAGGTTACAGCCGCGCTGACCTATCACGATCCCCTTCTGCGACGGTCTGTTCACGTAGATCGACACGGCAACGTTCCAGCACCCCTTGCGCTCGTCAATGTCTTCCACCAGCACGCCGACCTCGTGCGGCACCTCGTCGTGCAAGTGCTGGATGAGCTTCTCGCGCACCACATCCGCAATAGCCAGCTTGCGCGGGTAGTCCGTCACTATGTCGTCAGGGAATAGCGCCGGTCCAGGCTCGGCGAGTCCGTAGAGCACATCCATGAGCGCATCGCAACCGCCCGGCTTCACGCCGCACGCCTTGACCCAGATTGGTGCTTTGTGCTTTGTGCTTTGTGCTTGGTGCTTGGTGCTTGGTGCGTTGCTCTCGCTCAAATCCTGGTGCTTTAGCTCCGCACCAGACACCAAGCACTTAGCACCAGGCACCAAGCACTTAGCACCAAGCACCTCTTTCCACAGGTCCCTGAACATCGTCTCGTAGAACGGCGAGCGGTCGCACTTGTTCAGGGCGAACACGCACTTCTCGGGCTGCTCCTTCGCCACGCGGCGCATCCAGCCCTCGTCCTCGAGCTGAGGTTCGTGCGCGGCGTCGAAAACGACGAGCAGGATGTCCGTACCGGCTGACGATGCGCGCGCCATGCCGTTGAGCAGCTTGCCGAGCGGGCCAACCGCCTTGTGGAGGCCGGGCGTGTCCAGCAGCACGAGCTGTCCACGCGGATCCTCCACGATGCCGCGGATCGTGTTGCGTGTGGTCTGCTCCACGGGACTTACAATCGTCACCTTCTCCCCGACCATCCTGTTGACGAGCGTAGACTTTCCTGCGTTCGTGCGGCCGACCACCCCTACGATTGCCGCCTTGCGCGGCGCCATTTCATCATTGTCCGCCATCGCCATTATGCGTACCCATCTACTTCGCGTTCTGTCGCAGCCACGCCTGGGCGTTGCGGTCGCCGCGCGCAGCGCGGGAACGAATCTTCCATTCGGTGGCGAGCTTCTCGTCCGCCGGCACGCCGGTTCCGCGCGAATAGCATGTAGAGATGTTCTCCATGGCCGGAGGATAGCCGAGGCTGGCCGCACGCATGAACTGCTGGAAAGCCTTGCGATGGTTCTCCTTCACGCCTTCACCGCGCCATAGCGCCACCCCGTATGCGTCAATCGCCTCGATGCAGCCGTTGTCGCCAGCTATGCGAAACAGTTCGGCCGCCTTCCTGACGTCCTTTTCGACGCCTTCGCCGCGCTGGAGCGCCAATCCATAGTTGAACTGCCCGTAGGGGTTCTCGCATTCGGCCGCCTTCTGGAACCAACGCGCGGCCATGGCGAGGTCTTTCTCCACAACGCGCCCCTCGCGGAAGAACCAGCCGACATTGTTGAGCGCCTCTGGATGTCCCTTGTCCGCCGCAGCACGGAAGCAGTTGAATGCACTCTGGTCGTCCTGAGGCGTGCCGAATCCGCGCGCATGGCAGGTGCCGAGATTGTATAGGCCATTGGCGTCTCCGTCACGCGCAGCGGCTTTGAAGTAGTCGAACGCCAGCCCCTTCACGCGCTTCTGCTCGTTCGTCGACACATTCTCGCCCATTGCGCGCGTAAGTATGAACGCACCCCAGGCGTTCTGGGCCTGTATGTTGCCTGCATCGGCCGCTCGATGAAGCAGGTTAGTGTCGCTGGTCTCCAACGACAGGAGGTACCAGGCCATTGAATTGTTCTTCTCCAGCGCCAGCCGCTTGATCTTGTCGCGGCAGCTGTCGAGGTATTTCTTGCGTGTCTCTTCGTCCATGCGGGCGGCAGGAGGCGCATCCTGCTCTCGCGAAACGAGCGCCAGGACAAAGCCGTATACCGGACTTCCGGCCTTTGCCTTCTCCGCCACCTCTTCGGCGGCGGCGGCGTACTCTTTCCGCGATCCTGATGCACGGGAGTTGAGAAGCCGCATGATCGCGTTTGCCGGATCGGCAAGCACTGCAAGTCCGGCAGACAATGCCAGCACGAGCAGAGAAACGAAGAACCTGTTGTTGTGCATGATAGGAAATCTCCTCATTTAGACCTTTCCCTTGGCGATAGCATGGCGGAAGAAACCGGCAACGCGGCGCCTACGATTGGAACTCCACGGTTGCGCCAGTTCTTGCGGCGGGCGCAGATTGTCAGCGTCCGTCCGGCCGAACCAAATCGCCACCATGGTGGACGCTTGATCTCCACAACGTCGAACCCGTCGCGCAGAAGCTCATAGACGGCCCGCGGGGTCCATCCGATCCCGTCCTTTGCCACCTCGTCTACCGTGAAGAAGAGGCACCCTCCGCCCTGAAGGATACGATGGACTTCGCGTACCAGCATCCCGAGACGCTGACGCGACTGGGCAAAGAGTGCCGCCGCCAGAAGCACGACATCGAACTGGTGATCCTCGAACGGCAGTTCGCCGCCGGCTCCCAGCTGCAGGACAGTCTTCGGGTCGAGCCCGCTTGCCGCAGCATTGCGCGCCGCCGCACCGTCCTCTACGGTCATCCACACTCCGGCATGCGAATGGCGCACAGTCTTGGAGAGATCGACGTCCGCGAAGCCGACATCGACGCCGGCACGCACGCCTTCGGTGCGTGCCGCCAATGCGGCAACCGTCTTTCTGTCAGCGCTATAGGCCAATCGTCACCTCTTCCCTTGTGGCAAGGTCCTTCATCTTCGCCGTTCCGGCCGCCACGTCGTCCGGCCCGAGGAACACGGCCTTTGCGCATGATGATGCCCCTGCACGCGCGAAGAACTGCTTCGGCTTTGCCTTCCTGAGCGCAAGGTTCACGTCCTCGCCGGCAGCCCGCAGCTTGGCCGCGAGCGCGAGCGCGGCGTCACGCTGCTCTGGGAACATCCAGCCGACGTATACGCCCTTCTTTGGCGCGGCGGCATCCGCGCCAAGCCGTGCCTTCAGGAGCTCCGTCACCACCACGTCGCCGAATCCGAGGCCAACCGCAGTCGCCGGGGAGCCGCCAATCGTCGTGAGCAGATTGTCGTAGCGTCCACCGCCGAAGATTGCCCTGAACTCGCGCTGCGCGTCGAAGCACTCGAACACGATGCCCGTGTAGTAGCTGAGGCCGCGGATGACGGAAATGTCGAACTCCAGGCATTTCCCGAACCCGGCGATGTCCGCGAGGCGGAAGAGCTCCTGCAGGCTGGCCTTCGCCGGACCGTCAGGCAGCTCGTCGAGCGACTTGAGGTTGAGTATCTCGAACGTCTTGGCCACGCCCGCGTCGTCCACGCCGCCGTCCTTCAGCATGGCGGCGATCTCCGCGTCCGGCATCTTGCCGCGCTTGTCAAGCGCGAGGAACACTTGGGCGTGCCTCTCGGCGGGGATGCCGCTCGCAGCGAGCAGCTCAGAAAGAAGCGCGCGGTTCGATACGTGCACCTTGAAGTCGGCATCCGAAAGCCCCATGCGACGGAGCGCGTCGCAAGCCGCCCCAAGCACCTCCACTTCCGCGAGGACGCTCTCCTCGCCCACTATGTCGAGGTTCCACTGGTAGTGCTCACGCTTGCGGCCCTTCGTCATGCGTTCGTAGCGGAAGCACTGCGCGATGGTTGTC